>X96_European_Hare__coassemble_741_pt1 | contig 19626 bp, 15 predicted proteins | sample X96_European_Hare__metabat2_high_PE_013 | metagenome-assembled genome bin X96_European_Hare
GGCCAACGGCTGATAAGCGCCTGAGCTGAGAAAGCAGAACAAAACGGCTTTCCGGGGCCGCCGGACATATCCGGCGGCCCCCTTTTAAAAACACCGCCCGGGCGGGGCCCGCGCAGCGGGCGAGTCCGGCCCGGACGGTGTTTACTTATTTACAGGGGGGAACAGCAGGTGGAAAAAGCCATACGCAAATACTGGCCTATCTTCGTCCTGCCGACGCTGCTCGCCTTCATATTCGGGTTCATAATCCCGTTTGTTGAGGGCGTTTATCTGGCTTTCTGCCAGTTTACGACGGTCAAGGACGCTACCTTCATCGGCCTTTCAAACTTCACAAAGGTCTTTGCAGACAGCACCTTCACACACGCATTCTGGTATAACTGCGCCTTCGTCGTGGTCTCGACCTTGGTCATAAACGTGGGCGGCCTCGCCGTGGCGCTCATTCTGACCAAGGCCATACGCGGCACCAACGCCTTCCGCACGGTGTTCTTCATGCCGAACCTCATCGGCGGCATCGTGCTCGGCTACATCTGGCAGATACTGCTCAACTGCGCGCTGAGTCTCCTTGAACAGCCGCTGCTGCGTCTGGACGCGACGGCGGGCTTCTGGGGCCTGGTCATACTCATGGCCTGGCAGCAGATAGGCTATATGATGATAATCTACATAGCCGGTCTCCAGAGCATACCGGACACCCTGATAGAGGCCGCGGAGATAGACGGCGCGACGCCCTGGCAGACCTTCTGGAAGGTCAAGTTCCCGATGCTCATGCCCTCCATCACGATCTGCCTCTTCCTCACCATCACCAACAGCTTCAAGCTCTTCGACCAGAACATGGCCCTCACGGGCGGCGAGCCGAACCACGCCTCGGAGCTGCTTGCGTATAACATCTACTACACCTTCTACGGCCGTTCCGGCCCGCAGTGGCGCGGCATAGGCCAGGCCAAGGCCGTCATCTTCTGCCTGATCGTCGTGGCCATCTCGCTCATCCAGCTGCGCGCCACCCGCAGGAAGGAGGTACAGCAGTGAGAAAGTCCAACGCCCGTACCAACCTCATATGGAGCATCGTGATGACCATCGTTTGCGTCATCTACATGTACCCCATATTCATGGTGCTCATGAATTCGCTGAAGGTCGAGTCCGCAATCAGCACCTCGACCGCCTTCGAGCTGCCGAACTCCGAGACCTTCGCGGGGCTCGACAACTATGTGAACGCCATAACCTCCCGCGGCTTCTTCGCCAGCTTCGGCTATACGCTGTTCATAACCGTGAGCTCCGTCGCGGCCATACTGCTCTTCTGCTCCATGTTCGCCTGGTACATCACCAGGGTCAAGAGCTGGGTCACCAAGGCGCTCTATCTGCTCTGCGCCTTCTCCATGGTCGTGCCCTTCCAGATGGTCATGTTCACCCTCTCCTCCCTTGCCGACAGCATGAGGATAAACTTCTTCGGTCTCTACACCCTGCGCTTTAACACGCCCTGGATGCTCTGGTTCGTGTACCTGGGCTTCGGCGCGGGCCTCGCCGTGTTCATGTTCTGCGGCTTCATGCGCAGCGTGCCCATCGAGATCGAGGAGGCCTCTATGATAGACGGCTGCAACCCCGTGCAGACCTATTTCAAGGTCGTGTTCCCGCTGCTCAAGCCCACCATGGTCTCCGTCGGCATACTTGAGGCCATGTGGATATGGAACGACTACCTTCTGCCCACGCTGATACTGGACATCGACAAGTACAAGACCATCTCGATGCTTATCCAGTACTTCCGCGGCAGCTACGGCCGTGTCGAGATGGGTCCGATGATGGCCTGCATCATGCTGGCTATCTTCCCCATCATCATAGTCTACCTCGCGGGGCAGAAACACATCATAAAGGGCGTCGTTTCCGGCGCGGTAAAGGGGTAAGCAGTCATGGAACGGAAAAGCGGCATTCTGATGCCGATATCTTCCCTGCCGTCCAAATACGGCATAGGCACCTTTGGAAAGGAAGCCTACAAATTTGCGGATTTCCTCGCGGCGGCGGGGCAGAGGGCCTGGCAGCTCCTGCCCCTCGGCCCGACGAGCTACGGCGATTCGCCGTACTCCTCCTTCTCCACCTATGCGGGAAACCCGTATTTCATAGACCTCGACATGCTAATCGACGACGGTCTGCTGACAAAGGCAGAGGTCGAAGCCGTGGACTGGGGCGACGACCCGATGAACGTCGATTACGGCAAGATCTACTACAACCGCTTCGACATTCTCCGCCTCGCCTGTGAGCGCGGCTGGGACCGCGACGCGAAGGAGGTCACGGCATTCCGTGAACAGAATGCCGGCTGGCTGCCTGATTATGCGCTGTTCATGGCGCTCAAGCGGCACTTCGGCATGGTGTCCTGGACGCTCTGGCCCGACGAGGACGTGCGGCTCAGGAAGCCGGAGAGCCTTGCTCATTACCGCAAGCTGCTCGACGCCGACATCCGGCTTTTCACCTGGATACAGTACATGTTCTACAAGCAGTGGGATAAGCTGCGCGAATATGTCCACTCGCTGGGCATAGAGATAATCGGCGACCTGCCCATTTACGTCGCGCTCGACTCCTCGGATGTCTGGGCGGACCCCAAGAGCTTTCTGCTCGACGAGAAGAACATCCCCACCTGCGTCTCCGGCGTGCCGCCCGACTACTTCTGCGAGGACGGTCAGCTTTGGGGCAACCCGATCTACAACTGGGAGCGCATGAGAGCCGACGGCTACGGCTGGTGGATACGCCGCATCGAGGGCGCAAAGAAGCTCTACGATGTCATACGCATCGACCACTTCCGCGGCTTTGAGAGCTACTGGAGCGTGCCTTACGGGGAAAAGACGGCGAAAAACGGCAAGTGGATGCCGGGTCCGGGCATGAGTCTGGTCGGCGTGCTGCGCGACTGGTTCCACGATACGAAGTTCATCGCGGAGGACCTCGGCTTCCTTACTCCCGGCGTGGTACAGCTGCTGCACGATTCGGGCTTCCCCGGCATGAAGGTGCTGGAGTTCGCCTTCGATTCCCGCGAGCCGAGCAACTACCTGCCGCACACCTACACGCCGAACTGCGTCTGCTACGTCGGTACGCACGACAACGAGACGCTGATGCAGTGGTACAAGGACGGCAAGCGCGACGACGTGGCCTACGCCGGCCTCTACCTCGGCCTGAACGAGGAGGAAGGCGTAAACTGGGGCGTCATCCGCGGCGGCATGTCCAGCGTGGCGCGGCTGTTTGTGGCGCAGATGCAGGACTACCTCGGCCTCGGCGCGGAGGCGCGCATGAACGTCCCCGGCACGGCGCAGGGCAACTGGCGCTGGCGCATGAAGCCGGGCGAAGCGACGCCGGAGCTTGCGGCGAAGATAAGAAAGTATTCCACAATGTACGGCCGTTTCTGGGCACCTCCCGAGCCTGAGAAAAAAACGGAGACGCCGGACCCCTCCTCCGACACCTCCCGGCCGAAATCGTAATGTTTTTGGCTCGCTTTTTGTATAAAAGCGGGCGCGGGCCCTCCCGGGGGCCCGCTTTTTTATTGTCGGGGACGGTGGAGCCGTGCAAACACAAAGATGGGGAACCCCCGGTGAGGGTCCCCCATCGACTCCGCTGCCTTTGAAAAGGCGGTCGAAGCTATTTATTCCTCTGGGAAGGTCACGGTTATCTCCGTGCCCTTTTCGCTGGATTCCAGGCCGATCTGACCGTGGTGATACTGGGCGGCGTGCTTCACTATCGAAAGCCCCAGTCCGGTGCCGCCCGTGGCGCGGGAGTGGCTCTTGTCCACGCGGTAGAAGCGCTCGAACACGCGGGTCTGGTGCTCCGGAGCTATGCCCACGCCGTTATCCTTCACGCGCAGACGCGCGCCGCCGTCCGGAAGCTGCTCGGTGTATATGACCGTACTGCCGCCGTCGCGGCCGTACTTTATCGCGTTGTCCGCAAGATTCCACACTATCTCCCACAGCAGCCTGCGCACGCCGGTCATCACCGCCGCGCCGCCCTCGACGACCAGGCTCATCTGCCGCTTTTCGGCCTCCGGCGCCAGCTGAGCCGCGACATCGGCCGCCAGTTCATGCAGATCCACCTGCTCCGTCGGGAAGCTCTCACCCTCGTCCATGCGGGAGAGGTCAATGACGTCCTCGATGAGTGCCAGGAGCCGGGACGCCTCGGTGCGTATGCGCTTGTAGAACTCCGCCTCGTCGCCCTGTTTCACAAGGCCGGTCTCCAGCAGCTCCGCCGCGCCCATGATGGAGTGCAGCGGGGTCTTGAGCTCGTGCGAGACGTTGGCCGTGAATTCGCGCCTGATGCGCTCGGCGCGGCGGCGCTCCGTGACGTCGAACACCAGCAGCACCGCTCCTCCGCCCGAGACCGGGCTGGCCGTCAGCTGATACTCGAGGCCCATGCGCTCTATCGTGGTCTCGCCGCGCACGCCCCGGCGCGCCTTGTCCATGACGGCACGCAGCTCCGGGCTGCGGTCCACGGTGAGTATGTCCTTGCCGACGCTCTCGTCGTCCGCGCCGAAGACCTTGGTCGCCGCGGGGTTTATGCTCAGGATGCAGCCCTCGGCGTCGAGCAGTATCAGGCCCTCGCTCATGCTGCTCGTCACGGCCTCGAGCTCGCGGCGGCGGCGATTGAGCTCGTCAAGCTGGCTGCGTATCTGCCGCTGCTGCCGTTCCACGCGGGTCAGCAGCGGGGAGAGCTCGTCGTAGGTATCGTTCTCCAGCGGGTGGTCCAGGTCTATGGCGTTGAGCGGTCCGACGATGCGCTTCGAGAGCCGCGAGGCCAGCAGCGCCGAGAGCACCACGGCCAGGATTATTATAACGATAAGCGGCTGCAAAATTCCGAGCAGCAGCGTCGGCACCGTATAGTGCGAGGCGGCGGCGCGGATGACCGTACCGTCTGAGAGCCGGAGCGCGATGTACACCGTCTTTTCGCTGAGCGTGGCGGAAACGCGCTTGCCCTCGCCGCTGCCGGTCTCCAGCGCCTCGGATATCTCCTCGCGGTCCGCGTGGTTCTCCATCGAGGATGCGTCCGCGTTTGTATCGTAGAGCACGGTACCGTCGGCGGCTATCCAGGTGAGACGCAGGCCGTCCTAGCGCCCGAAGTCCTCAAGATACTCCTTGCCGCCGGCCTCTACGCCCGCGGCGGCGAGGCGGGCTTCAACAGCCAGCTGGCTTTCCTGCCTCGCGGAAAAGTAGCTGTACAGCGCACCCATGACCAGAACCAGGCAGGCTATGAACACCGCGAAAGCCGCCAGAAACACCGAGCGGAAAATGCGTTTTGTCATGCCTCACGCCTCCATCCTGTAGCCTACGCCGCGCACAGTGCCGATGGCCGCGCCCGCCTCGCCAAGCTTCTGGCGGAGGGTGCGTATATGCACGTCCACGGTGCGGGTCTCGCCGTCATAGTCCGTGCCCCAGATCTCGCTGAGCAGCCGGTCGCGCGTGAACACCACGCCGGGGCTGGACATCAGCGCATACAGCAGCTCGTACTCCTTGAGCGTCAGCGTGACCTCCCTGCCGTTCGCGGTGACGCGATGGCTGGCGGGGTCTATCGCTATGCCGCACAACTCCATAGCGCGCTCGGTGCGTGCAGGATTGGTGCGGCGCAGCACGGCGCGCACGCGGCTGACCATCTCCATCATGCCGAAGGGCTTTACGAGATAGTCGTCCGCGCCGGAGTCGAGGCCGGTTATCTTGTCGTACTCCTCGCCGCGCGCCGTGGCCATTATGACCGGCACCGAGCGCGTGGCGGCGTTCAGCCGGAGCTTTTTGAGTATCTCCAGCCCGTCCTCGCCCGGGAGCATGACGTCGAGGATGATGAGCTCGGCCGGGGTCTTTTTCAGCGCGGCAAAGAGCTGCTCGCCGCCCTCCACGCCCTCGGCCTCAAAACCGGTGGAGCGCAGGGCATAGACCTCGATATCGCGTACGTTTGCGTCGTCCTCTACACAGTATATCATCACAGCATCTCCCTGCCCTTGTAGAGGCCCGTGGCCGCAAATTCCACCCACTCGGCAATGTTCGTGGCATGGTCGCCTATGCGCTCGAGATACTTGGCGATCATGAGCAGGTCGAGGGCATATTCGCCGTCGCCGGGACGGCGGGAGAGGCGCTCTATCATGGCGCTCTTTATGGATTTGAACACCCGGTCGGCCTCGTCGTCGCGCTTGGCAACGGCGCGGGCGGCCGCCGGGTCGCGGCTGACGTAGGCATCGACGCTGTCCGTGACCATGGCGACGACTATCTGTGCGAGCTCCTTAAAGAGCCCCGCGTCCGCCTCATCGAGCTCGCCCATGAAGCCAGCGGTCTCCGCGATGTCGAGTGCCTGGTCGCCGATGCGCTCCATGTCGGTTATCATCTTCAGCGCCGCGGAGATCTGCCGCAGGTCGCCGGCCACCGGCTGCTGCTGAAGCAGAAGGCGCAGGCACACGCGCTCTATCTCGCGCTCCTTCTGGTCGATCTCCTCCTCGAGCGCGCTTATGCGCCCGGCAAGGGCGCGGTCCGCGTCCAGGACGGAGCGCGCCGTCACAGCGATGGCCTCTTCGCAGAGCGCGCCCATGTTGATAAGCTCGCGGTTCAAAAGCGCGAGCTGCCCGTCGAATCTCTGTCGCATATCAGCCAAACCTCCCCGTTATATAGTCCTCGGTCCGCTTGTCCTGCGGGTGCGAGAACAGCCGCTCCGTGTCCCCGAACTCGACGAGTTCGCCGAGCAGGAAGAACGCGGTCTCATCCGAAACACGCACCGCCTGCTGCATGTTGTGCGTCACCATGACCACAGTATAGCGGTTTTTGAGTTCCATCGCAAGCTCCTCGATCTTCGAGGTGGAGATGGGGTCGAGGGCGCTGGTGCTCTCGTCCATGAGCAGTATATCGGGCTCGACGGCAAGGGCGCGGGCGATGCACAGACGCTGCTGCTGGCCGCCGGAGAGGCCCAGCGCGCTCTTGTTCAGGCGGTCCTTGACCTCGTCCCAGATGGCGGCGTCGCGCAGACTGCGCTCCACGATGTCGTCCAGCTTGGCCTTGCCGCGCACGCCGTGGGTGCGCGGGCCGTAGGCGATGTTGTCGTAGATGCTCATGGGGAAGGGGTTTGCCTTCTGGAACACCATGCCTATCTGCTTGCGCAGGCGCGTGACATCCACATTCTTGCCGTAGATGTTCTCGCCGTTATAAAAGACCTCGCCGTCTATGCGCACGCCGGGCACCAGATCGTTCATGCGGTTGAGCGTCTTGAGGAAGGTGCTCTTGCCGCAGCCGGAGGGGCCTATGAGGGCGGTTATCTTGTTTGCGGGTATCTGTATGGATATATCCTTCAGAGCGTGATTGTCACCGTAGTAAAGGTTCAGCGCCCTGCTTTCTATTATGGTTTTGTCACTCATTTCGATTCTCCCTGCTCTCAGCGGTTTTTGAGCTTTTTGCCCGCGAGCTTCGCGGCGATGTTGATAACGAAGGCGATGACCAGGAGCACAACGGCCACTGCAAAGGCGCTGTCGAAGTCCGCGCGTTCCTTGGCGTAGTTGTAGAGTGCGACGGTGAGGGTCGCGCCCGAGCTGTCGAAGAGGTTCGTGAAGAACTCACCCAGGGTGTCGCCGTACTTGGCGAGGCGCATGCCCATGCCGGCTGTGAACATCAGCACGGCGCTCTCGCCGACGATGCGGCCGACGGCGAGGATGCAGCCGGTGACGATGCCGTCCACGCTCGAGGGCAGGACGACGGTGCGTATCATGTGCCACTTGCCGCTGCCAAGGGCCAGCGAGCCCTCGCGGTAGCTCTGGGGCACGGTCTTGAGTGACTCCTGCGTGGTGCGGATGATGGTCGGCAGGGTCATCATGACCAGCGAGAGCGCGCCGGCGATGAGGCTGATGCCGAGCCCGAAGAGCTCGCAGAAGACTATGACGCCGACCAGGGCGAAGATGATGCTCGGCATACCCGAGAGCGTCTCGGTGGCGAACTCGATGACGGCCACAAGGCGCTTGTTCGTGGCGTACTCCGTGAGGTAGATGGCGCTGCCGACGCCGAGGGGCAGGATGAAGATGAGCGTGGCCACGATGACATATACCGTGTTAAGTATGGCGGGAAGGATGCCCTCTATGTCCTTTATGACGCTCTCTTCGCTGGTGAGGAACTCCCAGCTCAAGTGGGGAACGCCGCGGTAAAGTATGTAGCCGATGAGGAATACGAGCAGCGCGCAGATTAGCACGGCGGAAGCATAGAGCAGCGTGCGCATCGTTATGTCGTAGGCTTTCCTGCGGGGGCTGAGGCCCTGGGTTATGGAGCCGTGTTCGTTCATTTTCCACCCTCCTTGCTGCGCTTTAGGAAGAGGTTGAGCGCCGCGTTTATGAGCATTATGAAGAGGAAGAGCACAAGGCCGATGGAGAAGAGGGCCTGACGGTGCAGACCGTCGGCATAACCCATCTCGCCGGCGATGGCGGTGGTAAGGAACTTGACGCTGGAGAGCAGGCTGGGCATGTTGGCGACGTTGCCGGCGACCATGAGTATGGCCATGGCCTCGCCTATGGCACGTCCGACACCCAGCACGACGGCGGCCGCGATGCCGCTCTTGGCCGCGGGGGCGGAGACGCGGAAATAGGTCTCGAGCTCCGTAGCGCCCAGGGCGAGCGAGGCCTCCTCGTACTCGCGGGGCACGGCATTGAGCGCGGTCTCGGAGACGGAGATGATGCTGGGCAGTATCATTATGGCCAGGACGAATATGGCGGCCAGCAGGCTGTCGCCCGCGGGGAGGTTGAAGAACTCACGTATGGCGGGCAGCAGAACCATCATGCCCACCAGGCCGTAGACGACGCTGGGGATGCCGGCCAGCAGGTCGACCACCTCGCGGATGACCGCCGCGACCTTGCGGTTCGCCACCTTGGAGAGGAACACGGCCATGAGGAAGCCTATGGGCACGCCTATGACGATGGCGCCGGCGGTGCCGTAGACGCTGGTGAGGATCATGGGCAGTATGCCGTAGGCGGGGTTGCCGCTCTTGTTGGCGGGGTCCCAGTTCGTTCCGCCGAGGAACTCGAAGAGTCCCACCTCGCGTATTGCCGGGATACCGGAGATGATGAGATATACCGATATAACAAGGACAAAGGCGACGGCTACGAGCCCGCAAAAGAGAAACAGCGCGCGCATGACAAATTCCATCGCGTCCTTGACGCCCCGCTTTGCCTCTATGCGCTCCGCGGCCTGACCGCCGGCGGGCGCGGCCGTGTTCGTACCGGCTTTTTTACTCCTGAACGCAGTCTTCACGCTGCCGCTCTCTCCCTTCGGTGTTATGACTTGATTCAAAGCACTTACCTCTTTCTTTCGGGGTGGATCTGACAGAAGTTCACCCTCCGGGGCTGAGCGCCTGTCAGATGCACCCCTCACGACAGGGCAATAGGCCCCCGTGTGTGGGGGCCTTTGCCTTAATTGCATTTAACTCAGCCGTTGGCGGCGACAGCGCCGGCGGCGGCGATGATGTCGGCGACCTCAGCGCTCATGGCGTAGTCGAGGAAGGCCTGGGCCGCGGCGGAGAGCTCGGCACCCTCAACGGTGACGACCACGAAGGGACGCTGGATGGGGAAGCTGCCGTCCGCGACGGTCTCCTCGGTGGGGGTCACGCCGTCCACCGCAACAGCGGTCACCTTGCTGGCGTCGACCGCGGAGAGGGAGGCATAGCCGATGGCGTTCGGGTTGGACGCGACATTGCCGATGACGTCGCCGGTAGTGCTGTACTCGTTCAGGTAAGCACAGCTGTCAGTGACGCCGAGGATCTCCTCGAAAGCGCTGCGGGTGCCGGAAGCGGCGTCACGGCCGTACACGGCGATCTCGGCGTCCTCGCCGCCCAGCTCGGACCAGTTGGTGATCTCGCCGGTGAAGATCTTGGCGATCTGCTCGCTGGTGAGCTCGGTCACGGGGTTGGCGGGGTTGACAACGACGGCGACGCCGTCCTTGGCGATGACGTTGGCGACGGCGCCCTGGGAGAGCTCGTCGTCGGAAAGCTCACGGCTGGAGAGACCCAGGTCGCAGCTGCCGGCCAGAACGGCCTCGATGCCGGCGCTGGAGCCGGAACCGGTGTAGCTTATCTGCACGTTGGGGTTGATCTCATTGAAGCCCTCGGTCAGGGCGTTGATGACGTCGCCCATGGAGGTGGAGCCGTTGACGACAACGGTGCCGGAGAGCTCGATGGGCTCGCTCGAGGGGGCCTCGGAGGCAGGAGCCTCGGAAGCGGGGGCGTCGGAAGCTGGAGCGTCGGTGGGATCGGTGTTGGCCTCGCCGCAGGCGGCCAGGAGGCCGAGGCAGAGGACCAGAGCCAGAGCTATGCTCAGAGTCTTTTTCATCTTGTCAAATTCTCCTTATATGTATTGTCGCGCGGGCCTTTTGCCCTGCATGATGGAGAATACTCAGGCCGTGTAAAATAAAAAAGCCGGCGTATGTTAAATCAGAGTAAAGTTAAAAAATTAATTTTTCTCTAATCTGAGCCATCTATAATGCGCTTTACAAGATGTGCGCGTTGACGCGGGGCCTTGCCGATGTTAAAATACAAGATGTTGGTACATCCGCGTTTTTCGCTGTTTTGAGGGGTTTGAACAATGGATAAAAAGAGCGGCGGCTCGTTTATGCAGAAGGTCGCGGCGGTGATCGTTGACAGGAAGACGTTTTTCTTCCTCGCCTTCATCGTCATGGCCATTTTCTGCGTTTTTTCGCGCAACTGGGTGAACGTGAACGACGACATAACCAGCTATCTCGGCAAGGACACGGAGACCCGCCGCGGCCTTGACATCATGGAGTCGGAGTTTACGACCTTCGCCACGGCCAACGTCATGGTTTCGAGCATCACCTACGAGACGGCGGAGAGGCTCAAGCCCCAGATCGAGGTCATAGACGGCGTACACTCCGTCGAGTTCGACGCCACGGAGGACCACTATAAAAACGCCTCCGCCCTCTATACCGTCACCTTTGACGGCGACACCACCTCGGCTGTCAGCGAGAACGCCATGGACGAGATAAAGCTCCTGCTCGCCGACTACGATACATACGTGAGCTCCGAGGTCGGCAACCCCATGGAGCAGACCATAAAATCCGAGATGGTGGTCGTTCTCGGCATCGCCGTCTTTATAATAATCGCTGTACTGCTGTTCACCTCCAACACCTACATGGAGATACCGGTGCTGCTCATCACCTTCGGTGCGGCGGCGCTTCTGAACATGGGCACGAACTACTGGTTCGGGACCATCTCATACGTCACGGACTCCATTGCGGTGGTTTTGCAGCTGGCGCTGGCCATAGACTACGCCATCATCCTCTGCCACCGCTACACGGAGGAGCGCGAGCACCTTGAGGCGCGCGATGCCGCCGTTGCCGCGCTCTCCAAGGCCATCCCCGAGATAAGCGCGTCCAGCCTTACGACCATCTCCGGTCTCGCGGCGCTGACGCTCATGCACTTCCGCCTCGGCTACGACATGGGCATCGTGCTCATAAAGGCCATAATCATGAGCATGCTCTCCGTCTTCCTGCTCATGCCGGGACTGCTGGTGCTCTTCTCCAAGCTCATTGACAAGACCCATCACCGCAGCTTTGTGCCCAAGATCTCGCTCTGGGGCAAGCTGACGGTAAAAACCAGATACGTAATACCGCCGCTCTTTCTGATAGTTGCGGCGGCGGCTTTCGTGTTCGCAAACCGCTGCCCCTATGTCTACGGATACAGCACCCTGGACACGGTAAAGCAGAACGAGAGCAAGATAGCCGACAAGATGGTGAGCTCCACCTTCGGGACGGACAACCTTGTCGCCATGCTCGTACCCTCCGGAAGCTATGAGAAGGAGGCCAAGCTCCTCAAGGCCATAGAGGCCCTGCCCGAGGTCGAGAGCGCCATGGGTCTCGCCAACATAGAGGCCATGGACGGCTACACCGTCACAAGCGCGCTCACGCCCCGGCAGTTTGCCGAGCTCACCGACCAGGACATCGAGGCCGCGCGCCTGCTCTACGCCGCCTACGCCGTAAATGAAAAGGACTACGGTCAGATAGTCTCCTCCATCGACGATTACTCCGTTCCTCTGGTGGACATAGTGCTCTATCTGCGCGACCAGAAGGACGCGGGCTACGTCTCGCTCGAGCGCGACATGAGCGAGATGCTCGACGAGATGTGCGCCGAGCTGGAGTTCGGCCTTGCCCAGCTCTCGGGCGAGAACTGGTCCCGCTTCGTCATCTACCTAAATCTGCCCGAGGAATCCGAGGAGACCTACGCCTTTCTCGACACGCTCCACAACATCGCCGGGACCTACTACGACGACTGCGTCCTCGTCGGCGAGAGCGTGAACGCGCGCGACCTGCGCTCCTCCTTCTCGACCGACAACCTGCTCATCAGCATACTCTCGGCGCTCTTCGTCGTGGCCGTGCTGCTCTTCACCTTCCGCTCCGTGGGTCTGCCGATACTGCTCATAATCGTCATCCAGAGCAGTATCTGGATAAATTTCTCCGTGCCCTATCTCACGAGCTCGAACCTGTTCTTCATCTCCTACCTCATAGTCAGCGCCATACAGATGGGCGCGAACATAGACTACGCCATCGTCATCTCCAGCCGCTATCTGGAGCTCAAAAAGTCCATGCCCATCAAGGAGGCCATGATAGAGACGCTCAATCAGGCCTTCCCGACCATAATCACCTCCGGAGCGATGCTGGCCTCGGCGGGCCTCATCATAGGCCGCATGACCTCGGACAACACCATCTCGTCCATAGGCACCTGCCTCGGGCGCGGCACGATAATCTCTATCTTCCTCGTCATGGGCGTTCTGCCGCAGATACTGCTGCTGGGCGATATCCTGATAGAAAAGACCGCCTTCGCCATCAAGAAACCCGAGATAACGCATGTCGAGGGCAGCACCATACGCCTGCACGGCCGCGTGCGGGGCCAGATATCCGGCTTTGTGGATGCGGATATCCAGGGCGTGTTCCAGGGCAGCCTGCACGCCATGGTCGAGTCCGGCGCCATAGAGGTGGACGAAACGAGGGCCGAGCTCCCGCCCGGCGAGGACGGGGAGCCGACTGACGACCGAGGGGAGGAAACAAGCAATGAGGACTAAAAAGGCGCTGTCGCTGCTTCTGAGCCTGCTGCTCGTCACGGGGCTCCTGACCGGCGCGGCGGGCGTGCTCGCCGACGAGGGCGCGCAAAGCGGCGTCACCTACTACATAAACGGGCTCGAGGACCTGCTCGAGCTTGCGGAAAAGTGCGCCGTGGACACCTATTCAAAGGATGTCACCGTCATTTTGCAGACGGATACCGACCTCACGGGTTCGGAGTTTTCCTCCATCCCCACCTTCGGCGGCGTGTTCGAGGGCGGAGGCCACACCATATCCGGCCTGAACCTCACTGCAAACCGCTCGCACACCGGCTTTTTCCGCTATATCCAGCCGGGCGCCGAGGTCAAGGAGCTCAACATAGCGGGCAGCGTGACGCCCGGCGGCTCCGCCGAGTACGCGGGCGGCCTCGCCGGAAACAACGCCGGGACCATCAGGGACTGCTCCTTCACCGGCACGGTAGAGGCCCTGACCTCCACCGGCGGCCTTGTCGGCGCGAATGAGACGACCGGCGTCATCGAAAACTGCCGCGTCTCCGGCACCGTCACCGGCCAGCACTACACCGGCGGCATCGCGGGCCAGAACCTGGGCAGTATCGTCCGCTGCGTGAACTCCTCCGCCGTCAACACGACGAGCCAGGAGATAAACACCGACCTCTCCGGCCTGAGCATCACCAATCTCGACTCCACCACCGAGCTCATAAACGACTACACCGACACCGGCGGCATCGCGGGCTTCTCCTCCGGCACCGTCAGCGCCTGCATGAACACCGGCGCCATCGGCTACGAGCACATGGGCTACAACATCGGCGGCATCGTCGGCCGCCAGTCCGGCTATGTTGAAAACTGCACCAACAGCGGCAGCATTCTCGGCCGCAAGGAGGTGGGCGGCATCGTCGGACAGATGGAGCCCTATCTCACGCTCGACCTCTCCGCCGCCTCGGCCGAGAACCTCTCGACGGAGCTCTCCAAGCTGCACGACCTCCTGGACGTCGCGCTCCTGAACGCGGGCGACTCCTCCACCAACGTCACGAACCGGCTCAACACCGTCTCCGGCTACATGGGCAGCGCCTCGGACGATCTCGCCTACATTGCGGGCGAGACGGTAGACTTCGTCGACAATACCGTCGCCTCGCTCAACGACATACTCAGCCGCATAGACTATGTCTCCGACAGCGCCCCCGGCATTCTGGGCGACGTGGAGACCGCAGGCGGCCACATCTCCGACGCCATGGGCTGGCTCGCTGAGGTGAACAACGACCTTGCAGTCATCACGCATATGCAGGGCAGCAGCTACGACGAGACGGCACACCGCCTTCTGAGCATAACCACCGGCACAGGCGGCTACGCGCGGGCGGATACGATGAACCCTGCCGCAGGCAGCACCGTCACGATAACGCTCTCGCCCGATCTCGGCTATGTCTCCGGTCCGGTAGAGATAGTTGATGCCGACGGCCAGAGCATAAGCCCCAGCTATATCGACGAAAACACCTTTACCTTCACGATGCCCACCCTCTCGGGCGACCCGGTGAACGACCCGGTCAATGCCCGGGCAAAAAACACCGTGGTACGCGTGGCCTTTGTGCCCTCCGACACGTATTTCGACGACACCGGCAGCAGCGTCTGCATCAGCACCAATCCGGGCGGCTCGGTCACGTCGGCTCAGGGCTCCGGCAGCATCTATACGCTCAGCGTCAGCCCCGACGACGGCTACGAGCTCGCCTCCCTCTCCGTAACGGACGAGAACGGGGCTGCGATCCCCTTCGAGCGCATAGACAACCTGGGCACGCAGTACGCCTTCACGCTGCCCGCCTCGGGCCGGGCCTGCGTCACCGCCAGCTTCCAGCGCGTCAGCGACTGGGATGTCGTCTCCGGCGCCGCCGATATCATAGACTCCGCCGGCAGTGAGCTGGGCTCCGCTATGGACAACGCCCAGGCCGACGCCAACGAGCTCATGAACAGGCTCAACCAGCTGCTTCAGAACCCCAACCCCAGCGACGCAGAGATACAGGCCCTGCTGGACGCGCTGAGCCGCCTATCCAATGACCTCACCTCCGCCGGCGGCGCGGCGGCCGACATCATCGGCGCCGGAAACTCCATTGCCGGGGCCATGGCTCCCTACATAGCCGAGGCCGCGGTGAAGCTCAACGAGCATCTGGGCTACGCCATGCAGAGCCTGCAGGCGGCCTCCAACAGCATCACCGACGCCGTCGCCGGCGTACGCGACGTGCTCAGCTACCTGAACGGCCTGCCCGACGTGCAGTTCCAGGGTCTCGGCAGCGAGTACAGCCAGCGTGTGGACTCGCTCTGCGGCAACATGAAAAACATCTCCGACGCCCTCACCGCACTCAACACCGAGCTCGGCAATTCCGCTACGGTACTCGTGGACGACCTCAGGAAGGTGAACGACCAGTTCTCGGTGGTAATGCTCATGCTGGTGGACGCGATAAAGTCCGCGGCCAATCCGAATATCGGCGACGTGTTCACGGACGTCTCCGAGGAGGAGGGCTCCGCCACGGAGGGCAACGTCGCCGGCTGCGGCAACACCGGCTCCGTCTACGGCGACGTCAACGTCGGCGGCATCGCGGGCGCAATGGCCATTGAGTTCGACTTCGACCCCGAAAGCGACCTCACCGGCTCGACCTCCATCTCCCGCGCCTTCAACAGCCGCTGCATCCTCCGCAGCTGTGAGAACAACGGCTCCGTCCGGGCCAAGGACAACTGCGCCGGCGGCGTGGTGGGCCTGATGGAGCTCGGTGTCACGCAGAACTGCCAGAACTACGGCGCCGTATGCAGTGAGAGCGGCGACTACGTCGGCGGCGTCGCCGGCAGCAGCAGCGCAGTTATCCGCGCCTGCTGGGCCATGTGCCCGCTCTCCGGCGACGACTGGATAGGCGGCATCGCGGGCCTCGCCACCAAGCTCTACGACTGCCGCAGCCTTGTCGAGATCGAGGCCGGGGACGAGTGCCTCGGCGGCGTCGCGGGCGCCCTGAACGAGGACGGAGAAGCCACCGGCAACCTCTTCGTCAGTGAAACGCTCCACGGCATCGACGGTATCAGCTACACCGGCGGAGCCGAGCGCGTGCCCTTCTCCTCTCTCAAGGCGCTCGAGGATGTTCCCTCTGAGTTCCTTGACCTCAAGCTGGTGTTTGTGGCAGACGGAGTGACGATAAAGACGATCTACTTCGAATACGGCGACAGCATCCCCGAAAGCGAGATACCCGCAGTCCCCGCAAAGGAGGGCTACACCGGCGTGTGGCCGGAGCTCGACCTCAGCCGTGTGACCTTCAGCCGCACCCTCGAGGCGGTTTACACCCCGCTTGACACCTCGGTTGCAAGCACGACCGTGCGAGGCGACGGAGTCCAGGCGCTGGTGCTTGTCGAGGGCAGCTTTGAGCCCGGCGCAAGCGTCGAGGCCGACGTGCTTTCCAGCGGCGAGGCCCCCGAGGACGCCCCCGCCCTGTCGCGCGGTACGAAGTCCATCGAGGAACTGAGCATCTCCGTGACCGGCAGCGCCGACGAGAGCAGCGGCTACCGTGTGCGCTACCTTGCCCCTGAGAAGGAGCGTTCCACCTCCACCATTGCGCTCTATGTCCGCGAGGGCGGTGCCTGGCAGGAGAAGGACTACGACACGCTCGGCAACTACCTCTGCTTCAATGTCGACAGCGCCGACTTTGAGCTGCTGGCCGTGGAGAGGCCCGCGGATATGACGCGAGTGATAATAATAGGCGCCGCGGCCGTTGTGCTGGTGCTGATAATCACGATAGGCAGCATCACCCGGCACAGGAAGTCGCCCAGCGCCGTCGGCAAACACGGAAAAGCCAAGTAAAGAGACGCAAAAAGCCCCCGGCCTTCTTGGCCGGGGGCAAAGTTTTATTTTTTCTCCTCTGGAGCTTCGGGTTCGGACTCCGGTTCCGCCGCGCCCGGACCGTCCATATCCGCCGAAGCTGAAACGGGCACCTTCATCTTCGGTCCCGGCATCGCCAGGTTAACGATTAGCGCGACGACTATGCCTATGACCGTGTCGAGCATGCGGTTGAGCGCGTAGGTATAGGGGTCGGCGTCCCCTACGTGGTAGACCGTAGTGCTGAGGAATACAACGCAGGCAAAGGCCGCCACAGAGGGCTTCTTTATGCCCGTAGCGGTAAGGATGACCGGTATCAGCATCAGCGATACTATAAGGTAGAACAGCGGCAATATCCGCTGCAAACGGAACTGCGTCTCGAGGAACAGCACAATAACGCCGTAAGCGCCGCCCACAGCCGTACCTATCACGCGGTTGAAAGAGGTGGTCAGCGTTTTCTCAGCCGACTTCTGCATACAGAGCACGGCGGCGATCATCGAAAAGAAGGCGGTCTCGCCTCTAAGCCAGCCCAGGATAGAGCAGACAAAAACCGCAAGGACGGTCTTCACTATCCTCATGCCTATGTGGAAATGGTGAGGAGCCTCAACCTCCTCAAAAAACAGCTCCTTCCAGGGCTTCACTCCTCCGCCTCCGATCCATTTGCGTTTTTACATTATACTCTCAGCGTCGGTTTTTGTAAAGCCGCGGGGCCGGAGCTGGCCGACCAGCGCACCTGCAAGCACCAGGACGGCTCCGATGAACTGGACTGTGCTGAGTCTCTCGTCGAGGAAAACTGCGGAGAAAACCAGAGCTGAAACAGGGTCAAAATAGCCCATAAGCGCCACAGCCTTGGCCGGCAGGCGGTTCATGGACGAGAAGTACAGCCAGCAGGCAAAGCCCGTATTCACCGTACAGAGGAAGAGCAGCGCGAAGATGCCACGCGCGTCTGTCGGCAGGGGCACACCGCCGCTTGTTGCAAAAACGTAGGGCAGCAGTATAACAGCCGCTATGATGATCTCAATAAATGTAAGGTTCAGGCCGGACACGCCGCTTATCTTCTTGTTCACCAGCATGAGCATTGCGTAAAAAACCGCCGAGCCAAGGCCAACGACGAGCCCTGTCACGGTCACGCCGCCCTCGCCAAAGTCCGTTCCTACCACCAGCAGCATTCCCACAACGACTACGAGCATGCCGACATAGGCGAGACTGTTCTGCCTCTCCTTGAGCACGAAGGGCGCAAGGACGAGGACCAGCACCGGCGCGGTATAGTATGTAAGCGTAGCCAGCGACACATTCATGAGGTTGTAGGCCTCAAACAGCAGCGCCCAGTTCGCGCCGAGGCAGACGCCCGCAAACAAAAGCCGCCACTTTTCGCGGAGGAGCACTTCCCTGGGCGTCCTGCTGCGCGAAATGAGTATTATAATGAGCAGCACCGCCCCGCCTATGAGCGTACGCATCAGCACCAGCTGTGCGCCCGACATATCGAGCATGGACGCAAACACGCCGTTGGAGCCGAAAATCAGCATTGCGGCCACAAACATAAGGTAGTACTTCATTCTCCGCGCCTCCGAACTGGAATATAGCAAAAGAGACACAGCAAACGCTGTGTCTCTTCTGTGTTGGCACTGACCTATCTTCCCAGTCCGTCTCCAGACAAGTATTTTCGGCACTGGTGAGCTTAACTTCCGTGTTCGGAATGGGAACGGGTGGACCCTCACCGTTAAAAGCACCAACTATGGTACACCATCAGGGACTCGAACCCTGGACACCCTGATTAAGAGTCAGGTGCTCTACCAGCTGAGCTAATGGTGCATGTTCTGCTCAGGGTTCGTACTCTGTACCCTGAAAACTGAACAGAGAAACTTTTGCTCATCCGCAAGGCTGCCTGCATTATTCCTGTAGGTCAAGCCCTCGGGTTATTAGTACCGGTCAGCTGAACACGTTACCGTGCTTACACCTCCGGCCTATCAACGACATAGTCCACGTCGTCCCTTACTCCTTTCGGATGGGAGATCTTATCTTAGGGGGAGTTTCACGCTTAGATGCCTTCAGCGTTTATCTCGTCCAGACGTAGCTACCCAGCTGTGCCGTTGGCACGACAACTGGTGCACCAGAGGTCTGTCCATCCCGGTCCTCTCGTACTAAGGACAGCTCCCTTCAAATCTCCTGCGCCCGCAACAGATAGGGACCGAACTGTCTCACGACGTTCTGAACCCAGCTCGCGTGCCACTTTAATCGGCGAACAGCCGAACCCTTGGGACCTTCTCCAGCCCCAGGATGTGACGAGCCGACATCGAGGTGCCAAACCATTCCGTCGATATGAGCTCTTGGGAATGATCAGCCTGTTATCCCCGGAGTACCTTTTATCCTTTGAGCGATGGCCCTTCCATGCGGAACCACCGGATCACTATGCTCTGGTTTCCTACCTGATCGAGTTGTATCTCTCCCAGTCAAGCGCCCTTATGCCATTACACTCTGCGACCGGTTACCAATCGGTCTGAGGGCACCTTTAGAAGCCTCCGTTACGCTTTTGGAGGCGACCACCCCAGTCAAACTACCCACCATACAGTGTCCTCCTGCCTAGGAGTTAGAACTCAAACAACCGAAGGGCCGTATTTCAACGGCGGCTCCAAGGATACTGGCGTACCCCCTTCAAAGCCTCCGGCCTATCCTACACATCGTCTGCCCAAATTCAATGTAAAGCTATAGTAAAGGTTCACGGGGTCTTTTCGTCCCATCGCGGGTAATCGGCATC
>X96_European_Hare__coassemble_744_pt1 | contig 19560 bp, 16 predicted proteins | sample X96_European_Hare__metabat2_high_PE_013 | metagenome-assembled genome bin X96_European_Hare
GGTGTGAGGTGGGGGAAAATTCGGAGATTATATCAAAGAATTACCTATCACCATTCTACTACCACACAAAGATGCAGAACGTCGCCGGGCTTTCGAGCGCGGAGGCGCAGAAGTCCACAGATATGTATATGAAATGTCGCTACATGGACGAGCTGACCGGCAGCCACGGTGTCGTATTTGCGACCGGCACGCCGGTCTCGAACAGCATGACGGAGTTCTACACGATGCAGCGGTATCTCCAGCACGACACGCTGGAGAGCCTCGGCCTCGGTCACTTCGACTCGTGGGCGGCGAACTTCGGCGAGACGGTCACGGCGCTGGAGCTTGCGCCTGAAGGCACGGGCTACCGGGCGCGGACGCGGTTTTCCAAGTTCTTTAACCTGCCGGAGCTGATGAATCTGTTCCGCGAGGTCGCGGACATCAAGACTGCCGACCAGCTAATGCTGCCCACTCCCGAGGTCGTATACCACAACGAAGTGTCCCAACCGACGGAGATTCAGCGAAAGCTCGTGCAGGAGCTCTCCGAGCGCGCGACGAAAGTCCATGCGAGGATGGTAGACCCCAGTGAGGACAATATGCTCGCCATCACGAATGACGGGCGCAAGCTCGGCCTCGACCAGCGCGTGGTGAACCCGCTGCTGCCCGACGCGGACGGCACAAAGGTCAACCGCTGTGTGGACAACGTGTTCCGCATCTGGCAGGACGGGGCGGACAAGAAGCTGACGCAGCTCATATTCTGCGACCTGTCCACGCCCGGCAAGGGCTTCAACATCTACGACGACATAAAAACGAAGCTGATCTCTCGTGGCGTCCCGGAGAGCGAGATAGCCTTCATCCACACGGCGGACACGGAGGCTAAGAAGAAGGAGTTGTTCGCCAAAGTGCGCTCCGGCAATGTGCGTGTGCTGATTGGCTCCACGGCCAAGATGGGCGCGGGTACGAACGTGCAGGACAGGCTCGTCGCTCTCCACGACCTGGATGCCCCATGGCGTCCCGGCGACCTCGAACAGCGCAAGGGCCGCATCGCACGTCAGGGCAATATGAACGAGACCGTACATGTGTACAGGTACGTCACCGAAAACACCTTCGACGCTTATCTCTGGCAGACACTTGAGAATAAGCAGAAGTTCATCTCGCAGATAATGACCAGCAAAAGCCCAGTTCGCTCCTGCGAGGACGCGGACGAGACCACGCTGTCCTACGCCGAGGTCAAGGCACTGTGCGCGGGCGATCCTCGCATCAAGGAGAAGATGGACCTGGACGTGCAGGTCGCCAAGCTGCGTCTGCTCAAGTCCAGCCACCAAAGCCAGAAGTACCAGCTTGAGGACCGGCTGATGCAATACTTCCCTCGCGAGATAGCCGCGACGAGAGCGGCAATCTTGGGCTGCGAGATGGACGTCGCCACGCGCGACGCCCATCCCGCGCCCGCGGACAGCTTTGCCGGTATCGAGCTCCAAGGGCTGCACTACGACGAGCGCGTCGCCGCGGGCGAGGCGCTTTTAAATATCCTGCCCATGGTGCAGGATACTCAGCCCATCCACATTGGCTCCTTCCGGGGCTTCGACGTGGAGGTCTCCCTCGAACAGTTCGGCAAGCACGTACTCACGCTCAAGGGAACGCTTGAGCACCACGTCGAGCTGGGCGCGGATGCGAGGGGCAACATAAGCCGCATTGAGAACGCGCTGACGGCGCTGGACAAGAAGCTGGGTGCTCTCAACACGCGCCTTGCAGACTTGCAACGGCAGGTCGAGAATGCCCGCGAGGAGCTGGAGAAACCCTTCCCGCAGGAGGACGAGCTGCGCGAGAAATCCGCCCGGCTGGTCGAGCTGAACGCCGAGCTGGACATGGAGAACAACGCCGATCCACAGGAGGCCGAAAAGCCCTCGGTGCTCGCCAAGCTCAAGGAACCGACACCGCTGTATGAACCGAGACCACACCAAGCGAAGGAGGCTTGCAGATAAATGGACAAGTTGGAGCAGCTGCTCACCAAGATGTATTCTGAGTTTGCTGAGTATGAAACCTGGTTGTTGCAGCAGCCGGCGAGCGTCATACTCGAAAATGCCTTTCAATACACGACCAAGCAGGACATCCTGATGCACGCGGAGTCCGTGGACCTGTCTCCGGCGCAGCTTGAAACGCTGCTGCACTCACAAGCACCACTGGAGGAAGTGTTCGAAACTTACCGCAATACGGACAGCGATTTTTTGATGATAGAAATGCACGACGCGATGGAGACCTGCGCCGATGATACTATGGCCGTTAAACGAACATCTGCGGTCCATGAGTGTGAGAAGAAGCCCTCGGTCATGGAGAAGCTGCAAAGCGCCGAGACGCCGCCAAGAGCCGCGGCAAAGGCCAAGGCACTGGAGCTGTGAGATGGAGATTGGGCGCAAACGCAATTGCCGCCTCCGCTTCTGGGTTGATGATGCGGAACTGGCGGCGATCCGGCAGAAGATGGCCGAGGCCGGCACCGTGAACATGGCGGCATATCTACGCAAGATGGCCATTGATGGGCGGATCATTTTGCTCGACATGGCCGAAATAAAAACGCTGGTGAGCCTTCTCAGGCGCACCAGCGCAAATGTGAATCAGATCGCCAAGCAAGCAAACGCAACAGGCCGCGTGTATGAGAACGACCTTGCCGAGATCCAGCACCGCCTTGGCGACGTGTGGTTGGCGGTAGACGCGGTACTGCGTAAACTCGCGGCATTGGAGTAAGCTGTATATTCTCGGGCCTCAACTGCCTTCATTGTCAGCGGTTCGCTATTTTCCCATGCGCTCTTTGACTTTGCTCGCATTTTCAGAAAGCTCAGTCATACCCTCCAAGAGCCCCTGATAGAACTTGCTTACGTCCGCATCGCTCAAAATATACAGCACCTGACTGTTTCTTACCGCAATATCAAACAACTGCTTCTTTTCATCTGCCGACCAGCCGGAGCACTTTTTAAGTTTGGCAACTACCGAGTGCGTCCTCGCGAAGCTGTCGCTGCTCTCCAGCGCCATGATCAGCTCGCGCTTTTGCTTCTGTTCCTCGCTTTCAGCTTTGTCCGCCTCTGTAAATTCATCATAGCAGTCATAGTGGACATTCTCCAGCGCCTCGTTTGCGGCAGTGCGGTCAATAATCAGTTTTACCAATGTGTCCAGTGAAGAACCATTCCTGTAATCTGCCGGGGCAAAGTACTTTATACGCTGATCCCGCATCATCTTATAGACCTTGGTCTTGTCGCTAGTTTCCGCATTATAAACGCCGATGGAGTGGCCTCCATAAATATTGACGAGTTTCATGCAGGGGATATCAGTATCGCTGTCGCCTATGTACACCATGTTGCGAAAAGGCACTCGAATCTTGTCCGGTGGGAAATATTCATTGACGGATTGGTCGTTTACATCCAGTACGCCTTTCTCTATTCTGAAAAGGAACTGGGTCTTGCTGGTGTAGTTCACCACCTGTGCAGGCCAGATCGCCACGTCTCTGTCATTATAATAAAACGAGCTCGCATAGATCCGCTCGAATGCCCCAGCCTTGGCTACGCTCGTGCCCTCGATCATTTCTTTCAGGCCGGAGGAAATAATGTAATGCTCCACAATGACCCCGCGGTCAGCACCATAAGCTCTAATGCGCTCGAACCACTCCTCAACACCAGGAAACAGTTTAACCTTTGAACCATATTCTGTCAGCGTTCGCCTTGTAAACGGAATAATTCCCTCGGCTTCCCGCTTCATAAGGAACATATAGGCCAGGTTCTGATCCATTTCGTTATCTGCTGCGAGCGAGTTGGACTCCTTCCAAAAGTCCGGTATATCATAGCCGACCGACTGTATATAACCCTGCGCCTGCATATCATCCGGCGTCAATGTCTTATCAAAGTCATAGCATATGGCAAGTACCGGCTTATCTTCCTTCTGCTTGTTGCTCAATACGCCCTCCTCCTTAATTATCGTTTATGAATCAATATTATGGCAGTTTTTCCTCTTAAGTCAATAGGAAGGGACGCAACACTATTATCAAAAGAATTTAAAACACGGAGGCACTAAATGGCCACCACACGACTCATCGCCATCCGTGGTTCGCGTGGGCAGAGCGTCATTCGCTCGCTAACTGAGCGCACGGACTACGTCAAGAACCCGGAGAAAACTGGAAACGGCGCACTCATCTGCGCCTACGGCTGCTCGCCTCAGCTCGTCGCCGCCGAGTTTGCGCTCTCGAAGCGCCAGTATGCGCAACGCACAGGGCGCAGGGAGCCGGGAGTTATCGCGTACCACATACGGCAGTCGTTTAAGCCCTGTGAGATAACGCCTGAGGAGGCAAACCTCGTTGGCCGAGAGCTGGCCGAGCGGTTCCTCAAGGGCCGTCATGCCTGCATCGTCTGCACTCACACAGACAAGCGGCACATACACAACCACATCATTTTCAGCTCCACGACGCTCGACGGCACAGCGAAGTTCCGCGACTTCCTCGGCTCAGGCCGCGCCCTCGGGCGGCTCTCAGATCTAATCTGCATTGAGCATGGACTATCCGTGATACAAAACCCGCGCCGCTACACAAACTCGACCTACGACAAGTGGCTCGGCGAGAAGAAGCCTGCATCTCATAGAGACATCCTGCGAGCAGACATCGACGCGGTACTCGCGGAAAAGCCAAAAACCTTTGACGAACTGCTCGACCTTCTGCGGCGAACCGGCTGGGAAGTCAGCGCCGGGGCGCACGTCACTTTCCGCAAAAGCGGCCAGCGAGCCATACGGCTCCGCTCCCTCGGCGAGGGCTATTCCGAGGCAGAGCTGCGGGCTGCCATTGCCGGACGTGCAGCACATCTCCCACGCGGCAAGCGCGAACGTACGAGCCTTGTTATCGACATTGAGGCAAAGCTGGCTGAGGGCAAAGGCGCTGGCTATAAGCGCTGGGCAAAGGTGTTCAACGTAAAACAAATGGCCAAAACGCTGCTGTATTTGCAGGAGCATGGCATCAGCAGCCGCGCAGAGCTTATCGCCCGTACCGAGGCCGCGGGCAAAAAACTTGCTGACGTCAGAACGCATATCAAGGCGGCTGAGGCGAGGATAGACGAGGTCTCCCAGCTGCGGAAGCAAATAGTCAGCTATGCAAGGACGCGCGAAGTTTTCGCCGCATACAAGACCAGCGACTACTCACGAGAGTTCTACAGCAAGCACGAGGCCGACATAGCACGGCATCGCGAGGCGAAGCGGTACTTCAACGACCACGGTCTCAAAAAGCTGCCGAAGGTCAAAGACCTGAACACGGAGTTCACCGCCCTCGTCGCAGAAAAGCGTGCGGCCTATGCCGAGTACCGCGCTCTCCGTGATGAGCAGCGTGAGCTGCTGATCCACCGGCAAAACGTCGAGAGTTTACTCCTCGACGACAATACTGAGCAAAACCGCCACACCCGCGGCGAGAGATAAGCGCCCGCCCGGGCGCGCCGCTGCGAAGCATCCGGGGTTTGGGGCATCCGCCCCAACAAGCAAACGGGGCACGGGGATATCCCCGCGCCCCGCGCATTTTGAGGCCTGGGGCCCTCTGTGCCCTGCTTGCGCAATGGAGTAGATTATTATAAAGGCGCGAGCTTTTTCTGCCCGCGCCCAAGTCATTCTTCCTCCTCCTGCTTCCGTTCAGCTTCCTCTTTGACAGTCTGCTGCGCCTCTCTCAGATAATACTCAGCTATTCTTCTCAACGCATGGGAATAACGCAAGTATCCCATCGCAAGGGCTTCGTCGGAGGCTTTTTGATATTTATCCGCAATCGCTCTTTCCTCGTTCCCCGTTGGGTCGACAAAATGCGCCCCGCGCTGGTTCATTACTCCAAGAATGTAGCCTTTTCTCATTTCCTCTGCATCCGCATCATTTAGAGCCGCTATCATCGGCTCATATATCAGCACCCTATCCTTTTTGGGCGCATACGAGAGGCCCTGTCCCACAAATTGCATGGCTACTTCATATCTGTCGTTCTCCTTCGCCCAGGCCTTTACTTTGGAAAGCCACTCATTAAAAACGTCGGCATTAAAGTTCCCAGACCAATCTGTGCCCGGCACTGACCTGAAGTTCACTGAGAGTATGCCGAGCCTCTGCCTGATCCCCTGCGGGAGTTCAACATTGTCGCTCTCGCTTTGATGGCGCTTTTTATATCCGTGTTCGATAAACTCACAGAACAGCTCGGCATTGCAGCCGATAGCGGCATACAGCGCGTCCGGGCGTGAGTCTGAATACACCTCCAGCAGGGGCAGCAGCGAGAACTCTATCGCTGCCAGCCTGTCGCCTATATCTTCGTTTCTGCGGGACTCAAGTTCCTTGATGACAGGACGCACTAAGTGTTCATTTATGTCATTGATGTCTGTCTGTTCCAAAGTCTCCTCCAGCAAACTCAGGAGTAAATCAGACGAAATGCTTTCCTTTCGATAAATACACGGCTCGCACACACTCAAGGCCGTAGAGGACCTTCGGGCATTTCGCAAGTGGTCAATCGCATACATGGCATTTTCGCCGTCAAACAATACCAGGCTGTTTTCAGATACCTTCGTCCAATACATAAACTCAGAAGCATTGAGCAGTTTGCTGACTATCGGGAGATTAGCACCTGTCAGTCTCGTCTTTGAAAGAAGCTCAGAAATGAAATCTGCCGGACACTCTGAAAGCTCCGTATCGAAAACAGCCTCGGCACTATTGGCACTGATATAGCCCGTCAAAACAAACGCAAGAAACTCGGTTGCAAGTCTGCCAGATACTGCAGATTGAATAAGTCTGTCCAAATCATCGAGTCCAAGTTTTTGGCCAAGCTTGAGACCAACATCAAACTCGCTGTTCACTGAGAGTCCGAAATCAACCACGCTATTGATGCCGTAGGCTTTGAATATCTCCAGCACGGCTTCAGCCTTGTCGGCTTCTTTTCTCATTATATTTGTAAAATTATCGCAGCTGCGGTCAATGAAGTATTCGTCAATATGAGCCTGATAAAGCCGCTTGTATTTGACCCGTATGTCTTTCGGCTCCGAGGCGTCTATCGCTGCCTGCAAAGCCGCCATGGCGGGTTCATCGAGTGTTTCGCCATTTTCAATATTCAGTAACAGCGCCCGGCACTTTATGTCACTTAGCTCATTCCATATTTCATATTTTTCTTCATCCCCGAGAGCCGGCGCTTCAACTTGGACAATACCTAGGTATCGCAGCCTGTCGTCCCCGTTGAAGTAATTCAGGAAATCTGTCATCTCTGCAAGCTTTTTCGGCTCGCTTTCCGCTTCTTCAAACATCATGGAGATATACGCTTGGCTCAGCTTTGCATATACGTCCATGCTGGTCTTGATCTCGTCGGGTATATTGCCAACAATATATTTGGGTTTTCGCCCGACGCCTGTAAACCCCTTTCCGCCGGGAACGAGCAGTTTGAGCAGCTGCCAGAGCACTTCAGGGCTCGTCCTGCCCAGGGCCTTGACGGCGCTTATCTGAATGTCTGCGGAGGCAAGCGTCTGTGCGTGCCAGGGCAGAAGTACAGTCGCCATCCTGTCCACCACGAACTCTCGGGCCTCGTCACTCTCTGCGCAGTCAGCAACCATGCCAAGGCAGCATAGGCTTTGCGGCAAATACTCTTCCGACCAGGCCAACGTCTGCAAAGAATCTATCAAGCCATCCTCAAATCTGGGGATATACGCGCGGCTTCCACGGCCTCTTCTAAACAGCGCCGATATAACCTCGGGTGATCTAACAATGAGCTGCTCCAGTTCTGTCAGGTAAGTCCCCGGCTCCATCTCAGCAATGGGCTTGAGCAGCTCCTGCATACTCATAAGTCTAAGCGAGTCACAGTCGCCAAAAAGCGCCCTGATCAAGCCAAACGAGTTGTAGGCCACAACACCGTCCGAGCAGGCAGGCAGCTTATCTTTGCAGTTGCAGACCTGGCAAAGCCCCTGTGTGAGGCCTTGTCTTAAGGCTGTGGAGTTTGTAAATTCACCGGTGCGCGGCATATAAAACGAGTACTCGCCGTCTTCAAGAATCCACGAGCTGCGCTGGGTCAAGAACGCCTTCTCCGCATCAAAGGCCAGGCTTATAATGCGGTCTGTTATGTATCCAGCACAGCTGTTCACCATGCTTTTTTGGCTGCGTATCTTCCACACTCCATTTGAGAATGACATCCATGGACCGCTCTGGTTCAGTGCGTCCAGCAGGGCGGGTCGGATATCGGCATATGCACAGCCTGATACACGCTCCACGATTGCCACATCATGCTCATTTGATTCATTCCAGGCTCCAATCAAGGCCAGCGCCGCCCAAAGCTCGCTAGGCTGGTCAAAAGGCACCTGTACCTCAGTTGCTTCGGTTTTAAACAGGCCTTTGATTTCCTCGCAAACTGTATCCTGCGTCACCACTGCCGAATCCTGGTCGCACTCCGCGGCGTAGTCGCACAGGTTTCGCCACGTCACAGATGGGTCTCCGTCAACCACGTTCTCCAAAATCGCCGTTATAAGCGACCTGTTGATACTGTCCTTGTAATCAAGGTCGAATGTCAGCAGCGAAAACGCCTTGAAAAACAGCCACAGAGTATTTGCGTCCGGTTCTTCTCCCTTATTCGACTCGGTTATTAAATCTCTTATTGTTTCAAAAATTTCTCTCGTCGTTGTGGAAATGAAGCGTGACTGATAAATTCGGGTATCTGTAAAGTCGGAGGCATCTGACGATGACCACGCTTGGGTGTTCAGTTTCGCAATGGCAGTTCTGTTTTTGGGAGAAATGTTCGCTGTCACAAGAGCTATCCTATCACAGTTCGTGTCAAAGCTTTCAGAATTGAAGTCTCTCCAAGCAGCCTGAACGGTTTCAACAAAATCCTTGTTGCTTTTGACTGCGCTGACACTATGCTTGACCTGAACAAGCAGTTTTCTGTCGTTATCTGTATAACAGACGAGGTCATCTATGTGATATCCGTGATGTCTGGCTTGAAAATCGAGCTTAACAATATATCTGTCAAAAACCGGGTCTCTGCCGCCGGCAAGCATCAGAAGCAAAAAATACGCCTGTACTCTATGTTCAAAATTATATCCCCCGCCGCCCTCCAAATACGGGCTTGCAAGCTGTTTGCCATCCATGTAAAGTCCGCCCTTCTACAAGATAGTTGTAGATTATCTATTTATTTTAATAATATCACAATATTCACATAATTTCCATATATTTCACAAGCGCGCAAGTGTTTTCGACCTTTAACCTGTTTAAATCCAAAGGCAGGAGCGTGCTTGAACACATCAAGCACGCTCCTGCCTACTATATCGGCCTCACGCCTCGCTAAACTCCATATCCGTTTCCGCATCTTCCAGCAGCTCGTCGAGCGTCAGCTGCTGGGAAAGCCAGTCAGCCTTCTTTTCCTTCGGCACGATGACCGGCATACGGTCATGGATGAAGCTGATGCCGTCGGCGGCTTTGCGGGTGAGGATGGTGAAGCGCGGCAAGGCTCCCGGCTCGGGCTTTGTGTAGAGGCCGCCGAGGTAGAGCAGCTCCTTGCCCTTCGGCCGGATGGCATATTTCACCTTACCGTCCGCGCGGCGTTCCCACTCGAAGTAGCAGCTCGCAGGGATGAGGCAGCGGCGCAGCTGTGCGCTCTCGCGGAAAAACTGCTTTTCCGCCGCCGTCTCGCTCCGTGCGTTTATGACGAGGCCGCCGCCACGGCGCTCAAAGCCCCAGCGCATGGGGAACACCGCCGGCTTCAACTGCCGGTTATTCGCTATGACCGCAGCCGTGTCCGAGGGGAAGACCTCGCCGGTCTTGACCTCGTCAGATTTACGCTTCGCTTCAGCTATGAGCTCTGCCTGCTCCTCCATGTCGCTCTCAGGCTCCACATAGTATCTCCCGCACATCAGCTCTCCCGCCTTTCCACAAACCAGCGCCCGTCCTCGTTGAACAGGTATGTCTCGCTGCGGCCTATCCTCACCGTGTACCTCGTCCCGGCCCCGCCCGCCTTGAGGCTCGCGGCCCGGCGCATGTCCAGCACGCGGTCTATGCCGTAGACCCGCCCGTCCTCCCAGGTTATTGACAGCGGCATGATGCGCCCCTCCGTGTCGAAGCGCGCGTCCACGCCCACATATACCTTTGCCCTGTTTTCGGACATTATACCTCACCTCAGACCGCTTTGAAATACCCGACCGGGTGTATGACGTGCTCGTCCTTCGGGCTGATGTTCCGCAGCGTGGGGTCGCTCACGCACACCGCCCGGCCCACACAGTAATGCCCGAAGCGGCGGCGCAGGTCGTCCACCGAGCGCTCCAGCCGTTCCCGCTTTTCCTGGCGCTCGCTGTCCTCGAAGATGCTGCACTGCACCGGCGTCGAGGCCGGGAGCAGGTCAGTTGCCCTCACGCCGATGGAGCGCAGGGGCTTGTGCCAGTCCCAATTCTCGCGCATCAGCCGCATCGCCGCCTCGTGCAGCGTTGAGGCGAGGCAGGTCGGAGATTCGAGCTTGAGCTGACGCTCGAAGGACGCGAGCTCATTGTCCCGAATATGCACCTGCACGCCCCGGCACAGGAAGCCTGACTCCCTCATGCGCTCGGCCACGCTCTCACAGAGCATCCAGTAGACGATGCCCGCGTCCTCGTCGCAGCTGAGGTCGCGCGGCGTAGTCGTGCTGTTGCCTATGCTCTTGATGACCGCCTCGTCTCCGGCGCGGGCGACGGGAGACGTGTCATAGCCCGTGGCGAAGTCGTGGAGGATGAGGCCCCACTTGCCGAGAAAACCGCGCAGCATCGAGGGCGGGGCCGCGGCGATGTCTCCGATGGTGTGAATGCCGCGCGAGGCCAGCTTGCGCTCCGTCGCCCGGCCCACGCCGAGCAAATCTGAGGCGGGCAGCGGCCAGACCTTGTCGCGGTAGTTCTCCGGGGTGAACACCGTGACGGCGTCGGGCTTTTTGTAGTCCGAGCCGAGCTTGGCGAAGATTTTGTTCCATGACGCGCCGACGGAGACGGTGATACCCAGCTCAAACTTGACGCGCTCGCGTATCTCATTTGCAAGTGCCTCCATCCCGCGCTCGCGGAGTTTCTGTGTCCCGGTGACGTCGCACCAGACTTCGTCGAGGCCGAAGGGCTCCACGAGGTCGGTGTAATCCGCGTAGATCTCGCGCGCCATGCGCGAGAAGCGAAGGTAGCGATCAAAGTGCGGCGGCACGATGTGCAGCTCCGGGCATTTCTGTTTTGCCTGCCAGAGCGCCTCACCGGTCTTGACGCCGAAGCGCTTGGCGATCTGGTTTTTCGCCAGTATTATCCCATGCCTCGCCTCCACGTCCCCGCCCACCGCTACCGGCAGGTTTCGTATAGACGGGTCGTAGAGGCACTCGATGGAGGCATAGCAGGCGTTCATGTCAATGTGCAGCACCGAGCGCACGAGCTCACATCCTCACAAGATAGTAATTGCATTGTAACTCTCTTATTAAGAAATGTGAAGTGGAAATAATATCTTCACAAGATATCCATAGACGTAAAAAGAGCCGGGGCAGATAATCTGCCCCGGCTCAAAACCAAGCATCCGCAGGATGCGCCGCCGCACTCACTCCCCGTCCAGTTTGCCGTCGCGGAGTTTGTAGACCTTGTCGGCCTGTTCTGCTATTGCGGGGTCGTGGGTCACAACGATCACGCAGCGGCCCTCCTCGTGGGCGAGCTTTACGAGGATGTCCATGATATTCCGGCTGTTTTCGCTGTCCAGATTGCCCGTCGGCTCGTCGGCGAGGATGAGCTCGCTGCCGGAGGCCAGGGCCCGCGCTATCGCCACGCGCTGCTGCTCTCCGCCCGATAGCATGTTCGGGTACCTCTTGAATTGCTCCGGCGTGAGGCCAACCGCCAGTAGCTTTTCCGAGGCCGCTGCCTCGGCCTCCTTAGCGGGCAGACCGCGGACGTACAATGGGTAGGCCGCGTTCTCCAGCGCCGTCAGGTGGCCGAAGAGGTTAAAGTTCTGGTAGATGACCGAGACGTGGCCCAGCCGGTACTCATCCCTGTCGAGCTCCGAGGTCGCCCTTCCCTCAAACTCCACAGTGCCGCCCGTCGGGACGTCCAGGCCCGCCAGCAGGCTAAGGAACGTAGTCTTGCCGCAGCCGGAGGGGCCCGTGACTGCATAGATGCGCCCCTTTTCAAAACCGCAACTCACGCCGCGCAGCGCGTTCACGATCTGGTACTTGTTCCGGTAGCTGTATTCGAGCTCGTTCGTGCGCAGTATCTCCATCGCTATTCCTCCACTTTCATAAGCCGCATCACGTTGACGCCCGTTATCCGCACTATCGCTATCGCCGTGCCGAGCAGGAACACCAAAAGCAGCAGCAGCGCCTGCACCAGCGGCCCCGCGCCCACCGAGAGGCTCGCCGGGATGACGAAGCCGAGCCCGAGCAGCCAGCCGACTGCCGTCGGTATGGCGTACTCCTCAAAGGTCCACCTGAATATCTGAGCTCGCTTCATTCCGAGGCAGCGCATGACCGCAAATTCCTTTATCCTCCGCCGCGCGCTCAGATAGCCCGAGAGGAAGCCTATCGCCGCCATGACCGCCAGCAGCAGCGGCGTCAGCAGCCTCAGCAGCCTTATTCCGCTCATGAGCTCGTCCCGTGACCTGACGTAAGCCTCGTCCTGAATTATGACGCCGTAGCTTATGCCGTCGTTCACGTTCTCCGGCGCGGGATCGACAGAGTATTTGAAAATCTCCGCCCGGCTCTCCTCCAGCAGTCTGTTGTCTGCGATGTCGAAGGAGCAGGAATCCGTGGGAAAAACCTCGCTGTCCTCGCCGCGGAGCATGAAGAAGGGCACATAGAGCGTATTCTCCGGGCCGCCTCGCACCCAGCCTATGACCTGGAGGGAAAACTCGCCGCCAAGCGTGTCAACACATTCGACCCGGAACTCGCCTGCCTCGTCCGGCTCGACAAAGCCCTCAGGCGCAAGGCAAAGCCGCTCGCTCGTTCCCAGGGCGCTCTCGTCCCAGCCGTCGAGGAACTCGACCGTCACGCCCTCAAGCGCCGAGAGCGCGGGGTCCGAGTCCAGGCTCAGGATGCGCACTCCCCGGCAATTGACAGGATATGTGAGATCAAGACCCGCCTTTGCGCGGACATTTTTCACATAGCTGCCGAGCATGCAGCCCACGTCCTCCCGCCTGCCGGTGAGCTTCTCCACCTCGGCGGAGTACATGTTCAGCTTGTCCTGCGACATGCCCTTGGCATCCGTGACAACACAGTGCACCAGCGTGTCGCGCACGACTTCGTCGAGCGCGGACTCCTGCCTTGCCGTGAACCAGGCCAGCGCCGACGAGAGGGCTATGCCGCTGAACACCACCAGCGCCAAAAGAAGGCTTATGCCCCTCCTGCGTATGAGCGAGCGCAGGGCGAGGCCGTGCATTGCGGACATCGCGTCACCTCTTTTCCGTCATGAGCGGGCGCTTTGAGACCCGCCTTGAGCAGGCAAGGCCGCAGAGCGCGAGTATCACAAACTGCGCGAGGGCGCAGATGAGCAGCATGGCAAAGCTTAGGCCGATGTTCTCCGAGAGTATGGCCCGTGTCAGGTCGCCGAAGGCCAGCGCCGCAGCCGCAGCGCCGAGTATGACCGAAATGAGCGCTGCCGGGATGAGGAAAAACTGCATCTCGCGGAACACGGCCCTGTCCGACTGCCCCAGCAGCCGCATGGCTCTGGCCGTACCGCCCATCCTGTGCATGGCAAGCGCCATATACAGAGCCAGCACCAGGATAAACACTGCCGAGCTGAGCACGAGCAGCCGCGTAGAGTTCTGCGTCAGCGCCTCTATGGAGGTCTCCAGCGCCGAGTATTGCTGGTCGAAGCAGATGAAGCTGTCGGTCATGCCCTGTGCGGCCATGTATTCCAAGAACGCCTCCGACGCACCGTTTTCCAGCTCGAGCGCGTTGAGGAAGGTGGCGTAATCGCTCTCATACTGCTCCGCGTCCGGTATGGAGGCCTTGGGTACGAATATGGTCTCGGCGGTGAAGCTCTGCTGCCCCGGCGTCCACTCCGGCGCGGTGTAGATTCCGACGATCTCGTACTCCTGCGCAAAGCCTGTGCGGTTTTCCGGCGTCATCACCAGGGTACGGCTCGTCAGCTCAGTGATCGTGCCGCCCGTTGAAAACATCGAGTACTCCGACTGCGCCGAGCCTGTGTTGTAGTAGTCCAGGCCCAACCTGTCGCCGGGCGCAAGGCCGTTATACGCGGCAAATTCCGCGCTCACGAGGCAGACGGCGGCGCCGGATTCATACTCCTCGGGCTCAAAGGCCCTGCCCTCCAGGATGGACGCCGTGCCGGAGTTGAAGCTGTAGAGCGTGTAGAGGTTGTCCGTCAGCACCACCGCAGCGGAGTTTATGTTCGTCTCCACCCAGGGGATGATCTCCTCGCGCCAGACTCTGCCCTCGTCCGAGGCCAGAAAGGCGCCAACATCGCCCTCATACTCGGCGTAGAAGGGCAGCTGTCCCTCTGCGGCGCAGTAGTAGAAATTGTAGTATCCCTCGTACTGCTCTGTCATCTGCTCCAGCCGCAGTCCCTCCGCTCCGGCGAGGATGGGGTTGCCCTCATCCGCAGTCTCCTGCGCGCCGGAGACGCCGTCGAGCATTTTGGGGCTGAAGTAGAAGTAGCGCGGGAAGCCGTCGTTATCCACGCTGCGAACCTCGGTGCTAACAAGGTCTCCGTTTTTATCCTCAAGGTATTCGACCCGGCTTTCAACTCTGAGGTCGCTGAAAAAGCCTCGGACGATGTAGGTCTTTCCCTCCTCGAGCACGAAGGTTCCGTCCTCTCTGCACAGACTTTTGCCGTAAAGAGGGAACACCGTGAGCGTACAGCCGACAAGCGCCTCCGGCGAATAGCTCTCTGAAATTGCGATGCAATCGAGCACCTCGAGCTCGGCGCTGTAATCTTTGCTGCCCAGGGTCGTGATGTTTCCGGAAACGCCGCCCTCTATTCCTATGTCTGTCACCTCGCCGCATTGAACTGCGAGGACACAGAAATTGTGGTTCCACTCGTCGAAGCTGAGGTTGTAGTTGAGCCTGTCCACGCTGCCCGAGGCGAGCGGCGCAGCGCCCGAGAGCTCCGCCCGCATTGCGGCGCCGGAGAAGCTGCTCACCACCTGCGGCGCACTGCGTGCGGCGTCCATTATTACGCCCGAGGGGTAGACAGTGCGGAGCACCTCATCCGTCTCAGGGTCAAGGTAGCTGACGCTGCCGTCCTCATTATACTCGAGATGCGTTTTGCCTCTGATGCCGCCGTTTTCGTCCGTGATGTACTCCATGGCGCCGGTGTTGGGGTTCGACGAGGCGCCTACGGGCACGGCAATGGTCGTGTACGAGCCCTCGATGCTCCGCACCTGCCGCATAGCGCTCTCCCACGCCCCGAAGCCAAGGCACGAAAAGGCCGAGGCGAGGGCCAAAATGACCGCCAGCAGTATGAACACGGGCTCGCGTTTTACCTTTTTCAAAAAAATGTGCATGGCCTCGCCTCCATATTCCAACAGCCGCGCCTTCAACGAAACGAGAAGGCGCGGCAATTTTTATATGTCTACGGTAATATTATACAGGAAGCCACCTGCATTGTCCAGGCTCATGCGGCGCCCCGGGGCATGTGACAAGCTCATTCTTAGTTCCGCCACAATCCGGGCAAAAATACGTTATTGTTTGACGCTGACCGTTACATGTAGCGCTATACTGAGTGTAATTATGGGAATACTGTCCTTCATACGCTTGCCTCACATAAGTACCACAGATCTCACACTCGTAAGTAAATACTGTATAGACATCATGAGTATCATCGTCATTGTATACATATTCGACAGTTGCATTAACGTCTACATTGTCGTGGCCACATGGCACACCGCCGTTGACGGCATACAAAAGAGTTGGATCGATACTACCTTCGTTTGAAAGGTTAAATGCGCTTGCACCTGTTACAAACAACGCAGATACAAAAATCCCAAAGAGAAAAAGTGATAGAGCTTTGACAGAAAAGCTTTTGTCCATATTTATCTCCTTTCTTGGTCGAATTTTTCAGTTACTCAAGTTCAGATAAATACTCACGGTATGCTTCATTGATAGCTTCAATTGTATTGTTCAGCTCGCCATACACGCAAATTAAATCTGTCTTATTAGTACGCCTCATTGTCAAAATAGCAAACGCGTCAGAATCCGAACATATTATGTCTGCAATTACACGGTAGCTTGTTTCCTCATCATTTACTTCGCCCCTAAGTACACAACCATACCCATTTCCGGTTTCCGACATCACTGGAATAATAGGTCCCGAAAGTGTACCCGTCAGTACTTCATCTCCGCGTAAAGCAAACTCAGCCTCGCTAGAATCAGGGTCCAGCGTAAACTCTAGAACGTCATAGTTTTCACCCTCGAGGCGTTCTGTAAAAGAAGGTGCAAATATGTCATTCGTTACTTTTGCGTTGTACTGTATCCTGTATGTATTGTCCACGTTATTTGACTCACCGCACGCCGACAGTACCAAAATGCAAGTCAGCATGATGCAGAAACATAGCTTTGCTTGGATTTTTAATCGCAAATATGTCATGCTTTAATACTCCTCCTCACTGCCGCCGTGGTCTTGAATGTGACAGTTACGGAAGTACATATACAGCTGAGGATAATGAGCCCTCACCTGCAAAACGCCCACAAAGCTCATTACCAGCGTACAGGAAGGAGTATACATAATCAATCGTAACTGTGCCACTAATTGATTTTACTTGTTGCTGAGATATTGTGCCTTCAAATCCGAGTTGCACTTCTGCGCCAATTCCTCGAGTGGAAGAAGCGTCAGTTCCATCAAGTTCGTCTTCCCACCCATTAAGCTTATACATGCTCCATGAAATATTGTTATTTGTCGCTGAAGAACCAGTTTTGAATGTCGAGACAGACGTAGACGAAGTAACTATGCTGAAAGGAACGGTTGCGAATCCTAACGTTGCCTCATACCAGACAGGAAGATTAAATGTTATATTTCTTTGGGCATTGGCTGGTAAATAAGAATTCGTTTTTACTGCTATGCCTGGTGTGGCTGATAGGGAAATTTGGATAGTTTCCGGAGACGCTCCAGTTAAACCCACTATTTCGCCACGATCAAATGTGATATGGTCCATTGCTTCTTCAGTATTTGTATTAACTTTTACATATGTTGTCATACTGCCTTGATTTATTAGCTCGTTAGCATGGAACAAATAGCATGTGCCAACATTACAGGTTCCCGCTCTTACATTATCGTAGCTTTTTAAACGTGTTTGAGCATCTACGTCAAGTAGCTCAAATCCATTGATTTCCGGCAAGTCCGCGTTTCTTGCTAGCTGCTCATTTTGAACTGAATCAAAAACCTGAGCAGAATATGTATTAGCTATGCTCGCAAGTTCATCCGTTAGTATGCCATAAAAATCTAATGCAGGTATAGCGGTAAAATCATCGTTATACTTTGTAATAATGGCAAACATATCATCTTCATTGTAAGTAATGTCCGCAAAAACAAATTTACTAGTATTAGAGCTAGGTGATGTTAAATAACCCTTAAAGGCGGCAGCGTAACCAGACAAGTTATCACTAGTGTTGATCGGTGTAACTCTTCCCGTAAGCGTTCCATCAAATACATTTCCATCTTCAGTCAAAGAAAGATAAGCCATTTCGTTTTCGATGTATATACCAATACTTTGAGTATCTGATGTGCTTACATTCGCTGGTTCCGTACAATCATTAGCAACACCGAAGACCTCGTTTATCATGCTTGTGTTTAATGATAATTCCGCCTCAAATACATGGGAGCTTTCTGTGTTGTATGCCAAAGCAAAATTACTAAAAGAAAAAACCATTGCTGTCGATATAAGAACGCTTACTACTCTCTTTATATGTTTTTTGTTTTTCATTTCTACCGACCTTTCTCAATGAGAGCTTAACCATTATATTTTTCTGCTATGTTATTGATCATGTTCGGACTGTTCTGTTTACTCAACGTTTGTTTGCTTTTCGCACTGTTTGTATTTAGCTAGGTCTCCATTCCTTGCGTTTTAATTTGCTATTGCGTTACACCTCCCAGACACTATATTTGTTCTAATTGTTCTGCAAAAGCGTTAAAATCTTTTTTGATAAAGCAGTAAACTATACCCAATTGCTTTCACTCCTACCTTTATAATGTAATCATTTAAGAAATATGTTTCTTTGCCATTTAATAAATAAGTTCATATTAAGGCAACCTATATATTCTAAAAAAGTACTGATAAGCAATTTAGCTTATCAGTACTTAGACCTATTATTTGCTCATGTCAATTTACAAGCGCTTGCGCAAATGCCATTAGGCATTGAAATCAAAGCTTCTTGTGTCTCGTCCTCTATCGTCTTGTGCAAAAATAGTAACGTAGACTATGTACTCGTGACCAGGTGTTATATCAATCTGTATTGTATCAAGATATGCACGAGAATCTACCGACATATCAGGGTCATCTTCAAACAATTCAGCATACCAAATCCAACTTGATCCTGACTTTTCATATACGCAGATATTTTCTAACCCTACTTTTGTAGCAGACAAAGAACCGACCACATTGGCTGAGACATTAATTTTTCCATTACTCGTTGTAACATCGACATTGTAATGAAATAGTTGGTCGCTGGCCTTGTCGCTTATAGCATATGTAGGTGTGGCAAGAACAATAGCAATGAGCAAAACTATCGATAGGACTCTTGTTTTATTCATTAATCAATTACCCCCATACGACTCAATTATAATCAGTTCTAATTCTTCCGTTGATAATGATGAGACAAGACTAAATTCAATGCCATTTATTGACCAAGCAGCAATACTGTTACCATTGTTTTCGAAAATGTAAAACGTGGCCTTGTCTGTGGTAATTTCTTTTACATTGTTTCCATCTTTTTCATACAATGAATTTTGGCTGTCTTCACCACGCAAAAAAGCGTCAAACACAAGCGTGTCATCTTCTAAAGCAAACGTCAAAGAATAGTACAGTGTTCCCGGCTGTTCATCATTCATGACTATTGGTTCGCTTTTAGAGAATTCCTCACCAAGCGTAGGGAGCCACGACTCAATATATTCCAAATCTGTGACTGCTACCGCCGATTTTGAAGAATGTTCTGCTTCCATGCTGTCTTCAATATCTCCAAAGCCAAAAAGGTTCTCTGTCCAACTCGCAATGGCTCCGAACACATCAATCCCCGCTGCCTGTACTGCTATCATGCCGGAGAAAAGGCACACAGCCACAATTGCCGCTATCAGTCCCACGCGGGCAAACCTATGCCTGGGCCGCCTTACCATGAGTTCAGGCTCCGTGCCGCCGGCCGTATGAAGCTTGGCCTCAAACGCCTTCAGCGACTCGTCTGTTGAAGGATACTCTGGCATAGGAGACTTACGGTCTATGGCATCCAAGCAGGCTTCAACGAGTTCATCGTCGAAGTTATCCTCCGTCATCGTCTCGTTTATTCTCTCAAGCAGCTCCAAAAGCTCGGCAACAGACATGGAGTCCAACTGTTCTCGGGTGATTTTATTGAACTCAGTTTCTTTATCATCAAAAGGATAGCTCATCATAACCTCCTTCCTCCCCTCACTATCCCTGTCCTTATATGTACTGAGA
>X96_European_Hare__coassemble_747_pt1 | contig 19360 bp, 16 predicted proteins | sample X96_European_Hare__metabat2_high_PE_013 | metagenome-assembled genome bin X96_European_Hare
ATATTCATGACGGCGGGCGTAGCCAGGCCGACGAGCATACCGCAGAAAAGGGCGGTGGCGTAGGTCACTATAAGGCTGCTGCAGAGGTAGAGGCCAGCCGCCGCGGCCAAAGGCGCGAACGACGCTATAATTGTAAGCCGCTTAATCCCGAATTTAGGAATGAGCTTGCCGATAAACAGGCCGACTATAATGCCGCCGCCCGACAGGACGGAGATGACCAGCGAAAACTGCTCGGGTGAATACCCGTGCATCTCGCAGTACGCATTTTGGAACACGGCCAGTACCGACATAATCATCATGACGGCACCGGAAGCTATTGAGATACCAACCGCGCCAGTTATGGCTGATTTCCTGACATTTTTCATATTCGTCACCAGCCACGGCTCAGATTAAACGGTGATGCCGCAGTCGTCACTGAATACGGCGCCCTGGATGTAGCTTGCTTCGTCGGAAGCGAGGAACACGACCAGGCCGACAAGCTGGGTCGCGGGGTCGCCCAAATCGTAATCCGGGAGCAGATATACGGCGGTGCGGCGTATGGGCATTTCCTTGTTCTCGGCAAACTTCTTTTCGAGCTCGACGTTGACCATATCAGTCATCTCGCTGATGAAACCGCCGGGGCAGACGCAGTTGTAGCGGATGTTATACTTCTTGCCGCACTCAATGGCCGCGTCCTTGACCAGCTGGACGACGGCGGCCTTGGATGCGGAGTAGACGCCGAAGCCAGCCTCGGGACGGATGCCGGAGGAGGAGCCGGTGCAGACCACGTTGCCGGGCTTGCCGAGCCAGATGAAGGTGTTGGTGGCTTCCCTGAGCATGAGGAAGGTGCTCTTGAAGTTGTTCTCGGATACGGTGTAGAACTGCTCGACGGTCAGCTCCTCAAAGACGGTCGGCGCCGTGAGCACGCCCTGGTTGCTCCAGACAAAATCAATGGTGCCGAACTTTTCAAGAGCCTTTTTAAAGACGTTCTTGACGTCCTCTTCCTTGCTCATATCACCGCGAACCACGAGCACCTCTGCGCCCTCGGCGCGGCACTTCTCGGCAACCGCGTTGAGCTTGTCCTCGCGGCGGGCGGCGATTACGAGGTTATAGCCCTCCTTGGCGAAGCGAACGGCACCGGCCGCGCCGATTCCTGAGGAAGCTCCTGTAATGACGGCAATTTTCTTTTCCATGATGTTGTACTCCTTTTCTATTTATGGTTTATCTCGTTTCAGCCGAGATTCATGATTACCTTGAAGCCTTCGCCCGTGGCGTTTACTACCTTGCGCGGGCTGTTGTAGTCGCCGATGGTGAACACGTTGAGCCCCGCCGCCTTCAGCTCGTCAGCAAGGGCAGAGTCGCTCCTGAAGCCCGCAGCCATGACGACGGTGTCACAGGGGTAATTCCTGCTGCCGCCGGCATCCGACGCCGTGACAAAACCCTCGCCTATCTCGGTCACGCTGGTGCCGACCTTGTAGGAGACATGGTGCGACTCTATCATGTCCAGCAGGCTCTTGCGCTGGTTCATGGCCATGGAGCCGGTGAGGATGTTGTCCTGCATCTCGAAGAGTATGACGTTTTTGCCCTGACGGATAAGGTAGAGCGCAGCCTCAAAGCCGACCTCGCCGCCGCCTATCACAACTACGTTATCGCCGGTGCCACAGTTGCCGGTAAGCACGTCGACAGCATTGACCACGTTGGCCCTGTCCGCTCCCAAGATGTGAGGGGTAAAGGGTTTCGCGCCCGCCGCCACTATGACCACATCCGGGTTAAAGGCTTTAACTGATGCGCAGTCGGCTTCCTTCATAAGGCGCACGGTTACTCCGGTCTTGTAGACCTGCTTCTGGAGATTTTCGTTGAAACGACGCATATCAATTTTGAAATCCGGGCCGCCGGCCGCATTGATGTTGCCGCCGAGAACCGTGTTCTTCTCCCACAGCTCGACCTGATGCCCTGCCAGCGCCGCAACCTTGGCAGTATACATGCCGCCGGGACCGCCGCCGATAATCAAAATCCTGCGAGGGTTCTTTGTGGGCTCCAGCTTATACTCAAACTCATGAGTATAAAGTGGATTAGCAGCGCAGGCATCCGCACTGTTGAGGCACTCGCAGCATGCGGTGCAGAAGTTGATGTCCACGATGTCGCCGCGCTCTAACTTTTCCGGGTAGTGCGGGTCGGCAATGGACTGCTTGCCGAGACCGACGATGGTGGCCAGCCCACTCTTGACGGCCTCCTCGGCCATCCTTGGCTCGACCATCTTGTCCTGCACCATAAAGGGCTTTTTGATGCCGGCGTCGCGCAGCTTCCTCGCCACCTTCAGGCAGCCGCCGGCCTCATCGTATGCGCCGGGGATAGCCTTGTTCCAGCGCTCATAGCAGCCGTCGTCGAGGTGTATGTACTCGATGTCCATCTCGTCGAGCAGACGGGCTATCTTGATGCCCTCGCCCTCGAGGGTGCGGCCGCCGGGTATGCCGTGTTCGGGCGTGAACTTGACGGTCAGCGGGTAGTCCGGGCCGACAGCCTCACGCACGGCGTTGTAGCACTCGAAGAAGAAACGCATGCGGTTTTCAAAGCTGCCGCCGTACTCGTCCGTGCGGTGGTTCCATATTTCGCTCATGAACTGGTCGATGAGGTAGCCGCCGTAGGCGTGTATCTCGATGACGTCTACGCCCGCGGCCTTTGCCCTGGCCGCAGCCTTGCCCATGCAGTCGACAAGCTCGTGAATCTCTTCGACGCTGAGCGCCTTGCACTTGTAGTTGGGATAGAGGAAAACCGTGTTTTCGCTCGCAGAAACGTGAGTTGTCGCGGGTATACCCTCGTATTCAAATGGCGTTCCCATGTTGACGCGCCCGTAGCCGGGACTGAGCTGCACGGCAAAGAGCGCGCCGTATTTGTGTACTTCGCCGGCCAAATCTTTCAGTGCCGCCTGATGGCTATCGGTACACAGATAATTGCCGGAGAATTCCGGCAGCTCGTACTTCATCGTCACCGTGTGCGCCGAGGGGTAGACTATGCCGAAGCCACCTTTGGCCCTCTCGACTATGTAGGCCTTCTGCGCCTCGTCTACGCCGCCGTCAGCGCCGTGGATAGTTCCCATGGGACAAACAGCGTACCTGTTCTTGATATGCAGCCGCCCCAGGTCAAAGGGTTCAAATAAAATGGACATTGTGCCGCTTCCTTTCTTATCTCTTTTCGCAGGAATCTGCTTTATGATACAAGGATAAGCGTTTGTTATTTGACTGACAAGTGAAGCCGCCTGACGGGAATTTCATTTTCCCGAACATTCCAAAGTCATGATTAGTCATGATTAGTCACGAATTTTTGAGCATCTGGTCGCAGATACGCCCGTGTTTTCCGTGGGTGGGCGGTATGCGCATGTTTGCACGCGATAAGACTTTGTGTTAAAATAATGTTCAATAAAATTGAAGCTGTTGGGAGTATTTAAAATGAGCTTTGGAAGCGACCTTCGTCAAATCCTTAATATATGCCACATAAAGATTGCGGCGCTCTCCAATTATCTCGGTTATGATGCTTCATACATATCCAAGTGGATAAGCGGCGCAAAGCTGCCGGCCGAAGCTAATATTGACCAGATATGCGAAGGCATTGCAAAATATATATGCGAAGGCGTCTCCGAGAAGGGGTTTCACGCATTGCAAAGGTTAATCGGCGCGCCTATGGACACAACGTCGGAAAATACAGTCTCTCTGCTGTCGGCTTATCTCCTGGTTTCTTATACGCGGGACAAGCTCGCATACGGCGAGGCGTATGACTTTGAGACAGGAGCCTGCGAGCATGACGGTGCCGCAGCCGATATGAATTGGGGCGGCTGCCTGGAACGTTTCCTGCGTACTGCGTTGAGCGGCGCGCCCGAAGAGGAATTTGAAATAATACTTTCAGCTCACACGTTTCTAAGATCTATCTCTTTTTTGCGTTCGCTGCCGAAGGAATTTCCCGGTGTTAGATTGAAAATGCACGTATTCTATGACCCGGTAGATTTTTCTTTATCCATTGACTACTGTCGCTTTGTGTCTAAAGTGTGTTCACATATTCCTGATGTGGACATTGATGCCAGCGAAGTAAAACTACCTCATCACGAACACTCTGACTTGACGTGTATCATAAGAAACCACGCTCTGCTCACAAAAGCCACTGGAGTCCTCGGAGGGTATTTCCCTGTATACACAACAGACATTTCAGACGTAAACGCTCAATATAACGCTATCATGTCAGTGCTGAGTGAACACAAGTTTGACTCATATCGCTACGGAGACGGACAATACGAGCATTATCTGTTCAAATTCTATGTGCCGAAAAATGGTGCGCCTGTAAATATGCTTACGAATGAAATGCTCCTACCGGGTGTTTCGTGCATTTCAGACGATGAATTCCGAAGCAATCTGCGTAAGTATAAAAATAATCTTGAGCGCCTGGAGTGGTATCATTCTCTTTCGCGTTTCGGGGAAGGGCATATTGTCAATCTTTATTATGAATCAGCTATAATAGATTTCTGCCGCAGCGGCATCGGGAGAGCCGGGCCGGACAGCAGTGAACCTATTGTTTTCAGCCCTGAAAACAGAAAGAAGCTGCTTGATGAGGCAATTCGCGCTGTTGAAGGAGGAAACAACTCAATTTATATCCTGTCAGATGTCAACCCCGTGTTTAACTGTCAGGATTTCAGCGGCACCATCTCCTGCAACAGCGACCTTGTATGTATTACGCCCGCAGGCTCCGAGAAAGTTACCTACATTAAATCTGGATTTATAGTTAAAAGTTTTCAGACCATGTTTAAGGATTTACTTGATTTATCTGAAAACTATCTCCTGCGCGGGGAAAAAGCAGCCGAATTCCTTCGTTACTCAGCCAGCTTTATTCCATAAGTCACCCAGCCGACGGCCGGAAAATTGCCCCACGGCATAGCGAAACCGTGGGGCCCGTTCATTTTTCTCCTTCCCGCTCTGTTTTGCCGCGTCCTGACACAAGTTGTGAGCGGGAACTGGTTTTGCCTGCACTACGGCTCCCGCTTGGCCATGTGCCATAATAGAGGCGTCTCCAGAAGTTTTACTCCTTAATTATATGGGCATACAGGTAATGGAGAGGTTGATTCGGTTACTTGCACTTGAAGATTTTTCGTATTCGTGCAAGCTGCTTGGTTACATACTGTCTTGAGCACGAAAGTATCTCCGCTGCCTCCTTGTGAGTCTTGCCTTCAATGACTATTAGAGTTAGCAAATCTAACTCCTGGTCAGTCAGTGCATGAAGCCTTTCGGCAAGCCGCGGGTCACTTATTTCGTTGAGCCACCTGTGTGACTCAGTATTCGCTTCAGAGGTCTGAATATAACAACAGCCGCAGGCGGTCTCCAGTGGACGCCTGCGGCTCTCGTATGCCCTATCGCGGTTGAATTGCACGAGGTCAAAACAATACATCTCGTCAATGTCTCTCTCGCTCATGCCTTCTTTCCTGTACCATGACGCTTTCTGTTTCCACTCGGCGTCGAATTTAAGTTTTTCCTTTGCGTAGTTGAACGCCATAAAATAACCTCCCGCTTTGATTTGGATAGGAATCAAAACGGGAGGTTATGGGTACTCCGCTATGTAACACTCCCAGTGCTCTGGTCGCTTGTGTTGCACAATTTTCTTTTTTGTTCATCAGACAATACTGCTTTTGTAACAAAAATATATATATCATGAAGGCAGTCGTAGCAGAACCATCAAAAAGTTTATAATATATTAATGCCAGAACCTGTCTGCGTATCCCGAGGTGTAAACACAATTTGCATCGGTATGTCCCAGTCCTGCACCGGTACATTCGCCGTCCTCTGTTCGTCGAAGGCCACGGCTGCTATGACGGCGCGGCGGCATTTTGGCAGATAGCGGTCATAGTAGCCCGCGCCCATGCCTATGCGGCGCCCCTCGCCATCGAAGGCCGTGCAGGGGCAGATGACCATGTCTATCTTCTCCGGAGGCACCTCTTCGGACAGGGCGCGCACCGGCTCCTCTATGCCGTAAGCGCCCTTTTGCCACGCGCCCTCACCGGGCAGTAGCGCAATCATCTCCCCCGCGTCCAGACACAGCGGGTACACATAGCGCTTGTCCGGTGCGAGCCGCACGAGCCCGCTCAAATCCAGTTCGCCGCGCACGGCTCGGTAGATCATGACCGTTTGCGCGTTTTGGAACTCGCTCGACGCCGCTATCCGCTCCACGGCACGTTCAGACAGCTCCGTGCGCACCTCCGGCGAGAGCGCGTCGCGCGCGCGGATGCCGCGCCTGCGTATGCTCTTTCTGAGCGCTGCGGCATAGCCGCGACGCACAGCTCCTGCTATGTACAGCGAGCCGAAGGCAACGACGCGACCATCCTCACCGGTGGCGAGCAGCGCTTTGAGTATGCCATCGTCTATACTCTCGCAAGCCTCGGCTTTCGCGCCACGCGCTCGTAAAAATTCGCACAGCTCCCCGGCCGGAAGCGATCTCGCACTCTCAGGCGTCACGCAAACGAAGCGTTCAGCCAGCGGCAGCACAGCGTCAACCATTGCCGCGTAGTCCTTGTCTGCCAGCACGCCCATGAGGCACACAAACTTTTCCCCCGGAAGTAGGCGATGCAGGCTCTCCGCGAGCGCTGCGGCGCACTGCGGGTTGTGCCCGCCGTCCAGGATGAACAGCGGCAAGCGTCCCAGCACCTCCAGCCTTGCCGGCCACTTTGCGTCGAGCAGTCCACGCTCCACCGCCCACTGCGGTATGTCCCAATCCCGCGCGCGCAGGACGTCAACAGTTTCAAGCACCACGGCCGCGTTTTTGAGCTGATGGCCGCCCAGCAGCGAGATTGTGTACTCTGCGCCCTTGTACCGGAAGCGCTGACCCTCCAGCGTCTCGCTTATGGGCTCCAGCTGCGTGAAGTCTGCCCGGCGCAGGCTCACGCCGCAGCTCTGGCAGACCTTTTCCACCACCGCCGTCGCGGTCGGGTCCCCGTCGTAGCAGACAGCCGAGCAGCCGGGCTTAATAATCCCGGCTTTTGCTGCGGCTATTTCGGTTATGGTGCTGCCCAGGTACTCGGTGTGCTCCAGACCGATGTTCGTAATGACTGCAACCTCGGGGGCGGGTATGACGTTGGTGCTGTCCAGCGCCCCGCCCATGCCAACCTCGAGCACCACTATGTCGCAGCGGCGTTCGTAGAAGTACTGCATAGCTACGGCCGTCGCCAGCTCGAACTGGCTGGGGTGATCGTCCATGGACTCGGCTATGGATTTGACGCGCTCCGTGATGCGCGCGAGTTCCGCGGCGGGAATGTCCTCGCCGTTGACGCGCATCCGCTCGTTGAAGTGCTCAATGTACGGCGAGGTGTAGAGCCCCGTGCGGTAGCCGGCGCAGCGGAGGATGCTGTCCAGCATGGCGCAGGTACTGCCCTTGCCGTTGCTGCCTGCGACGTGGACGAAGCGCAGCTTCTCCTGCGGGTTGCCTAGGGCGGCGAGCAGCGCCCGGGTGCGGTCAAGCCCCAGGCGTGTCTCGCTCCAGCCCTGGTTTTCTATGTATTCTGTAGCTTCACGCTCTGTCATGCCGTTACCTTCCTCAGATAGCCGTTCATCGCCTTGGAGAGCACGAATATAACGATGAACTGCACAGGCACCATGATTAGGCACTGCCAGAGCCGTGAGCCTATAAGCAGCGGGAAATAAGGCGAACCGTACATAATGGAGATCCACAGCGTGTTCAAAAAGAGGCTGAAGCCCAGCTCGCGGGCTATTACGCCTATCATGATGCGCGGCGCGGTCTGGCGCTTGTGGAAGGCCAGCGAGAACACCATACCGTTAAGAAACGCGGTGAGCGTGAAGCCCGGGAAGAACGCCCCGCTGGGGAACAGCGCCGCGCCTATTACGTCCGCTATGGCGGCGGTAACGCCCGTGGTCAGAGGGCCGTAGAGCATCGCCGTAACGGCCACCGGCACAAAGGCAAAGCCTATCTTGTTGCTCCAAAGGTTGATGGACAAAAAACGCGAGAGCACAACCTCCAGCGCGATGAGCACTGAAAGCTGGGCTATGGTTCGTGTGTTAATTTTCTTCACAGTAAAAGCTCCTTTCGTGACTGTTGCCACGAAAGGAGCTTTTGGCTTACCTCTTGTGGCAGCGGATGCGGACACGGCGTCGCGGTTTCCCTTCGTCCGCGGGCAACCTCCCATTCCGCGGCACTTAACGCGCCATGCCTACTCTGACACAGTTATTTTGTTTTGGATGAATTTGTGCGCCGCGCGGAAAGCCATGCCTCCGGCGGCGTTGCCGAGCGTTATCACGAGCACGCGCAATACGGCGTCCACGCTCCAGCCCGAGAGCCAGAAGTAGAACATGTCTGCCACACAGTGCTCCGTACCGGCGAGTATGAACACCATCACGCCGAAGAAGAGCGAGAGATACTTGCCCAACTCGTGGGGGTTATTCTTGTACCCATCCACGGCTATGTAGATGAAGATGTTGCACAGCAAGCCCAGCAGGAAAAGGCTCAGAATGGAATCGTCCAGCTTCACGGCTGTGAGTTCGGTGGCCTGTTCGGCGATGCCGTCTATGCGGCTCAGCTTCACTATGAGCGCCGTCACGCCCGTGCCGGCGAGGTTGCCCAGCCAGATAACAGGCAGCGCGAGGTTGTAGCTCTTGCCGTTCTCGAGCGCGTAGCAGACCTTGCCGGTGAACAGGTGCAGCCCAAAGGTGCAGATGGTGAACAGGCCAACGGTGAACATCGCTGAGCCAATGATGCGGTTGTCCAGCGAGATGGACACGACGCCGCCGAAGCCCACGCACATGCCGGCGAGCACCGCCGAGACAAAGATTTTGAGTGCCTTCACTTTGCCGCCCTCTCCGCTGCCTCTATGACGTGGCTGCACAGCACGGCGGTGGTGACGCTGCCCACACCGCCCGGCACGGGTGTTATGGCCTTGACGTGCGGCAGTACCTCGTCGTAACTAACGTCACCGCAGAGCTTCCCCTCAGCGTCCACGTTGATGCCCACGTCTATGACTACCTGATTCGGGTGGATATACGTCCAATCCACCGTGCCTGCGTGACCGGCGGCCACGACCAGAATGTCCGCTTCACGGCACACTCCGGGCATATCCACGGTTTTCGTGTGGCACATGGTGACCGTGGCGTTTGCGCGCATGAGCAGCATGCTGACCGGACGGCCTATGACCAGACTGCGGCCAATCACGGCGGCGCGCTTCCCGGCGAGGTCATAACCGTAGTACTTGAGTATCTCCATGACCGACTGCGCCGTGCAGGGCGCGAAGCCCAAGCCGGAGCCGGTGAACACGCCGCAGAGCGAGCGCTCCGTCATGCAGTCCACGTCCTTGTTAACGTCCAGCGCCTCGCAGACCGCGCGCTGGTCTATGTGTTTTGACAGCGGACGGAACATGAGGCAGCCGTGAATGCCGCTGTCGCGGTTTATCTCGTCAATTACGCCGAGCAGTTCTGTCTGGCTCACGTTTGAGCCCAGCACATAGTGCTTTACGTTGATGCCTATCTTCTCGCAGCGCTTCATCGCGCCGCGCTCGTAGGAAAGGTCGCTGTCGTTCTCGCCCACGCGCACAATGGCGAGCGTGGGCTGTACGCCGCGGGCCTTGAGCGCTTCGGCGCGGGCAGCAAGCTGTTCGGTAAGCGCATTTGCCACCGGCGCGCCTTTTAATATCTCAGACATCCGCAAGCCCCCCATACACTGTATCGTAGATTTCCTCCGCAACCAGGTTGCAATGCATCACAAGGCTGTTGGCTTCTACATTGAGATGGTTCGCAACTTTGTGGTCGGTCATGCTCTTCGTGTTGATGCGCACATTGAGCGCCGCGGCGTCCGCAGCGGCACGCGCCAGCGCCGCAGCACAGCCCGCGTCGCTTATTGCGAGCGCGCTGCCCTTTGCCGCGTACTCGGATATGACATCGAGTGCCTTTACACATTTGCGCATTATCTCCATCGGCGGCTGTACAGCTTTAAGCAACGCCGACTCCATGACATCAGCGCGCATTGGGTCGTCCTTAGGTATGCCATAGGCTTCGCTCAACGGCTTGAATGCCTCGGCGTCGGCATCTATTAGCGCGACGAAATCCTTGCGGAGCGTCTCGGCCTTCTCATTGAGCGCCGCGATGTCCTCCTGCACGTCCGCATACTTCTTCTTGCCCAGCGTAAGGTTTCCCACCATGTTGCCAAGCGCAATCGCCAGCGCGCCGCAGAGCGCCGCCGCGCCCCCGCCGCCCGGCGTGGGGGCAGAGGACGCGAGCGTTTCCAGAAATTTATCTACGTTCTTTTCCATCAGAACAGCCCGGAAATTACGCCGTTTTCGTCCACGTCTATCTTTTCGGCAGACGGCACCTTGGGCAGGCCTGGCATGGTCATGATGTCGCCGGTCAGCGCCACGATGAAGCCCGCGCCCGCGCAGACCTTGAGGTTGCGCACGTTGATGGTGAAGCCCTTCGGCGCGCCAAGCAGGCTCGCGTCGTCTGAGAAGCTGTACTGCGTCTTCGCCATGCAGATAGGGAGATTTCCGAAGCCCAGATCCTCAATCTGCTTAATCTGCTTGACGGCGTTGCCCACGAGCTGCACGCCGTCGGCGTGGTAGATCTTCGTGCAGATAGCGTTGAGCTTGTCCATGATAGAGGTGTCCAGCTCATAGCTCTGGCGGAAGCTGTTCGGCTCATCGCACAGGCGCACGACCTCGGTTGCGAGCGCTTTGCCGCCCTCGCCGCCCTTGGCCCAGACCTCGCTCAGCGCGACGTTTACGCCCAGCTCGCGGCACTTTTCCTCCACCATGTCCAGCTCGGCCTTCGTGTCTGTCGGGAAGGCGTTGATTGCCACGACGCAGGGCAGGCCGAACACGTTCTTGATGTTGCTCACGTGCTGCAACAGGTTCGGCAGACCTTTTTCGAGCGCGTCGAGGTTTTCGTTGTTCAGCTCGGCCTTAGGCACCCCGCCGTGGTACTTGAGAGCACGCACGGTGGCGACAATGACCACAGCGCTCGGCTGGATGCCCGCCATGCGGCACTTGATGTCTATGAACTTCTCCGCGCCCAGGTCAGCGGCGAAGCCGGCCTCGGTCACAACGTAATCCGCGCACTTGAGCGCCATGCGGGTGGCGGTTATGCTGTTGCAGCCGTGGGCGATGTTCGCAAACGGCCCGCCGTGGATGAAGGCGGGGGTGCCCTCCAGCGTCTGGACGAGGTTAGGCTTGAGCGCGTCCTTCAAAAGCGCCGCCATTGCGCCCTCGGCCTTGAGGTCGTGAGCCGTAACCGGCTTGCCGCTATAGGTGTAGCCGACTATCATTCGACCCAGACGGGCTTTCAAGTCCGTAATATCGCTCGCGAGGCAGAGCACTGCCATGACCTCGCTCGCGACGGTTATCTCGAAGCCGTCCTCGCGGGGCACGCCCTGCATACGCCCGCCGAGGCCGTCCACGATGTGGCGCAGCTGGCGGTCGTTCATGTCCACGGCACGCTTCCAGGTTATCTGCTTCGGGTCTATGCCAAGCGCGTTGCCCTGCTGGATGTGGTTATCCAGCATCGCGGCCAGCAGGTTGTTCGCAGCGCCAATCGCGTGGAAATCCCCGGTGAAGTGCAAATTTATGTCCTCCATCGGCACGACCTGGGCGTAGCCGCCGCCCGCCGCGCCGCCCTTGACGCCGAAGACGGGGCCGAGCGACGGCTCTCGCAGCGCGACCATCGCGCGCTTGCCTATCTTCCGCAGGCCGTCGGTGAGTCCGACACTCGTCGTCGTCTTGCCCTCGCCCGCGGGGGTCGGCGTGATGGCCGTGACAAGTATGAGCTTGCCGTCCGGCTTATCTGCGTTGTCCTTCAGGAACTTGTAGTCTATCTTCGCCTTGTAGTTGCCGTAGAGCTCCAGGTATTCCTCCGAAATACCCGCGCAAGCGGCTATGGCGGTTATCTTCTCTTTCTCGCACGCCTGTGCAATCTCGATGTCGGTCTTGACTTCCATTAATACTCCTCCATTCATAATTTAAGCGTTTCTGTCGAACAAATAATTATTGTTAGTTCTATCTTAAGGCAGAGGAAAAGCTAAAGTAAAATACTTCTTTTTGTCATAGTTATAATCAAAATGTTATAGCCCTTTCAAATTTGCTGCTATAACTTTTGTGTTATAGATTTTAACAAAACAAATATTTCACTTTGACCAATTTGCCGCCTATAATGAAAACAAGATTTATGAAAATCATCAATGAGATTAACCAAACTTCATATCGAGCAAACACTAAGGAGGAAATGTTCAGTGGCAGATGCAAAAAAGAAAATGACAATTCTCGACTTTAAGAAGTTCAAGGACGAGGGACGCAAGTTCGCCTACTGCACCGCTTACGACTACACCACCGCAACCATTGTCGACGAGAGCGACGTCGAGATTATACTGGTCGGCGATTCCCTTGGAATGATTATGCTCGGCTACGACACCACCGTCGGTGTCACGCTCGACGACATGATTCACCACATCCGTCCCGTCGTCAAGGGCGCGCCTAACACCTTCGTCGCCGGCGACATGCCGTTCGGCAGCTACCAGCAGAGTCCCGAGCAGGCCATCGAGAGCGCCTGCCGCATCCTGATGGAGACCAACTGCGACTGCGTCAAGCTCGAGGGCGGCGCGAACATGGCTCCCACCATCAAGCGCATGACCGACGTCGGCATCCCTGTAATGGGCCACATCGGCATGACTCCGCAGAGCGCGACCAACTTCGGCGGCTTCAAGGTTCAGGGCGGCACGCCCGAGGGCGCGAAGAAGCTCATTGAGGACGCCAAGGCTCTGGAGGCCGCGGGCGTGTTCTCCATCGTGGTCGAGTGCGTGCCGAGCGGCGTCGCCAAAGCCATTACTGAGGCCGTCAGCGTACCCATCCTGGGCATTGGCGCCGGCCCCTACGTCGACTGCCAGGTGCTTGTAACGCAGGACCTGCTCGATATGTACGGCGACTTCAAGCCCAAGTTCGTCAAGCACTTCGCCCACGTCCGCAAGGCCATGGTCGACGGCCTGAACGCCTTCCATCAGGAGACGGTCGATGGCACCTTCCCGACGCCCGAGTTCAGCTTCAACAAGGTCGTGGAAGGATACGAGGTCTGAACCGGGCGCACATACTTCATACGCCGCTTAAGCTGCAATTATTTCGTCCCAATAAAGCTTTTATAATTATTTAAAAAGGAGAGTAAAAACATGAAGACCACAAAAATGCTTCGAGAGATGCTCAACTCCGGCGAGCCCTTCCTCACCGCAGGCGCCAATGATGCGCTGAGCGCCGTTATCGCCGAGCGTGCCGGCTTCAAGGCTGTCACCATGGGCGGCTATCTGGCTACTGCCGTCACCATGGCCCGCCCTGACATTGGACTGATGACCATGACGGAGATGGTCACGCAGCTGCGTCACATCTGTGCCGTTACCAACATTCCCGTTATAGCCGACGCCGACAACGGCCACGGCAACGTACTGAACGTCATGCGCACCATACAGGAAATGGAGAACGCGGGTGCCGCCGGCGTAGTGCTCGAGGATCAGGTCATGCCCAAGCGCTGCGGCCACATGGCTGGCAAGAAGGTCATCCCCATGGAGGAGCATATCCAGAAGATTCGCGCGGCTGTCTATGCCCGCAAGGATCCTGACTTCATAATCATCGGCCGTACCGACGCTCGCCAAGCTCACGGCCTTGATGACGCCATCGCCCGTGGCAAGGCCTACGCCGAGGCCGGCGCAGACGTGGTTTTCGTAGAGGCCGAGGAGAGCATGGAAGAGCTCGAGCGCGTGCCCAAGGAAATCAAGGGCGTTCCCCTGGTTGTCAACATGATTGAGGGCGGCCGCACGCCTCTGCTGTCCAAGGACGAGCTCGGCAAGATGGGCTATCAGGTGATATTCTACAACCTCGGCAGCCTCTACTCCCAGGCCAAGGCCATTCAGGATTACTGCGAGTACGTCATCGCCCACGGCTCCTCCATCGGCTTCACCGGCCCAATGGTCAACTTTGACGAGTTCAACAGCATCGTCGGCCTGCCCGAGCTGCGTGAGCTGGAGGCCAAGTTCCAGGCTTAAATAACTCAACAGGCGATTGCGCAAGTGCTGTCGCTTTAATAACTACTGTATGCACCGGTGGAGTGGAGACAGTTCCCCTGACGGGGACTCCACCCCGCCGGTGTAATAGTATAAAAGAGAAAGGGAAGGCGTTAAGTTGAGCAGTCGTATAAAGGGAGCCATGCTCATGATGGTTGCGGGCCTCTTCTTCTCGGCAATGTCTGTATTTGTCCGGCTCGCCGGCCCGCTGCCCACTATGGAGAAAGCCCTGTTCCGCAACCTGATCACGCTCTCTATCTCTACTGCGGCTCTCATCCGCAGCCGCCCAAGGCTACACTTCACTCGCAAAGGCGTAAAATTTACAGTCCTTCGCTGCCTGAGCGGTACGCTCTCGTTCATTTGCAATTTCTATGCGATTGACCGAATTAATTTGGCCGACGCAAATATGCTCAATAAGCTCGGCCCATTTCTGGCCGTTGTGTTTTCAGCCCTTTTACTGGGAGAAAAGGCACGGCCGCGACAGGTCATTATCACTGTTGCCGCGTTTTTGGGCAGCCTGTTAATCGTTAAGCCTACGGGTGATTCTTTACAGACCATGCCGACCCTTGTCGCGCTTCTCGGCGGGGTAATGGCCGGCGTAACATACCCCGCGCTGCGCGGCGCAACGACAAACGGGGTAGACAAGACCTTCGTTATCTTCGCGTATTCTCTTTTTTCCTGCGCCGTTATCGGCGTTTCTCTGCTGTTTGAATTTGTCGTTCCCACCTGGGAGCAGATGCTGTGTCTTATTCTCTGCGGAATTTGCGCTATGGTGGCTCAGTATTCAATTACAACGGCCTACACCTATGCGCCTGCGCGGGATATATCCATATATGAATACGTGCAGGTGCTGTTCTCGGCAATTTGGGGCTACCTTGTTTTTCAGCAGGTACCGGACGCGCTCAGCTTTGCCGGCTATGCGATTGTGATTGGGCTTGCAGTCATGAATTTTGTCATTGAAAAGAAAGAGCCTCCCTGCCGGGACGCCGGATAATATTCGCATTAGGCGCTGCGTGGGGAGTGGAGAGACAATTAAAAAATACTATGAAAAAATGAGGGAATCTAAATGGCAGAATATTACGGAATTGTTGTAGAAAAAGAGGCCCCCCTGTGGATTATCCGTATTAACCGCCCGGAAATTAACTGTAAGATTAATATGGAGACCGGCAACGCCATCACCCGCGCGATTGAGGACGCCAACAATGACAAGGACGTCAAGGTCATCATTCTGACCGGAACCGGCGAGTATTTTTGCGGCGGCGGGCAGGTCAACGACTATCCCGACGGGCCGATAGTCTCTATGAGGGACTATTCCGACGGCTTCTGCGGGCTGCACTACGCCATGTTCAGCTCAAAGAAGCCCATTATCGGCGCAATAAACGGGCACGCCGTTGCGGGCGGCTTCAGCATAACCGACACCTGCGATCTCGCTGTCGCGGGCAAATCGTGCAAGTTTGGCCTCCCCGAACTTGGCCACGGGCAATTCCCCATGATTGCTCTGGCAACAACGGCGAAGTCCATCCCAAAGAAAGAGCTCCTGGAGATTTGCTTTACCTGCAAGCTCGTTGACGCCGAAAAGGCCCTGGAGTGGCACCTGATTAACGAAATTGTTGACGACGACAAGGTGCTCGATAGGGCGAAAGAAATCGGCATGACCATATCCCAGTACAGCAGCGCGGCGATGGCTTTTGGTCGCGAGGCGTATTATAGGATGAACAACATGAACCTCGAGGGAGCGCTGAATTATTCAAAGGTTGCCATGCTGGGCATCCTGTACACTGAGGATGCAAAGGCCTGGGCATATTCCAAAATAAATGGGACTGTTCCCGAGCTGAAAAATATGTAATAATTGAAGGACACAACATACGGTACCGGCAAACAGCAGCCTCTGACGACGTGCCGCCTGTCGTTGCCCTTTTCCGTAACAGCTATAATCCCCAGCTTTTGTTTTTGCGTTCAGAAGAGGCTGGAGGTTACAGTGCTGAGCTTTATTTGTGTAATTTGTCTCAGCCCGGCTGTTATATCCCCTTTTTGGTCGGCACAGCACGTCCGGAATCCGATAATGTAAATCTGCGCGTCTTAGCTTCAGCGGTACGCCGCTGTGGGCGTTTTCTGCTGCCACTCAGGCAGGCTGTCCAAAAGCGGACGAGTTCCGCAGCCGGTGTCGTATTGAAACAGTGTCCTGCAGGTCATTCAGCCAGGTAAAGCGCGTGTGCGATCATCTGGCGTCGCAATGGCATCGGCCATAAAACAGGGGGAAATTAAATGAGTAATGCTAAAACTGGCTATACGCCAAAGACGCTGGTATACCTGATTATAGGCATACTTTTAATGTTTGTGTTCGGGCAGGTGTGTCCGACCTGGGCCGCGGTTACTGACCCTGGCGTTAAAATAATCGGTGTGTTCCTTGGCTGGATTTTCCTTGTTATAACCGGCTTTGGACTTATGATCCCCTCGCTGCTGGCGATGTTCGCCATGCTGTTTACGGGCTTCTACACCGCGACAGATGTAATGGCTTCCGGATTTGGCAGCAATGTGCCGCTGCTGTGCGTATTCGCTATGGCTCTGATATACGCTTTCCGCAGTACTAAGGGCGACGAGGTTATCGTCCGGTACATTATCAGCCGCCCATTCCTCTCCGGACACCCCACCCGTTTCCTGCTGGCATTCAACCTGACAATCACCATACTCTCCGTGTTCATGGACATAGGCGGGATGATGCTCGGCTTTGCCTTCATAAACGCTATTGCAAACGTAGCCGGGTATAAGTCGGACACCAACTTCAGGCGTTACATGCTTGCAACGACATTTATTCTATCTCAGGCGGCCATGAACGTTCTGCCGTCCAAGCAGGGATCGCTGCTGACTATCGGGTCCTTCTCCGGAGCCATCATCGAGGCGGGCTATTCGCTGGACATGGCCTGCTATATCATGGTGAATCTGGCGATTGCACTGATATTCGCCGTGGTGCTGAGCCTGATTGCAAAGCCTGTTTTCAAAGCTGACCTGGCCCCACTGAAAACGCTGGATGTCGGCCAGCTTGTTAAGGACGGGGCAGCAATACGCATAAACAAGCGGCAGGTTATCTCCAGCATAATAATGGTAGCCGGCTTTATTTTCCCGGTAATACAAATGCTATTCCCGGCAGATTCCGCAATCTATACATGGATGGGCAATATTGGGCAGGTAATCTTCATGATCCTGCTCATGGGTCTGCTGGAGATAATACATGTAAAGGGCGAACCCATATGCAAGGCCACTGAAGCCTTCAGCAAGGGCGTATATTGGGACATATACGTCGGCACCGCAGCAATAGTCCTTCTGTCCGGAGCCATGTCCAGCGCAGACAGCGGCATCGGAGCCTGGATTGGTCAGATTTTCGGCGTGCTCTTCAGCGAGATGAGCTTCCCGCTGCTGCTTCTGGTCGTTATAGTTGTGTCCGGTATTGTTACCCAGGTTTTCTCCAACGTGGCAACTATGGTGCTGGTGTCATCTGTCATATCCCAGTTTGTGATTGACTATGCCGCAAGCGGTATCAACGTTGCAGTTTTCGCGGCTCTCATCGCGCAGGTCTGCCAGCTCGGCTGCCTTACGGTCGCGGGCAGTGCCTACGTCGCCCTGATGCAGGCCGAGCCGGGTATGCGTGAGCGTCCCAACTGGATTTTCTTTGGAGGCAGCGTTATGATGATAATCTATTTCATCATAGCCATTCCCGTCGGCATATTCTTCGGCTACGTATTTTAATCTGGATGTCCAAACTGAAAATGGGAAGCTCTAATTGATTCGTTAACAAAAAAGTCGGGGAAAGATTTCTCTTTCCTCGACTTTTTGTATTCTATTCTAATGATACTATCCGACCGATTGTCCGTCTCCGGGCACGCTGCACTCAGCCAATCCGCAAATATTCAATGCAGATTAGTTTAAGGGCGGTACGCTTTCCCAAAACATCTGTGCATATTTGGAAAGGTTTTGGTTTGCAAGGACGTTCATTGTTAGGTACCACTTTGGGTTTGGGATTCCTACCGGCTTTAGATAAACTATGTTATTAGCTGATTCTAACCTGCTAAGTGCGGAATCCGGAAGCACGGTTATACTGTTGTGTGTGGATTTGGAGATGTAATTGGCGGCAGCAAGCAAATTTGGAACATTAATCGTGCTCCTTGGTGAAACGTGCAGTTGCCGCAAATAGCCCATAACAATCTTGTGTAGATAATATTCCCCTCCGCAGGAGACCATCTGCATTTGATTAATCATGATAATTTCAGACTCGTTCAGTGGAATCGCTTTCCCATCAACGAGCGCTTTTTTGCCTTTTACTATCGAATTGCCAGAGCTTGTTGCAAGAAAAAGGCTCTCTTCCTGCAGGATTCTGCGTACAAAGAGCGATTCTGTCCGTTCAATCGTATGAAAAAACGCAATGTCCACCTTACCATCCAGGAGCTGTGCTTTGGTTGTGACAGAATTACCTTCAACAATTTTGACGTCAACCTCTGGATGTTGATTGATGAAATTTTGAACGCATGAGTCAAAAATCAGCGGGATCAGCTGAGAGGGTATACCTAATGTCAAGGTTTGCTCTTTTCCGTTTTTGAGCTGGTTTAAATCGGCCTTTAACTTTTTCTCCAGCGCAAGCACCGAACGCACGTATTCCAAATAGACAGTACCGGCTTGTGTTAAAGAAATCGGTGTAGTGTCCCTGTTTAGGAGCTTTACGCCCAGATCGCTTTCCAGGCGGTTGAGGTACTGAGTAAGCGACGGCTGTGAGACGTGCAGGACATTCGCGGCCTTCGTAATGGTACCCATCTCTGCGACTGTTATGAAATATGAAAACCTGCCTTGATTGAAGCTGCTGCGCATAGTTGGTGTCACTCCCGTTAATCCTATTATCATGCAAAAGATTTATCAACTTAACAACGGACAAAATAACAATACCAAACTGTTCATTGCAAATGAGGTCGATGGCAAACTATCTTGCAGGACTTTTCGTCGTTCTTTACGGAAAATAGCTCTATAGGAGCTCCTATTTCCAGCGAGTTTATTATACAACATAGAGAAAAAAGCCGCAAGTAGGGCAAATGGCCAGCCATTTGCGAAAAACGCTTGTTGGGGCCGAAGCCCCAAACCCTGCAAAACTCAAAAACTCCCGGCCTCGCGGTCGGGAGTTTTTTCGGCGGCGCACCCTTGCCGGGCGCTTATCTTTCGCTGCGATCGCGGCGCTGGTTTTCAGATTTTTCTGCACCGAGAAACACCTCAACGTTGTGCCGATGCACCAGCAGCTCACGGTGCTCGTCGCGGATTGCACGGTATTCAGCATAGGCCG
>X96_European_Hare__coassemble_758_pt1 | contig 18526 bp, 13 predicted proteins | sample X96_European_Hare__metabat2_high_PE_013 | metagenome-assembled genome bin X96_European_Hare
AGCGGCCTTTGGTGCGTATCTTTTTGATAGCGGGCCGCACGTTATGCTGTACTTGCCGTAAACAGTTGCCCTGCCCGTCAGGATGGTACGTCCGCCCCCGGCGGAGACTACCGCGTGCGTTGACTGCCAGATAACTGCCCGCCTCACCTTCGCCGGGGGCGAACGGTGCATCTAGGTTTGCGCTGACCACGGGCAGACACTGCCAGCGCCGCGTGCGGCCCGCTATCAAAAAGACTTAGGGCAAGCGCTTTTCTTTGACGGCTCGACACCGTTTCTTTGGGCAAGTACCAAAGAAATGGGGTCGAAAAGGCAGCAGGGCGTAACGTCAGCGACAAACGGAAAGGCGCACACGTACAAGCGTAAAGAAAGAGGGGGAAACCCCTTGATAGGGTTTCCCCCTCGGACCCCCTTCCTGATCTCAAATAAGCATCAGGGGGGTTCCGCACTCTGCGGAGTGCGGGCAGGGGCGCTGCCCCTGCACCCTGCCACCTTTGAAAAGGTGGACGAAACTTTCAGACTTGGGGTGGGTCGCTGGAGTCGTCGTCCTTGACCCACTGTTCCTCGATGCGCTTCTGGCGGCGCTTGAGGGCCAGGCGCTGTTTTTCGCGTATGCGGTCGGAGGTACGCTCCCAGAACGCCGGGCCGGCCTCCCAGCGCAGATACAGCCAGCCCCGCCGCAAAGCGCGGACTATGTACCACACCAGGCAGGCCACCGGCAGCAGCGCCGTCAGGATGATGCATATCATCAGCGCGGCCAGTGTGTCCTCCGTCAGCCTCGCGGCGTTCTCCCAATACGGATACGCCACGCCCGCCGTCTGCATAGAGCGCGTGCCGTACGCGCGCACGACCTTAAGAATGCTCAGCGGGCTGAAACGGCCCGAATTCTGCACTGTCTGCGCGCCCTCAAAGCCCTCCGTCACCACGCCCAGCGTGAAGCCGGAGATGGGCTCCGCGCACACCAGCTCGTAGCAGCTCACGCCGCCGCTTCCGCTCTCCTCGCCCAGCAGCTGCTGGAGCGTGTCCAAATGCATGAACACCTCGCCCGTGGCCGTGTAGGTCTTTTCCGTGGCCTTGTCGTCCTCAATCGCGACTACGCCCGCGACCACGAAGGGCTTGCCGTTTATCACCACCGTCATGCCCGCGAGGTCGTAGCTGCCGAATATCTGCCAGGCCAGCTTCTCGTCGAGCATCACGCGGTCGTGCATCAGGTCGTTCTCGTCCAGGTATCCACCGGAGCGCAGCGTCAGCGGATGGAAGGAAAACCAGTCCCCGCCCACGCCGGTGGCGGTCACCGTGGCCTTGCCCTTGTTGCCCTCCACCGTCAGCTCGCCCGTGCCGCTGTACGCGTCCTGCCACAGCGGGGGCGCGCCCTCCGCCGCCTCAAGCGATACGTCCAGCAGCTTCTTGTCTATCGTCGAGCGGAAAGTGTATATCTCCGATATGCTCTTTTCCTGCCCCACCGGGAAGAACACCGAGGCCTGCGCATAGCGCTGCTCGACCGTGCCCTGATATCGCTCCGCCGCCTGCTGCGTCAGCAGCCGCCCGGCCGTCGACGAGTACACAAAGCACAGCACACAGCACGCCACGGCCAGCGCCGCGCAGACAATGAGCAGCGCTATTTTGCCGCGGCTCAGCTTCGGCCGCCTCAAATGCACGGAGGGCAGGTTTATCTTGGGCTTTTTTATGCTCTTTTTTTGCTTAAGTCCGCTTATCTTCATCCCTTATCAGTCCGGAAGGCGAACCAGCATGCCGTCCTCGACGGGCTTCGTCGCCGTAGTTAGCACCATGTCGTAAGCCGAGAGGCCGCCGGAGACCGCCGTGTTCACGTCGTCCTTCGCAAGCTCCGTCACGTCCACGCGAGTCGCGACAAAGCGGTTGCCCAGCGGGCTGCTCTTGGCCACGATGACCAGCACGAAGCTGCCGTTGGCGTCCGAGCGTATGGCGCTGTTGGGAACTATGGTTTCGTAATTCTGGCTGCGCTGGCCTATCGAAATGGAGACCTGCGTGCCGCTCTCAATGTCGCTGCCGGTCACGTCGAACACCAGCTGCTTGCCGCCCTGCGGGTTCTCCGTGTCGTTACGGATGCCCACCAGCTTGCCCTGCATGTCCGAGCCGCCCCAGTAGCCGGTCTTTATCTCCGCTGTGTCGCCTATCGTGACCTTCTGGGCCTGCTCGTTCGTGACGCCCATGGACACGGTGTAGCCGCGGTCCGGGACCTCGATGGTCATTACGGCGTTGGCCGGGTCGGTGTTGTTGCCCGCCGTGACGTTGATGTCCTTGACGACGCCGTTGACCTCGGACACGATCTGCCCGCCGGTCACGTTGCCGTTTTCATCCTTCTGACCGCCGCTGAGCTCTGCGATCTGGTCCTTGAGGTCCTGTATCTGCTTCGCATGCGGGAGAGCTCCAGGTTGTCCAGCTTGGAGGTCTTGATGAGGCCCTCGAGCGTGGTCTCGCAGCTCACGACCTCGTCCTTCGCCGCGTAGTAGGTGCTCTTCTTCTCCACCAGCGCGTCGTACTCGGCCTTCATGTCCTCCATGTAGCGCTGGGCCTCTTTGACCTTCTTGTTCAGCTCCGCGTTCTGCGGCTGCGCCTGCTCGAGCGCCTTGTCATAGGCGTCCAGAGCCTTGGTGTAGGCGTCACGCGCCTCTATGATAGCGCTGTAACCCTTGGCTATGTCCGCAAGGTTCTGGCTGGGCAGATTCCCGACCAGACTGGAATAGGTGGAATCGTTTATATCCACGCCGTCTATGCCGAGGTTCCTGCGCTCGGCGGCGGTATTCGCCGCGTAATCGACGAAGTAGCCAGTGACGGTGGAATCGCCCGCAGCGGAGAAGGCGCCTGCAATCGCCTCGGCGTAGGCGTCCACGTCGGCGTAGTGGCTGCCGCTCCTGTACGCGTCCTTAGCGAGCTGCTCTATAAACGCGCTCTCTTTGTCATAGCGCACCTGGCTGGAATCATAGGCCAGCTTGGCCTCGTTGACAGCGGTCTTGAGTGAGTCGAGCGAGTCCTCGCCGCTGCCCTCGACGTAGCCGCCGGCCTCCTCGAGGAGGTCGGAGAGACGCTGATGCTCGTCCTCGGCTGCCTCGTACCGCAGCTTTGCCGCCTCGACCTCTTCGGACGTGCAGACGTTGGCGTCGCGCTTGGCGATGGCCTCCTGCAGCTTCTCCTGAGCGCGGGTGACTTCACTGCTGCCGCCGCCCATGTTGATGAGCTTCTGCTGGTAGGAGTACTGCGCGTCGTCCAGCTGGGTCTGGAGGTCCTTGAGCTCACTGCCCTCGCCCGCAGCCAGTATGACCAGCACGTCGCCTACCTTGACTTCCTGCCCGCGGCTCACGAGCACGGACTGCACCTTGCGCGAGGTGTCCGTCTTGACCTCATAGGTCTCCTTTGCGCTTATGGAGCCGCTGCCGCGTATCTGCGTCGTGATGGCGCCGGACTGCACGTACTGCACCGCCGCCTCGGGCAGAGAGGCATTCATTATCGTGTTGGAGAAAAAAGTCAGAACGAGCATGACCGCCAAAAATATGATGGCGACGTTCTTGACCCAGCCCCTGTTTTTGACTTTCTGCTCAGTCATCTTGCAATTTCCTCCGTCTTCTTATGTAGCTTCATCGGCTCAGCCCTTTACCGAGCCCTGGGTGGCGATGCCTTCGACCAGATATTCCTCGCCGTGCAGGAACAGCAGCAGCGTCGGCACCATGTATATCGTTGCGATGGCGAAAGCCAGACCGACCTCGCCGGTGTTTATCGTGGACAGGTACACCGAAAGCGGCTGCTTCTCCGCGTCCGGCAGCAGCACGATGGGCTGCTCGACCATGTTCCAGTAGTCGATGAACACGAGTATTGCGATGGAGTAGAGCGCCGCGCGGCACTGGGGCATGCAGACCTTGGAGAAGACCTGCCACTCCCCCGCCCCGTCTATCTTCGCCGCCTCGATGAGCGAGTAGGGTATGCGGCGCATGAATTTGGTGAGCAGGAACACCGAAAACGGCGCGAAGGCGCCCGGCAGTATGATGGCCCAGCGGGTGTTTAGGATGTGCAGCCACTGGGAGACCAGGTAGTTAGGCACCAGCGTGACCTGATAGGGCATCAGCATGAGGATGACGTAGAAGAAGAATATCGCCGCCCTCACCTTGCCGCGCCAGCGGGTGAAGCCGTAGGCCGCTATCGAGGCTATTGCCACCTGGAACACCACGATGGGCACGACCAGGATGACCGAGTTCCAGAACTTCAAAAGGTAGTCCGGGCTCTTCAAAAGTACGGTTATGTACTGCTCGAGCGAGACCTTGTCCGGGATGAACTTGAGGTTCACCTTTTCGGAGACGTAGGTCTTGCCGCCGGTGGAGGCGGCGTTCTGGAAGATGACGCCGTAGTTTGCGCTTATCTCCGTCTGCGTCATGAAGGAGTTCGAGATGGTCAGCAGCGTGGGCAGCAGGAAGATGATGGCCAGCACCGCGCAGATGACGAAGATGACGCCGCGGGAGAAGTATTTCTTTTTTTTCATCCCTCCACGTCCTTTCCGAACCAGTCCTCCACCTTGAACAGGACGGCGATGATGACGACCATGGCAATGGCCATGACCACCGCAGCGGAGGACATCTTCTGAAAGTCGAGGGAGTTGAAGGTGTTGTTCATAAAGTGCTGAAGCATGTACAGGCTGCTCACCGGGTAGCCGCCCGTCATCAGATACACCTCGCGGAAGACCTTGAAGGAGTTGATTAGCGAGAGTATCGTGACGAAAAGCACCGTCGGCGAGAGGTAGCGGAGCTTGATTGCAAAGAACTTGTAGGTCTCGCTAGCGCCCTCGACGTCCGCGACCTCGAGCAGCTCCTTCGGTATGTTCGCCAGTGCGGACATGAAGAGTATCATGTTGTAGCCGAGGTTCTTCCAGAGGAAGAGCGTCAATATGACTATCTGGCCGTACTCGGACTTTATCCAGTCGATCTTATCTATGCCGAACAGGGCCGTGAACTCGTTTATGACGCCGTTGTTGCTGAAAAGCACCTGCCAGATGAGCACCACCGAGGCCACGGGGACCATCATGGGGCTCAGGAAAAAGGTGCGGAACTGGCTCTTGAGCGGTATCCTCGCCTCCAGCAGCATCGCCAGGCCCAGTGAGAGTATCACCGCCAGCGGCACCGCCAGGGCTGAGAAGGTGGCCGTGTTCTTCGCCGCGTCCCTGAAGGCCGAGTTCTTGAAAAGCGCGATGAAGTTGTCCAGGAACACAAACTCGGGATTTATCGAGTTGCGTATCAAGGAGTAATACACCACAACGCAGAAGGGCAGGACGAAGAAGATGAGCACCCCGATCACGCTCGGGCCGATGAAACAGAGGCTTAACGCCGTATCCTTGAGCCTTCTGCTCCTGCGCTCTGCTGTGAGCCGCTCGCGCCCGCGTGCCAAGGCTTTCATTCTTCTTCATCCCTCCCGGAACTTTGTGGTCTGCTGTCTTTCTGTATTATACTACTTAGAACAGCAAAGCTCAACCTTAAATATCACAATTTGTACGGTTTATTTCGACAAAATACACACTATCTTGTATCCATTTTGTTTCTTTAGTGTCATCTTTGCTCATTCACATAGATGGACACGCGGTTCTGGATGGTGGCCGCAACGTCCTGGGCGCTCTTCTCGCCGGAGAAGTAGTAGGCCACTTCCTCGTTGATGATGTCGTTTATTTGGCTGGAGTTGTAGTCGGCGACCATGGTGGTGTTCTCGATGAGCTCCATGATGGTGTCGGCATTCTCCTGGGTGAACTTTATCTCCTTCTCCTCGCCGGTGCTCTCGTCATAGGTGTAGTAGCTCTGGCCGACCATGTTCTTGATGTTCTCGTCGAAGAGCTCGCGGTTGGTGACGAAGCCGTAGCCGTAGTTCTCCTGGTAGTCACGGGTCAGCAGGGTGCGCACGAAGCTCCAGGCTGCGTCCTTGTCGGCGCAGGTGGAGGAGATGGCAAGGCCGGTGCCGTTGGAGTAGAACACGGCGCCGCTGCCCGGCACGCCGGGGTAACCCTTGAGGGTCATCTCGCCGTTGAACATCTCGGAGTAGTAGGTGTAGGAGTAGGGGTCGGACAGGCTGAGCATGACCAGCAGCTGGCGGCCTTCCTTGATACGGGTGCTGTCGTTGTCCTCGGGGGTCCACTCGTGGTTCTCCCAGTCAAAGGTCTCGGGGAAGCGGTTGGCAAACTCCATGAGGGAGATGAACTCCTCGGAGTCGAAGCTGCACTCGCCCGTGTTCCAGTCCACGAAGTTGGAGAGGTTCATCGTGCAGATGCTGGAGAACACGTCGTTCCTGGTGGTGCCGAGGCTGAAGAGCTCGCAGCCCTCGGGCATCTGGTCAAGCGCGGCGAACATGTCGTCATAGGTCCAGCCGGGCTCGGTGCCAATGATGGAGGACGGGCCGGCTATGGTGCGCACGGCAAAGCCGCTGGTGACCTCGTAGAGCTTGCCCTCCTGGCTGATGGCGTTGAAGAAGGGCTCGACCACGCCCGCACGGCCGCCTATCTCCTCGTCCGCCTCTATGTAGGGCCAGAGGTCCTCGAAAAGACCCTTCGCGCCAAAGGTGTCCATGGGCAGGCTGTCGGTTATGAGGATGTCGGGCACCGCGCCGGAGCCTATCTCGGTGATGAGCTTAGTCAGACCCGCGGTGTAGTCGTCGTCGGTGTTGAACTCGGAGTAGTCGCGAACCTCGATGCGGTAGTCGCTGCTCTTGCGGTTGAAGTCGAGCACCATGTTCTTGACGTCGTAGTTAAGGTAGACGCAGGCAAGGGTCAGCGTGGTCTTCTGCGGGACCTGGTCGTAGGGGGTCTTCTTGAGCGTGATGAGGTAGGTCGTCGCGCCCTCGCCGGTGTTGGAGTACTCGCTGGAGAGGCAGACGATGTCGCCGCTCTCGGTTATGCTGGCAGAGCTGACGTTGCTGGAGTTGACGTCGCAGTTTATCCAGGTCACCAGCTTCTCCTCGGTATCGGTGGCCATGGTGTAACCGTAGAAGCTCTCGCCCTTGTTGTAGCAGAGGTCATAGCCGCCGCCGGAAGGGGCGGCGCTGTAGGCGTCGGTGGGCAGGCTGGCGATGGACTCGCCGAGCTTCATACCCGTCATGTCCACAGGGCAGAGGTCGAAGGAGCTGTAATCTTCGGAATAGACCAGGGCGGCCACGCTGCCGTCGGCGAGAGCGATGATGTTGCCCACGCCGGTCTGCTCGGTGCTGAGGTCTATGCTGCCGGTCACGTTGCCCTGGGCGTCGAGGATGGTAAGGGCGTTGCCGCCGGTCATAAGCACGGTGTTGCCCTGTCCATCGACGGCAAAGGCGGAGACATAGAAGTAGTCGCTGTCCTCAGTGAGGCTGGAGAGGTCGATGCAGAGCTTCTCGTTACCGGCTGCGTCAAAGACGCGCAGGTTGTATTTCTGGACGGAGGTGTACTCCACCTGCTCATCTCCGCCGGGCATGGGCTCGGGCACGGCCACGGCCACGTCGGAGCTGGTGGCCGCGAGCGGGGTAACGCCTGCGTCGACGCTGCCCTCCGCGGCGTCGGTACCGCTCTCATCGCCGCTGCCGTCGCCGGCGCTCACGGGGATGGAGTAGTAGACGTTCTCGATGATGGCGAAGCCGCCGTCGGGCGTGGCGCACATGTTGTTTATCCAGAAGCTGCCGCCCTCGGCCTCAGCGGGCATCTCGGGCTTGACGTAGCCCTCAACATTCTTGAGATCGCTGCCGTCGAGCTTCACGGAAAAGAGCGCGGGCTCGGTGCGGGTGTAGGTGTACTCCTCCATGACGGGGTTGCCCTCCTCGTCGAGGATGGGGTTGCCGTTATCGTCATAGCTGGGTATCTGCTCCACGATGGGCTCGCCCTCTACTTCGCCCACGAAGTAGATGAGGTCGCCGGAGCGGACGGTGTTGTAGACGTAACCGATGTCGCGGCTCAGCTCAGTATAGGTCGGGACATAGGCGTATTCGGGCGTCGGGGTATTCGAAGTACCTCCGTCGCCGCCGCAGGCGGAGAGAAGGCCGAATACCATGGCGAGCGCCATGACAAGGCACAGTGCTTTCTTAGTTTTCATCTCGTTGTCCTCCATAACTTATTGTCAGCCCATTTCAGAGAAAAAGGCCGAAACTTGCTTGTTAATCTCCGCGGCACACTCCTGAGCGGAGGCCTCCCCGGCAAAATACGGCGCGGCCGCGGCGTCTATGAGCTCCATGAGCCCACTGGGGAGCGTTCTGGCGCAGGCGCTGATGTCGTCTATCGCCATGTAGAGCAGCGTTGCGTCCTGCTCGCTCATGCCATCGGCCATCTGCGAGCTTATGTCCGCGTCCAGGCGCTCCATGAGCACGGGGAGCCCGGAGGAAAGCGCCTGCGCCTTTATGAGCGAGCGCAGCAGCCGCCACGCGGCGGACGCGTCCTTGCAGCCGGAGCTTATCGCGTATACCGGCCCCTCGAGCTTAACCGAGGTGAAGCCGCCCTCGTATCCGGGCAGGCCCGTGACCGACGCGCCGGAGAAGAGCTCCGTGCTGCCCTGTACCATGTTCGGGCTCGTAAAGACCCCGCACATGAGCAGCTGCCGCCCTGAGGCTATGCGGGCATAGGGCTGGTTATTCTCCTCGAGCCGCTCCTCCTCCGAGGCCTCGCTCACGGCGGGGAAGCTGCCTGCAAACTCGAGCAGGGCGATGAAGTCCTCCGCTTCGAAGCTGCACGCGCCGCTCTCCCAGTCGATAAAGCGGTCGGGATCGGCCTCCAGCAGCAGCGAGAGCACCTCCGGCCCCGTCGTGCCGAAATCAAAGAGCTCGCAGCCCGCGGACACTCCGCCGAGCGCGGTGAGCGCGGCGGAATAGCTCAGTTCCGCCCCCTCTCCGAAGAAGCGCGCCGGGCCCAGAGCGGTGACGACGCCGAAGCCGGAGGGGATGGTATAGAGCCCGCCGTCCATCTCAAGCGCGGAGAGCACCGGCTTGACCAGGGCGCTTTTGAGCTCATCGTCCGCGTACAGCAGCGCGCCGAGCTCCGTCAGGAGCCCGCGGGCCTCCGCCGCGGCGGTGGATACGCCGGAGCAGTCGAGGATGTCCCCCGCCCTGCCGGCGAGGATATCGCTCTCGAGCCGCCGGTACCCGGCTTCCGGGTCTTCGGGGCTGTTGTACTCCGAGTAGTCGCGTATTTTTATAAGGTATTCACTCTCCGAGCGGTTGAACTCCGCGATGAGACGGAGCGTGAGTTCGTCCGCGCCGCAGCAGGCGTAGACAAGCTCCGTCCTCTGCGGGGCCTCGCTCTCATGCGCGCGGCTGACCACGGTCATATAGGATGCGGTCTCTTCGGAGCCGAGGCAGACGTAGCCGCTCTCCGTCTCAAAGACGGATGAAAGGGATTTTGGTTCCACCCCTACGGACACCAGATCGAGCATTTCGGCGGTTATGCCGCTCGCGGGCTCCCAGCCGTAGAGCATCGCGCCGTCTATGTAAGCCGAGACGAAGCCGCCCACGGCGCCGCAGAAGTCGCCCGCCCCATCGCTGGTGCCGATCAGCCGGAGCTCCGGGCCGCGCTTGCCCTCGGGGTTGACGTAGTAGAAGCGCCCCTGCCCGTCGTAGCCGCGGCCAAAGACGTACACGTGGCCGTCCCCGGCGAGGTAGAGCTCCTCGACCGAGGCCAGCTCGCGCTCGAAGTGCAGCCATCTCAGCTCTCCCGAGGCGTCGCGCACCAGGAGCTGGTCGTCCGCGGCGATGTATACCCTGCCCTGGGCGTCCACGGCGAAGCTCCTCACCGTGAAGTAGCTCCAGCCGCCGCGGGCGTTGCGGTTCACGAGCATGCGCGAGGCCTCGCTGCCGTCGGCATTGAGGATGCGGACGTACTCGTCCTGGCGGTAGACCTCATAGGGATAGAGCTCAAGGTCGGAGCTGCTGGCGTAGAGCGCGCCCTCCGCGCCGTATTTTGTGGAGCACACGCGCTCCTCGGCCACGGCGAGCTTGCCGCCCATGGTGACGGCGAGGCACAGCGGCCTGGTGCGTCCCTCGCTGCCCTCGGGCAGGGACACGGGCTCATAGCGCTCCAGCCTCTGCGGTGCGCCGCCCGAGGCGCTCACGGAGTAGATGCCCGGCTCACCTGTCCCGTCCTCGCCGATGAAATATATCCGCCCCGAGAGCATGACGGCGTTGCCAGTGATGTGCACGTCCCCGAACTCCGTCCGCTCCGCGGAATACACATAGCGCCCGGGCCGCTCGGTGGGCTCCGTCTCCCCTATCCCGCAGGCCGAGAGCAGGCAAAGCACCAGGCAGAGCGAGATTATGCGGATATGTATCTTCATATTCCCCCACCCCCCCTGTGCGGGTCTTTCAGCTTTGCTCTTCCAGATATACGCTGACCCTGTCCTGTACGACGGCGGCGCAGTCCGCGGCCAGCTCGGAAGCCGGGGTGCTCACGAGGCGCAGCAGCCAGAGGCCGTCCGCGTCGTGCACGAGGCAGAGGATGTCACCTTCTGCGTTCTGCCCTAGCCAGCTCAAAAACGCGGCGTCGACGCCCGCGTCCGTCCAGTAGAGCAGCGTCTCCGGCTCCGTTTCGTCGTCGGCAAGGGCCATCAGCCTCTCTCCGTCCGACCAGAGCAGGGAGCGCTCCGTCCCGGAGGAGAGCACCTGCGCCCCGGCCGGGAGCGTCAGCTCCGCTTCGCCAGCCGAGCCGTTCACGGGGTCTATGGGCAGCAGATAGGTGCCCGCGTCGTCCGCCGTCACGCCGTACACGCCGTCACCGAGCGCCACGAGGCCGGTAAAAGCTCCGTCGCCGAGCGCTCTGCTCACAAATCCGCCGCCGCGGTCGAACACCAGCGCGCTGCCGTCCGAGAGGCAGAGGTAGATATAGCCCGCGGCGTCGGCGGCGCAGCCGGTAACGCCCGCTCCGTCCCCGTCAAGGAGCTCGCTTATGTCCTTTGCGGCGCGCTCGTCGCCGCTTGAGTCGTAGATGTGCAGAATATAGCTCTCGCAGCTCTCGTAGACCGGCGCGATGTCCGTGGAGGTCGCTGAGGCCGTTTCGCCCTCCGGCTCCTCCGCCGGGAAGGAGGCAAAGCTCCTCTCCACGGCCGCGAAGCCGCCGTCGGGCGTGGCGCAGAGGCCGCAGATGCTGCCCGAGCCCTCGGCGCCCTCCGGCGTCGGGGCGGCCTCGAAGCCCTCGAAGCGCTCGGGCTCTCCGCCCGTCAGCGGCGCCGAGTACAGCATCGGCTCCGCGCCCTCCGCCCCGCCGAGCAGCAGCCGCTCCCCGCAGAGCGCGGCGCAGGAGGCCCACTCGCAGTCCGGGAGACGGGAGTATTCCGGAACATACACAAAGCCGGCGCCCTCCGGCTCCGGCGTATCCGACGGCGCATCCGTCTCCTCCGCAGCGCAGGCGGAGAGTAATGCAGCAGCTGCCAGAACAGCGGTCAATATACCCGCGGCGCGGCGCTTTTTGCCCATCTCTTTCCCCCCGCTCGCCTTTTTCCGTGTCACTGTCTTTAATACAGACAGAATATCATCCCCTGTGCGCGCTGTCAATCTCACATTATGACGCTCTGCACGCTGAAAGGTTCCTGAAAAAACGCCCTTCCCGCTGGAATAAACGCGCACGGCGTGGTATAATCTATATGCCGTAAAGGCGCACATAATATAGACGCATACGCGGACGGAAAAGTCAGCGGACGCGGCCGGAAATTTTCACTGAAAGGAAGGGCGAAACATGGCGTGGGAGGAAAAACGCGAGCGTGACGAGCGCGAACCCGAACGGGACCGCGACCCCGGCAGAGAGACAGTCCCCTTCACCCCGGACGGGGAGTACGATTCCCTCGAGGCCTGGGCCGACGAGGAGGAGCGCTGAAAAAATTCCGTCATATTCCCCGCCGGGCGCGCATATGCTGTATATATGCCGCTTGTGGAGGTGACGGAAAGTGCAGACTGACATTGACGATCTCATCTTCGCAGACGCCGACTGCGCGCCGAGCGAAAAATAAAAGCCGCCCCGACCGTGTTCTGGCCGGGGCGGCTTCTTTTTTTGGTTTTTACAGCTTCCAGATGTTCTCGGCGTACTCGCGGACGGCGCGGTCGGCGGCGAAGATGCCGCTCTCAGCGATGTTCACGAGGCCCATGCGGGCGAAGCCGCTGCGGTCGCGCACGGCCTCATAGAGCCGGTCGTGGCAGGCGACGTAGGAGGCGAAGTCGGCCAGCAGCATGTACTGGTCGCCGCCGTAGAGCAGGCTGCTCACCAGGTCTGCATAGCTCTTGCCGTCGGCCAGGCCGGAGTTGAAGCGATGGAGCACGCGCTTGATGCGCGGGTCGCTCTCGGCCACGGAGTTGGGGTCGTAGCCGCAACGCTTGCGCTCGGCGACCTCGTTGGTGCGCAGGCCGAAGAGGAACATGTTCTCGTCGCCCAGGCGCTCATACATCTCGACGTTCGCGCCGTCGAGCGTGCCTATGGTCACGGCGCCGTTCATCATGAGCTTCATGTTGCCGGTGCCGGAGGCCTCCTTGCCGGCGGTGGATATCTGCTCGGACACCTGCGCGGCGGGCATGAGCTTCTCAGCCACGGAGACGCGGTAGTTCTCGAGGAAGAACACCTGCAGCCTGCCCTTGCAGACGGGGTCGGCGTTGATGTCCGCGGAGAGGGAGCAGATGAGCTCGATTATGCGCTTGGCGGTCTTGTAGCTCGCGGCGGCCTTGGCGCCGAACACGAAGGTGCGCGGCACGAAGTCCATATCCGGGTCGTCGTGCAGTCTGTCCTGAAGGTGAGCTATGAGCATGGCGCACAGCAGCTGGCGCTTATACTCGTGCAGGCGCTTGACCTGGACGTCCAGCACCGCGTCGGTATTGAGCTCGAAGCCCTGGGACTTCTTCATGTACTCGGCCAGCGCGGCCTTGTTGAAGCCCTTTATCTCCTGCAGGCGCATGAGCACCTCGGCGTCGTTTTCGAACTTGCGCAGGCCGATGAGCTCCTCGGGCTTTCTGAGGTAGCCCGGGCCGATGAGCTCGCGCACGAGGCTGTCGAGCTTCGGGTTTATCTGGGAGAGCCAGCGGCGGTGGTCTATGCCGTTGGTCACGTAGGTGAACTTCTCCGGCTCGAAGGAGTACACGTCCGCGAAGAGGTCGCGCTTGAGGATGTCCCCGTGCAGGCCGGAGACGCCGTTTATCATGTAGCAGCCCGCGAGGCACATGTTGGCCATGTGGACCTTGCCGCCCTCGATGACGGCGTTGCGCGCGATGCGTCCGCCGTCGCCGCCGAACTTCTCGCTGAGCACGGCGCGCCAGCGGCGGTTTATCTCGCTGATTATCTCAAAGACGCGCGGCAGCAGGCTCTGCACCAGGCCCTGCGGCCAGGTCTCGAGCGCCTCGGACATGATGGTGTGGTTGGTGTAGGCCACGCAGCTCGACACGATATGCCAGGCCTCATCCCAGCCCAGGCCGTCCTCGTCCATGAAGATGCGCATGAGCTCAGGTATCATCAGCGTGGGATGCGTGTCGTTTATGTGCACGACGTGGTGCTCGGCGAAGCTGCGTACGTCGCCCCACTGCTTGCGGTGCTGCTTGACGATGGTCTGCGCCGTGGCGGAGACGAAGAAGTACTGCTGCTTGAGGCGGAGCGTCTTGCCCTCCATGTGGTCGTCTGCAGGGTAGAGCACCTTTGTGATGACCTCGGCCATGGTGCGCTGCTCCATGCTCTTGACGTACTCGCCCTCGGAGAACTGGTACATATCGAGGGAGTTGGGGCTGTGCGCCTCCCAGAGGCGGAGGGTGTTCACCTTTCCGCCGCCGTAGCCTGCGATGAGCATGTCGCGCGGGACGGCCAGGACAGTGGTGTAGTCCTTGAGCTCGGCGTGGCAGTTGCCGAAGTAGTCCCAGTTTTCCTCCACGCGGCCGCCGAAGCGTATCTCGACCGTGTCCTCATAGCGCGGGATGAGCCAGCTCTCGGCCGCGCTCTTCCAGTTGTCCGCCGTCTCGGTCTGGCGGCCGTCCTCTATCTTCTGCTTGAAGATGCCGAGCTCGTAGCAGATGGAATAGCCCGTCGCCGCGATGCCCTCGGTGGCCATGGAGTCCATATAGCAGGCGGCGAGACGGCCGAGGCCGCCGTTGCCGAGGCCCGCGTCGGGCTCCGTCTCAAAGATGTCGCTCGCGTTGCGGCCCATGTCCTCCAGCGCGCCCGTCAGCGCCTCGGCCACGCCGAGGTTGTAGGCGTTCTTCATGAGGCTCCTGCCCATCAGGAACTCCATGGAGAGGTAGTGGACCTCCTTTTCCGGCGTCTCGACCTTCTCAAAGGCCAGCAGCCGGCTCATTATCTCGCGTATGACCATGGCCGAAGCCTGAAACACCTGTTCGTCGGTGGCCTCGTCCCCGGTGACCGCAAAGTGTGCGCAGAGCTTATCTTCAAGCGCGCCGCGCATCTCGTCCCTAGAAATCTGTCCTGTCGTCATAGGTTCTCCTGTCCGTCTTACTTAGATTTTGCTCCCCTTGGGAACAACCAGCGGCAGCCTGGGGCTGCCCGCCAGCGTCACGCCGCCGTCGACCGTCACGTCCTTGTCGGAGATGATGTAGCTCAGCGTCGCGTCCGGGCCGATGACGGTGTCCTGCATGATGATGCAGTTTTTCAGCACCGCACCGTGGCCCACGCGCACGCCGCGGAAGATGACGCAGTTTTCAACCTCGCCCTCGATGAAGCAGCCGTCCGCCACCAGGCAGTTTTTCACCAGCGCGCCGTCGCCGTAATAGGTGGAGACGTCCGCGCGGCCCTTGGTGCGCACGGGCCGGTCCTCGGGGAAGAGCTCGCGCCGGTTCTTGGCCTCGAGCATATCCATGCTGGCCTTGTAGTAGCCGTTAACGTCCGCAATGTTGACGGCGTAGCCCTCATGCATGTAGACGTTGATGGTCCCGCCGGCCTCCATGAGCCCGCCGAGGCCGTCGCGGTGGAAGCGGCGGTTCATCGCGCTGTCGCAGCGCTCGAGCAGGTCGAGCAGCGTATCCCTTGACATTATATACGCCTCAAGCGCCGCGTAACCCGGTCCCGGGCCGCTGCGGCGGAAAAGAAGCTGCGTGGCGCGGCCGTTTTCGTCAGTAACAAAGCGATGGTGCGTCCCTTCGGGCGTGTTCGGCGTGCAGACCGCCGTCACGTCCGCGCCGGACTTCACATGCGCATGCATCACGGCGCCCAGGTCGAGGTTCACGGCCAGGCTGCCGCGGACGAGGTAGATGTAGTCCTGCTTGATGTCCCTTATGTAGCCCTCGACGGCGAGCAGCGCGTCGATGACGCTGACATAGTCCCCCTTGCCCGCGCTCTGGCGGCCGAAGGGAGGCAGAAGGCGCAGTCCGCCGCGCTTGCGGCTCATGTCCCACTCCTTGCCGCTGCCGATGTGGTCGAGCAGCGACTGGTAGTCCTGCTGCATGATGACGCCCACGTCGCGCACGCCGGCGTTCTGCAGAGAGGAGAGCGCAAAGTCTATGAGCCGATAGCGTCCCGCAAAGGGCAGCGACGCCGAGGTGCGGCACGCGACCAGCTCGTTGAGTCCGGTCTCAGTGCGGTCCGCAAGAATCAGTCCGTGAAGATTGACCATCAGTCTCCGCCTCCTTCCCCGGCGGGCACGCTGTCATAGATCATGGCCCCCGCCTTTATCACCGCGCCGGCGCCTATCTCGATGCCGGGGCCGCAGGTCGCGACGTTCCAGCTCTCGGAGCCGTCCGGCTCTGTGCCGACCTTGGCGCCCGCGCGGACCTTGGTGTTCTCGCCGATGATGGCGTACATGACCTCGGCCCCGTCCTCAACGACGGCGCCGGGCATGAGGATGCTGTAGACCACGTTCGCGCCCTTGCCCACGCGCACCGAACTCGAGAGCACGCTGTTCTCCACGCGGCCCTCTATCTCGCAGCCCTCAGTGACTATGGAGTGGATTATCTTCGAGTCCGGCCCCGCGTAGTGCGGCGGCTTGGTCGGGCTCTTGGAGCGGATGGGCCAGTCGGGGTTATAGAGGTCTATGAGCTTGGGCGAGAGCATATCCATGTTCGCGTCCCAGAGGCTGACGATGGTGCCCACGTCGCGCCAGTAGCCCTGGAAGCGGTAGGGCCACATCTTCTGCCCGTCGGCGAGCATCTTGGGGATGATGTTCTTGCCGAAGTCCTTGCTCGAGTTGGGGTCGGCCTCGTCCTCGATGAGGTACTGCCTGAGCTTCTTCCAGTTGAAGATGTAGATGCCCATGCTGGCGAGGTCGCTCTTGGGCTGCTTCGGCTTCTCCTCGAACTCGTTTATGAAGCCGTCCTCGCCCGTGGAGAGGATGCCGAAGCGGGAGGCCTCCTCCATCGAGACCTGGATGACCGCTATCGTGCAGTCCGCACCGTGCTCCACGTGCTCGCGCAGCATGTCGGAGTAGTCCATCTTATAGATGTGGTCACCGGAGAGTATGAGCACGTTTTCCGGGTCATAGTTCTCGATGAAGCCTATGTTCTGATAGATGGCGTTGGCGGTGCCGGAGAACCAGGAGCCCTTCTCGCCCGCGCTCTGATAGGGCGGCAGGATGAACACGCCGCCGTCGGAGCTGTCGAGGTCGTAGGCCTGACCGCTGCCTATGTAGCTGTTGAGCTGGAGCGGTCTGTACTGTGTGAGCACGCCGACCACGTCGATACCGGAGTTTGCGCAGTTGGACAGCGGGAAGTCTATTATGCGGTACTTCCCGCCAAAGGGAACGCTGGGTTTTGCCACGTCCTTCGTGAGCGCGTAGAGCCTCGAGCCCTGCCCGCCCGCGAGGAGCATCGCAATGCATTTTCTGTTCACACATTTCCCCCCTGACGTTTTGGCGCCGCCCGGGAGCGTACCCCCGGGCGATGCCTGTATATTGCTAGGCTTTGCGGTTATATTTGCTCATGGCCCGTTCCGGGCCCTCGGTCACATAGCACTCCGCGGCCTCCGCGGCGCGCGATACGGCGTCCGCAAGGAGCTCGGCGTCCTTCCCCTTCGGGCTGCCGAGCACCCAGTCCGCCGTGTCGTAATCCGGGTGGGGCGGCTCGCCCACGCCCAGCCTCATGCGCGGGAACTTATCCGTCCCCAGCGCGGCGATGATGCTCTTGAGGCCGTTGTGCCCGCCTGCGCTTCCGCCCTCCCGGATGCGCAGCGAGCCCGGAGGCAGGGCCATCTCGTCCGAGAACACCAGCACCCGCTCCGGCGGTATCTTGTAGAACTTCGCCGCGGGGCCCACGGCCTCGCCTGAGAGGTTCATCAGCGTCTGCGGCAGCATGAGCAGCACCTTGTGCCCGCCCACATCCGCCGTGGCGGTCAGCGCACGCCACCTCGCGCGGTTTATCTTCACGCCCAGGCGCTTGGAGAGCGCCTCGCCGACCATGAATCCCGCGTTGTGCCGCGTCCCGGCATACTTCGGCCCGGGGTTGCCCAGAAATACGAACAGCCACTCCGCGCCGCCCCTGGCTCCGAACAGCATATCAGTCGAAGAGCGAGGAGATGGAGACTTCCTCGTATATGCGCTCTATCGCCTCGGCGAAGATGGGCGCGACGGAGAGATAGCGTATCTTGCCGCACTCGGGCTTGTCCTTGGGATAGGGGATGGTGTCGAGCAGCACGAGCTCCTTTATGGGGCTCTTCTCTATCCTGTCGAGCGCGGGGCCGGAGAGCACGCCGTGGGAAGCGCAGGCGTATATCTCCTTCGCTCCGCCTATCTCGACGAGGGCGTCCGCCGCGTGGCAGAGGCTGCCGGCGGTGTCGACCATGTCGTCGAGCAGAATGACGTTCTTGCCGCGCACGTCGCCTATTATATTCATGACCTCGGAGGAATTTGCCTTCTGGCGGCGCTTGTCGACGATGGCGAGGGGCATGTCCAGCTTCTGCGCAAAGGCGCGGGCGCGGGCCACGCTGCCGACGTCGGGCGAGACGACCATGAAGTCCTCATTGCCGCGGCCGCACTGCTTGAGGTAGTAGTTGCCGAGTATGGGCGCTCCGAAGAGGTTGTCCACGGGGATGTCGAAAAAGCCCTGTATCTGGGCGGCGTGGAGGTCCATGGTGAGGACGCGGTCCGCGCCGGCCTCGGTGATGAGGTTGGCGACGAGCTTGGCCGAGATGGGGTCGCGGCTCTTGGCCTTGCGGTCCTGCCTGGCGTAGCCGAAGTACGGGATGACGGCGGTTATGCGCCCCGCGGAGGCGCGCCTCATGGCGTCTATCATGACCAGCAGCTCCATGAGACTGTCGTTGACGGGCTTGCAGGTGGACTGGACTATAAACGCGTCCGCGCCGCGCACGGGCTCCCTGAGCTCGAGCGAGACTTCCCCGTCAGCGAATGCGGAAACCTTGCAGTCGCCGAGCTTCTTGCTCAGCCTGTCGCATATGGCCTGCGCGAGCGGAAGGTTGGAGTTGCCCGCGAATACCTTTACCTCTTTGCCGTGTGAGATCAAATTCATCGTCCTCTCTCTAGTGATAGGCCCGGTGGCCCTCTCCGCTGACATTATACCAAATGCTTCTCCAAATTCATAGATGGTAAAAGAAGTTTTTTCGCGCCCAGCCTGTATTTTCCTGAAACGCGACAGTGAAAAAGCAGACCGCGCAGCCAGA
>X96_European_Hare__coassemble_768_pt1 | contig 17832 bp, 16 predicted proteins | sample X96_European_Hare__metabat2_high_PE_013 | metagenome-assembled genome bin X96_European_Hare
GGGCATTGTCCGCAAGCACCTTGCCTTTGAAGAACTGACCCCCACTCTCTTGCGGGAAATGATCGAGAAAATTGTGGTGCATGAGTGCAGCTATGATGAGAACGGCACCCGCAGGCAGGACATTGAGATTTATTACAGCTTTGTCGGCAAGATTGACTTGCCCGAATAACCGCCCGACCTATCCGACACAATGGCCAAGTGCCGGATAGGAACGGCAAAATTTTTTACACTTCTAATGCTTCTTTATCACACATTAGCAAAGTCGCAGGGTATGAAGCAGCTCATGGCCGGCGGCGGCGTGGCGCTCATCGGCATGACGCTGGTGCCGCTGCTCTCCGGTCTATTCGGCTGATGGCGGCAAGATTCTTGCCGCGCGTGGCCGGAGGTGACGGCGCATAGAGCTGCTTAAAAACTCGCTCACCGAGTGGATAAAGGAAATACTGGCCGGTGGGATAATCTCTAATCTCACCGGCCTCTTTGACAACGTCAACGAGAACGTCTCGGGCATATCCGGGCAGATAGGCCAGACTCCGCAGAACTGGAACTCGGACATCTTCAACATGATAGAGACGCTCTCAGAAACGGTCATACTGCCCATAGCGGGCGTCATTCTCGCCATCGTCATGACGCTGGAGCTTATCCAGATTATAACGGACCGCAACAACTTCCACGAGATAGAGACCGCCGTCTTTTTCAAGTGGATGTTCAAATCCGCCTGCGCCGTCCTCATCGTCACGAACACCTGGACGATAGTCATGGGCGTATTTGAAGCGGCGCAAAGCGTCGTAGCCGGTGCAGCGGGCGTGGTCGTAAACGACGCGACCGTGGACGTCTCGTCAATCACCGAGGGCCTCGAAGAACGGCTCATGGAGATGGACATTGGCCCGCTTATAGGGCTGTGGTTCCAGTCGCTGTTCGTGGGTATTACCGCGTGGGCCGTCGCCATCTGCATCTTCATCGTCATATACGGCAGGATGTTGGAAGTCTACCTCACCGCCTCAATCGCCCCCATACCTATGGCGACGATGATGGGCCGCGAGTGGGGCGGCATGGGTCAGAACTACCTCAGAAGCCTCTTTGCCCTCGCGTTCCAAGCCTTCTTGATCATCGTCTGCGTGGCAATCTACGCCGTGCTGGTGCAGAACATAGCGCTCGACGAGGATGTTTCCAAGGCCATCTGGACTTGCATGGGCTACACGATCCTGCTCTGCTTTACGCTGTTCAAGACCTCAAGCATGGCGCGGAGCATCTTCGCAGCGCATTGACCTCTTGCAATAAGTAAATAATTCTGTTAGTATTATCATAGAATTATACAGGAGGTGTTGCCTGTGATCATCAAGTCCTCAACCGCTCTGCGCAACGACTATGGCACAATATCCGACCTCGCCCACGCGGAGGCGGAGCCCATCTACATCACTAAAAACGGCGAGGGAGATCTGGTCGTCATGAGTATCGAGGCCTTCGAGCAGCGTGAGGAGACGCTGAAGCTGCGCGCAAAGCTGGAAGCGGCTGAGCAAGCCCGGCTTGCCGGAGCGCCGACCTACACACTGGAGGAATCCAGAAAGCGGCTGGAGGCGATCTATAAGGGTGGCTAAGCTCATCATTCTTGAGCCGGCGCAGCGAGAGCTTGAGGAGATTGCGCTCTTGCATTTGAATCTTGTGGGGCCAAACTCGGCCCGAAAGATAACAAATCTCATCCTGGACACGCTGTCTCGTCTTGAGCTGTTCCCGCTTTCGGGACACATCCCTCGGGACAAGGAGCTTAGGCTCGGCGGCTACCGCTATGTCATTGCCGGAAAGTACATCTGCGTATACCGCGTGGTTCTGGACAATGTCTTTGTCTACCACATCGCACACGGAGCCAGCAACTATCCGAGCCTGTTCAAGCGGCTACTAAAAGAAGAAAACGAATGAGTAAAACGCCTTTCCAATGGAAGGGCGTTTTTTGTTAAGCCGCGCATTAAAAAAGCCGGACTTTCGTCCGGCTTACGCGCTTGTGCTTCTGTTTTGCTCTGCGTCGTTTTTGGCGAGCAGATAGAGGCATGGGTCAGAACTACCTCAGAAGCCTCTTTGCCCTCGCGTTCCAAGCCTTCCTCATCATTGTCTGCGTGGCCATCTACGCCGTGCTGGTGAGAACATCGCGCTCGACGAGGATGTTTCCAAGGCCATCTGGACGTGCATGGGCTACACCGTGCTGCTCTGCTTTACGCTGTTCAAGACCTCAAGCATGGCGCGAAGTATCTTCGCCGCGCATTAAGAAACGAAAGGAGCATTTACAATGCCATACATACCCGTACCAAAAGACCTCACGAGGGTCAAGACCAAGTTTCTGTTCAATCTCACGAAGCGCCAGCTCGTCTGCTTCGGCGGCGGGGCGCTGGTTGGGATTCCGCTGTTTTTCCTGCTCAAAGGGCCGCTGGGGAATTCGTCGGCGGCCATCTGCATGATCGTCGTCATGATGCCGTTCTTCCTCTTTGCTCTCTACGAGAAAAACGGCCTGCCGCTGGAGAAGTACCTGCTGTACTTCGTCCGGGCGTGCTTCATACGCCCCAAGCAGCGGCCTTACATGACGGACAACTTCTATGCGGCCCTTGAGAAGCAGGATGCATTAGACCGGGAGGTGCATAGAATCGTCCACCGCAAAACTTAACCGTTCCCAGCGCCGGGAAGTTCGCGCGGCCATCGCCGCCGCGAAGCGCCCGGCAAACGTGCTCTCCGCGCAGGACAGCATACCGTTTGAGAGGATGTTCCCCGACGGTATCTGCCGGGTGGAGGGTAATTTCTACTCCAAGACCATAGAGTTTCAGGATATCAACTACCAGCTGAGCCAAAGCGAGGACAAGGATGCCATCTTCGACGGCTGGTGCGAGTTCCTCAACTACTTCGACGCCTCGGTGCGCTTTCAGTTCAGCTTTGTGAACTCGTCCGCCAACAAGGAGACCTACCGCGAGCGTATCGTCATTCCCCTGCGCGGCGACGCCGACGACAGTCTGCGCATCGAGTACAGCACAATGCTCCAAAACCAGCTGGAGCGCGGCAACAACGGCCTCGTCAAAAGCAAGTACCTGACCTTCGGTATCGAGGCCGAGAACTACAAGACCGCGAAGCCCCGGCTTGAGCGCCTTGAGACGGACATACTCAACAACTTCCGCAAGCTCGGCGTCAAGGCCGAACCGCTGGACGGCAAAGCCCGCCTTGCCCTGATGCACGGCATATTCCACATCGACGGGCAGGAGCCTTTCAAGTTCGACTGGAAGCTGCTCGCGCCCTCCGGCCTGAGCGTCAAGGACTTCATCGCGCCGAGCAGCTTTGCTTTTGCGTCGAGCCGCCACTTCCGCATGGGCGCGAAATACGGCTCCGTGTCCTTCCTCAACATCATAGCACCGGAGCTGAATGACCGGCTGCTCGCGGACTTCCTCGAGATGGACAGCTCGCTCGTCATCGGTATGCACGTCAAACCCCTCGACCAGATGAGCGCCATCAAGACCGTGAAGCGCAAGCTCACCGAGCTGAACGCGACGAAGATACAGGAGCAGAAGAAGGCGGTCCGGGCCGGTTACGACATGGACATACTGCCGAGTGACCTCTCCACCTACGGCAGCGAGGCTCAGAAACTCTTGCAGGAGCTGCAAAGCCGCAACGAGAGGATGTTCCTGCTCACCTTCACCGTGCTCAACACGGCAAACAGCCTGCAAAAGCTCGAAAACACGGTGCTGCAGGCCAAGGGCATTGCGCAGAAGCACAACTGCCAGCTTGTGCCGCTGGACTTCCAGCAGGAGAACGCGCTTATGAGCTGCCTGCCTCTCGCACTCAACCGCATAGAGATACAGCGAGGCCTGACCACGTCGAGCCTCGCTATTTTTGTGCCTTTCACCACGCAGGAGCTGTTCCAGCGCGGCGTGGGGGCACTCTACTGCGGCGTGAATGCACTCAGCGGCAACATGATTACCGTCGACCGCAAGCTGCTCAAGAACCCGAACGGCATCATTCTCGGCACGCCCGGCGCGGGCAAGAGCTTCGCGGCAAAACGCGAGATTTTGAGCGTTTACCTCTTGACCGGCGACGACATCATCATTTGCGACCCGGAGGCGGAGTATTGGCCGCTGGTGCGGCGGCTGCACGGGCAGGTCGTCAAGATCTCACCGACCTCAAGGCAGTATGTGAATCCGATGGACTTGAACCTGGACTACTCCGATGACGACAACCCGCTAAGCCTAAAGGTGGACTTCATACTCTCCTTCTGCGACATCGTCGTCGGCTCGAAGGAGGGTTTGAAACCCGTGGAAAAGACCATCATAGACCGCTGCGTCCGGCTCGTCTACCGGGACTATCTTGCAGACCCGCGCCCGGAGAATATGCCCATACTCCAAGACCTCTACGACTGCCTCCGGGCACAGGACGAGAAGGAGGCGCAGTTCCTTGCGACGGCGCTGGAGATCTACGTCACCGGCAGTCTCAACGTCTTTAACCACCGCACCAACGTGGACATACAAAACCGCGTCGTCTGCTACGACATCAAGGAGCTGGGCAAGCAGCTCCGGCAGCTCGGTATGCTGGTCGTGCAAGATCAGGTCTGGAACCGCGTGACCATAAACCGTGAGGCGGGCAAGACCACCCGCTACTACGTCGATGAGTTCCACCTGCTGCTGCGCGGCGAGCTGGCCTCGTGGAGCGTCGAGATATGGAAGCGATTCAGAAAATGGGGCGGCGTGCCGACGGGCATCACGCAGAATGTGAAAGACCTTTTGGCCTCTCCGGAAATTGAAAACATACTCGAAAACTCGGACTACATCTGCATGCTCAACCAGGCTCCGGGAGACCGGCAGATACTTGCGCAAAAGCTCAACATCTCGCCGCATCAGCTCAGCTACGTCACTCAGGCCAACGAGGGCGAGGGGCTGCTGTTCTACGGCAACGTCATCGTTCCCTTCGTTGATCGCTTCCCCAAGGACACCGAAATGTATAAGCTCATGACCACAAAACCAAACGAAATAAAAGGAGGAAATGCAGCATGACAAACACCAACATGGAGATTTTCAAGAACAAGGAGTTCGGCAGCGTACGGGTAGTTGTTATAGACAATGACCCGTGGTTTGTAGGCCGCGACGTTGCCGCCGCGCTTGGTTATGCGAATACGAAAGATGCGCTGGGCAAGCACATTGACGCCGAGGACAAGCGGATAATTCAAAGGTCGTCTGGCGCGACCTTTAACATTCCACCGCGAGGGCTGACAGTTATTAGCGAATCCGGCCTTTACTCTCTCATGCTTTCCTGCCGTCTGGCTTCGGGAAAGAGCTTCAAGCGCTGGATAACCGCCGAAGTCCTGCCCACTATCCGCAAGAACGGCTTCTACATAACCGACCCGCTGCTCCAGCAGTTTGCGCGCGACCCGGACTTCGCCCACGCCGTCGTGGATGCGCTCTATGAGCAGTCGGAGCGCGTCAACGAGCTTGCGCCGAAAGCGGGCTACTTCGATGCTTTTATTGCCCCCGGGGACGCCGTGCCTATCCGCATCGCCGCAAAGCAGCTCGGCGTGTCCGAGCACTGGCTCGTGCGGCTGCTCGTCAGCTGCCGGATACTCTACCGCTGCGACGGGCGGCTCGTGCCGTATGCGGACAAGCGCTTCCGCGGGATGTTCGCCGTCAAGGAGCGCCGCACGCTGGTGACGCCTATGGGCAAGCAGGTGCTGCATGAGTTCATCGGGATGCTGAACAGTGACGAGAAAGCTGCGGTCTGAGCCGAAGAAGCCGCGCCCGTCAGCTAAGCTGACCGAGCTGCCGAGTGCCGCCGCGCACCGCGAGGCGGCGCAGTACGAGGACGACAACGTCGGCGTCGAGGCCGCTAACCGCACGACACAGGCGGCGGAGGGCGGCGCACGCTACGCGGCAAAGCTCTCGGAGCGCCCAACACGCAAAACGAAGGCTGAACCGCAGGGCGCGAAAGCGCAGCAAAAGCGCGGCATCAAGGACGCCTATGCCAAGGCGCGGCAGGGCAAATCCACGACCACCGCCACGGCCAAGAGCGCAAAGAAGGCGGCGGAAAAGGAAAAGAAGACGGCGCAGTTCATATACCGCCACAGGAAGGGCATCGGCATAGCCGTTGCCCTTTTCCTTGTTGTCGCCTTCATCATGAACGCACTCACGTCCTGCTCAGTGTTCCTGCAAGGCGGGCTGAACAGCGTCGGTCTCACGACCTACCCAAGCGCCGACGAGGATATGCTCGGTGCTGAGGCGGCATATGCCGCGATGGAGGCAGAACTGCAAGACTATCTCGACAGCTACGAGGCCACGCACGACTACGACGAGTACCACTTCGACCTTGACGAGATCTCGCACGACCCATATGTGCTCATGTCTCTGCTCACAGCCCTCAAAGGCGGTGAGTGGACGCTCGATGAGGTGCGATCCGACCTCGAAATGCTGTTCGAGCGCCAGTACATCTTGACCGAGGACGTTACCACATACACCCGCTACGACGATGACGGTGAGCCATACGAGTACACCACCGTGACTGTCACGCTGGAGAACTTCGACCTCTCGCACCTGCCCGTTTACCTCTTGACCGAGGACGCGCTCTCGCTCTACTCGCTCTACATGGCGACGCTAGGCAACCGGCCCGACCTGTTCCCGGACTCCGGCTATGTCGGCGCGTACACCGACCCAAAGCCCACGTATGAGATACCGCCCGAGGCGCTGGAGGACGAGCAGTTTGCAGCGATGATGGAGGAAGCTCAAAAGTACGTCGGCTACCCATATGTCTGGGGCGGCAGCAGTCCGGCCACGTCCTTCGACTGCTCCGGCTTCGTGAGCTGGGTCGTCAACAACTGCGGCGTCGGCTGGAGCATAGGCCGCTTGACGGCGCAGGGGCTTTACAACATCTGCACGCCCGTGAGCGAGGCCGAGGCCAAGCCCGGCGACCTCGTGTTCTTCGAGTACACATACGAGGGGCCGTGGATAACTCACGTCGGCATCTATGTCGGCGACGGTTGGATGATCCACGCCGGCGACCCCATCGGTTACATCAAGTTTATGGATTCGTACTACTCAGATAATTTCGTAGGCTTCGGGCGGCTCCCCGCCGTCTGAGGCCGGAAAGGAGAAACTTTGGACGCAAGAATATCGAAGCTGCGCGCCGAGGCCGCAAGGCTCAAGACGCGCATAGAAAACCTCACCACGCGCTACACGGCGACGGTGGACAAGATTACTGAGCTTGAAAACCTTGAAATCGTCGGCTTGGTGCGCGCAGAGAACATGAGTATCGAGCAGCTCGCCGCGCTCATCAAGGGAGGTGTACCGGATGAAGATTAAACTAGCACCGCTTCTGTGCGCCGCCGCGCTCACGCTCTCACTCACACTACCCGCTGGCGCTTACTACGCCTCCAACGAGGACGGCACGAACGAGCCCGGCGGACCCATGACGAGCATCAGCGTGACCACCGAGCCGGTAGCGGAGCCTGAGCTGCCCTCGCTCGGCGGGCTGACACCTGACGGCAACCTCGCGCTCATCGACGACATCCTCGACGGCAGCTGCTATTCCAGCGAGGAGATAGGCGAGGGCGGCAAGATGCAGTTCGTGACGGTCAAGACGAAAAGCGGCAATGTCTTCTACCTCGTCATCGACCATGGCAGCGGCGACGTGTACTTCCTGAACCTCGTGGACGAGTCCGACCTGCTCGCGCTGCTGGAGGACGAGGGCTACGAGGCCGAGTGCAGCTGCAAGGTCAAGTGCGAGGCTGGCGCGGTGAACACCGACTGCCCCGTCTGCCGAACCGACCTCAATGAGTGCACCGGTGAGGAGCCTGAACCGACGTCGGAACCCAGCGAGGCTCCTGAGGCCGAACAGGACGACGGAGAGGGCTTTAACGCTGCCGCACTGCTGCCCATCGCGCTCATCGTAGTGCTTGGTGCCGGCGGCGCGTACTACTTCCTTAAAGTCCGCAAACGCAAGCCCGACACCAGCGGCGACACCGACCTCGACGACTACGAGTTCCCCGAGGATGACGAGGAGGACGAGGCCAAGTGAGATACCGCTTCACGAGCAGCCCCTTCGAGGCCCTGATGACAAAGATACCGCCTGCGCCCAAACCTGAGCCTCCGCCCAAACCGCCCGAAGGCCACTTCTGCTACGGCTGCGCCCGCTACGGTCTGGGATGTGTCAGGCCGTGTTACCGGGATGCGGAGAAAAACGACAAAACCTCCTGTTGACATTATACCGGTACGCCGGTATAATAATTGCAAGGAGGCGAGGAACATGACGTTGAAGGAACAGATCGCCCATCATAACACGACCATGTACAGGCTCGCCAAGGACAGCGGAGTCCCTTACTCCACCATCAACGACATATGTACCGGCAAGTCCCGCATCGAAAATGCCAGTGCCGGGACAGTATACAGACTTGCAAAGGCGCTTGGGACAACTGCTGACGAGCTTATTGCGCCGAGCTTCGAGCGCCCGGCCTTCGGCATTTTCAAGGGCAACGTATGCCACACGCTCAAGGAGCAGGGAGATATACAGTTTATAATCAACACGCTTGAAAGCGGTGAGATACGCAAGCTGTTCAGCAAGGGATGGTATGAGGAGAGCTTATATCTTCTCGCCATGCTGGACTATGTGAGTCGAGTCAACCACGTGCCTCTTTGCAGTGAATACAGCGACATTCGCTCCACCAAGCTGGACAGGGTCGTATACTCATCGAGCGTCCTGATGCTTTGCAGGATGACAAAAAGCGAGGAGCCGAAAGCGAAGGCCAGGAAAGAAGCCATCCCGGAGTTCATGCGATTCAATATTGCGGAGGCTGATGTGAGGAATGTCGTCTGATTTCAACAAGTCCGGCATGGACAACTATCTGAAGGAACTGGCAAAGGAATACCGGCGCATGGTCGGAAAAAATATGCCCGCTGAGATCGTGCTTGTCGGCGGTGCGGCCATACTTGCAAATTACGGTTTTCGGGAATCCACGCAGGATATTGACGCCATAATAACCGCTGCATCTGCAATGAAGGATGCGATCAACGTCGTTGGGGACAGGTATGACCTCCCCAGTGGATGGCTCAATTCAGACTTCATAAAAACCGACTCGTACTCGCCGAAGCTAATAGAGTTTTCATGCTATTACAGGACATTTGCAAACGTTGTCACGGTGAGGACGATAGAAGCCGAGTATCTAATTGCCATGAAGCTGCGGGCCGGAAGGCAGTACAAATACGACCTGTCAGACGTAATTGGTATCCTTGCCGAGTGCAAACGCAGCGGGAACCCTGTCTCACCTGAGCAAATCCGCATAGCCTATGAGAACCTGTACGGCAAAGGGGCTTCCATGCCGGAAAGCTCAAAGGCGCTGCTCGACAGGCTGTCGGTCGTCCAAGACTACGAGAAGGAGTATGCGCAAGTTGCAATGGAAGAAAAACAGCGGGCAGGTTTGTTGAGAGACTTCCAGCAAGACTATCCCGGCGCAGCAAATGCGCAGAATGTAAACAGTATTTTGGAACGCCTGAAAACGCTCAAAGAAAACACGCCTAACCACACCGACACAGATACAGCAAAAGTCGATTCAGAAATTGAAATATGATATAAACCAAACACAACGCCGAGAGGCCAGCGAGAGCTGGCCTCTTTTATTTTTCACGAAAGGATGAACATATGCAGATACTCATAATAACCGAAAAGCCCTCCGTCGCTCAGGCGATTGCCGCGGTGGTCGGGGCTATAACGCGTAAAGACGGATACTTCGAGGGCAACGGGTATGTCGTGGGCTGGTGCCTTGGGCATCTGGCGCAGCTCGTCGGGGCCGAGGCCTATGACCCGCAGCTCAGCCGCTGGCGCGTGGCCGACCTGCCTATACTGCCCCAGGACTGGCACTACAGGGTGCCGCAGGACAAGCGAAAACAGTTCGGCATCCTGCGCGGCCTAATGCTCAGAGACGACGTCGCCCAGGTCATAAACGCCTGCGACGCGGGACGCGAGGGTGAGCTTATCTTCCGCAACCTCTACGACCTCACGGGCTGCACAAAGCCCACGCTGCGCCTCTGGCTCAACTCGATGGAGGAAGCCGAGATACGCCGCGCCCTCTCAGACCTTCGCCCCAGTTCGGACTATGACCGACTCTTTGCCGTCGCGCGCTGTCGTGAGCGCGCCGACTGGCTAGTCGGGATTAACGCCACGCGGCTGCTCTCCGTCACCTACCACCGCACCCTGAACACAGGCCGCGTCGTCTCACCCACGCTCGCCCTGCTTACGCAGCGAGAGGCAGACATCGCGGACTTCGTTCCTGAGCCTTTCTACAGCGCCGAACTGCACCTCGGCTCCTTCACAGCCGAGAGCAAGCGGTTCAGCAACAGGGCCGAGGCTGAGGAAGCTGTGGTCTCAGCCGGAGGCAAGTGCATCGTTACATCTGTCAGCACCAAGGAGAAATCCGAGAGCGCCCCTGCGCTCTACGACCTGACCACACTCCAACGCGAGGCCAACCGCGTCCTCGGTTACGCCGCCCAGCAAACGCTGGACTATGCGCAGAGCCTCTATGAGAAGCGCCTCTGCACCTACCCGCGCACGGACAGCCGCTTTCTCACGGACGGCATGGGGGAGGGAGTGAAGCCACTCGTCCTCTGCGCGGCGGGCATCTGCGGTCTTGAGCCGCCGTTTGCCGTCTATGCTGAGCAGGTCTGTGACAGCTCCAAGGTCTCAGACCACCACGCGCTCGTCCCGACCATGAGTGCCGCGGACTGCGAGCTTGACGCCCTGCCCGCTGGCGAGTGCGAGCTGCTCCGGCTCATGGCGGCGCAGGTGCTCCGGGCCGTTTCCGCGCCCCACCGCTGGCTGGAGACGAGCGTCGAGCTTGTCTGCGGCGGCGTCGCATACAGCGTCAAGGGCAAAACTGTACTTGACCCCGGCTGGCGCGTCTACGACAGCGCCGAGCGCCGGGACACCTCCCTGCCCGAGCTGCACGAGGGCGATGGGCTGCCCGTCCTGAGCGCTGAGATCAAGGAGGGCCAGACCTCGCCCCCGGCGCATTTCACAGAGGGCAGTCTGCTCGCTGCCATGGAGAGCGCCGGGGATACGCCCGACGAAGCCGAGCGCAAGGGGCTGGGTACGCCCGCGACGCGGGCCGGCATCATCGAGAAGCTGGTGGCTGCGGGCTTCATAGAGCGAAAGAAAGCAAAGAAGAACGTGTCTCTCATCCCTACGCAGATGGGCGCGGCGCTCTCAGCTGTGCTGCCGGAGCAGCTCGCCTCAGCGGAACTCACGTCCGAGTGGGAGCAGAAGCTCAGCCAGGTCGAGCGCGGCGAGCTTGCACCGGAAGCGTTCATGGCGGGCATAGAGAACATGGTACGCGAGCTGTGCGGCAATTACACACCGAAACTTGCTTCGCCGCAGTTTCCCACACAGGGCGAGGTCATAGGCAAATGCCCGCGCTGCGGCTGCAACGTCGTGACGGGCAAGAAGGGCTATTTCTGCGAAAGCAGCATCTGCCGCTTTGCTCTCTGGACAGACAACAAGTTCCTCGCCGCCAAGCGCATCCGCCTGAGCAAGTCCCAGGCCGCCCAGCTCCTACGCGACGGACGGATACATATAAACGAGGTCTACTCCGCCAAGCGCGACACCTACTACCCCGCCGACCTCATCCTCAAGGACGACGGCGAGAGGGTGATCTACTGGCTGGATTTTGGGAAGGCTCGTTGAGTAGGAATATATGTGTTGACATGCGGCGAGGGGTCTTATAGACTGAATATGGTAAATACCATCAAGAGAGGTCACTGGCATGAAACGTATAATTCCCCTCATTCTCGCTCTGCTCCTCCTCGCCGCCTGCGGCGCGGAGGCGGCGGAGGCAACGCCGACGCCTGAGTCGACGCCAGTCCCTACGTCCGAGGCGGAAGACCCTGCGTCGGCGTCGGATATGATGACCCCGATGCCGTCGGTGGAGGAGACGCCCGTGCCCTGGCCGGAGTTCGTCGCCGAGCCCGCCGAGGGCGGCTATGAGTTTTGCAGCGAGGAGCTTGACTTATCGTTCACCGTGCCTGCCGAGGTCTCGCAGAAGGTCGCCGTGGCCTCCGGCGTGAAATATTACGACCCGGACGGGACGAGCATCACACTCTACTACGTCCCCGAAAACGGGAGGTACCCCATCACCATGTTCTACATGGTCGCCGAGTCGCCGCGCGGGGACTTTTTCAGGCCGGACAGCTGGTACTACTCGACCTCGACCGGCCACCCAATAGCGGCAATGAGCGATAACAACGTGTACTTCACGATGGGCCCGCTGGGCGGCTCGGAAATATGCCGCGACGACCCACTGTGGGACGACTATATTGAGACCAGCACAGCCGTCAGCGCGGCTATAAGAGAAACCATAGTTGTTGATGATCCCTCTTCAATACCCGAACTGGACGCCGCCGCCGTGTCCGCCGCCGCGGACGAGCTTGCAGCGCGCGGCGATGCTGCCCTCACCCGGGCAGAAGCCGCGCAGCTGGCCTACGACCTGCTCTCGGCGGAGAACAAGGCAGAGGCGTATCCGCTCGATTACACCGACGTAGAGTCCGGCAGCGAGGCTGCGCAGGCCATCGCGTATCTAGCGAGCTACGGCCTTCTGACGCGGTACTCAGGGGACGGCGAGGACCTCGACGGCGGGCTGTTCCGCCCCGGCGAGGACATCAGCCGTGCGGAATTTGTCACGCTGCTGCACCGCCTGTCCCTCCAGCCCTGCCCGCTGGCTTACGGTGATATGCTGGAAAACGTCGGTATCGATTACTGGGCGTGTTCCTATGTGGACTACGCCTGGAAGTGCGGCTGGCTGGAGCTCACCGACGGCGACATCCGCGCCGACGAGCCCATAACTTGCGCCGAGGCCGCCCAGGCGCTAAAGTGCGTAGCCGAAAACGGCTACCCCATCCCCGGAGTGGACTTCTAATGAAAAATACAACATCAATTCTTGTAGCGGCGTTCACTGATTGTTAAGGTGTCTTTCGATGGTTTCTTGTAAATCTCAGTGAGGACAATTAAGTTTAGTTCTAAAATTTAGCGACAGGCAAACGCTTTGCCTGTCGCTAAAACTATTTCACAACAGAAAGGAGGCAGGCGCGATGCCTGCTAAGGTGGACACTTACCTTGACCTTGCCCGCGAGACTGCGCAGGGGCTGGCGGGCAGCGTGGGCGCTTGGACGGCGTTTTTGGACACCGCGTCGCGGCTGTACAAGTACCCGTTTCACGACCAGCTCATGATCCACGTCCAGCGGCCAGGGGCCACGGCCTGCGCGAGCTACGAGGTGTGGAACGACACCATGCGCCGCTATGTCCGGCGCGGCGCGAAGGGCATCGCGCTCGTGGACAACTCCGGCGACGCGCCGAAGCTCCGCTACGTCTTCGACATCGCCGACACCGGCACCCGGCGCAGCTCGCGCCCGTTCTCGCCGTGGGAGATAAACGACGGGAACCTCGCCGAAGTGCAGCTAGGGCTAAAGCAAGACTTCGGCGCTAACGGCAAGTGGCTCTCAAGCCAGCTGCAAGACGTGGCGCGAGACCTCGCCGAGATGTATTTTGACGCACACCGGCACGACATAGCCGGTATCGTTGACGGCTCGCTGATGGCCGGGTATGATGAGAGCGAGCTGAGAGACAGCTTCATAAAAGCCGCCTATGCCAGCACAGCCTACGCCATGCTTAGTCGCTGCGGCTACGACCCTGCGGCGTACTTCGATGAGGCGGACTTCGCGTTTCTCAGCGAGTGGGACACGCCCGAGGCTGTTACCGCCCTCGGCACGGCGGTCAGCGAGAATACACAGATGGTGCTGCGCCAGATAGAGCGCACGATACGAAGCTATGAAAGGAGCCAAAGCCATGCAAGAGATAACCTACACGACCGTGAACGGCGTCCAACTCCCGAACCTGAGCCTGCCCGAGACGGAGCCAATAGGCCGCTACGGGCACATGAGGCAGAGATACCTCCAGGAGCACCGGCCCATACTGTGGAACCAGCTCCTGATGAACGGGACGCTGTGGCCGCACCTGCACGAGATAGAAACGGCGGCGCAACAGCGGATAGACCTGATGCTGCCGAAGCTGGCGGCGGACGCGGGCGCGACGGAGGAGCTGAAAGCCGCCGACCCGATGAAGTGGACCGGCCTCATGAACAGCTGCAAGGCCCAGGCCGAAGAAGCAGTTCTGAACGAATTGATCTACAGCTGAACCTTTTCGACGAAGCGGAGGACGCGCAAGCGCCCTCCGCTTTCTCTTTTCCGCAGGAGGGTGCTGACGAGACTACCTCTGACGCAGAGCGCGAGCAGTACGAGAAGCAGCTCGTGGAGGCGCTTGTGAACGACAGCGCCTATGTGAACGCGGTGCGTAATTCCGACTCGCAAAACGCCATAGACGAGGGCTTTGCCGCCATCCGGCGCATAGCTGCCGAGAGCACGGATATGCGCTTTCAGAAGCTCTACCACGACAACGCCGAGTTCCGCAACAGCCTGCGCAACGACGTGCTTGCGGCGGCGTACAAGGAGGTGTCCGAGCGCCCCGTAGTGCTCCAGCCGAGCGAGCCGACGGCCTCAGCCTACGGCGTCGGGGATTTCGTGTGGCTCGACGGACGAGAGTACACAATAACGGATTTGCAGCGCGGCTACGTCGAGCTGCTGCCGCCTGAGATGACCTACCCCATCTACCGCACCGAGCGCCGCGCAGACTTCGAGCGCCTGCTCCGGCGTGACGAGAGGAACCGGCATATTACGGACTACCTCGTACAAGAAACCCTCCCATCAGAAGTACCCGCCACGTCCGATAAACCTGTCCAGCCCAAAGAACCTGTCCCACCTAACGAGGCCAAGCCCGTGGTATACATTCCTGTTGACGGCGAGTGGCAGGGCTTTCCGAGCGTTGCGGCGGCGGAGGAGGCGGCGCTGGAGGAGTTTCGCAAGGAGACGCGGAGGCGGGCGCGGAACTTCCGCATCTCCGACGAGCATCTCGGCGAGGGCGGAGCCAAGACGAAATGCCGGGTGAACATTGAGGCAATACGGCTGCTCAAGTATCTTGAGGAAAACGGCTTTCAGGCCTCGTCCGAGCAGCAGGAAGTGCTCTCCCGCTACGTCGGCTGGGGCGGCATACCCGAGGTGTTCGACGAGCATAAACCTGACTGGTCCAAGGAATACGCCGAGCTTAAAGCCCTGCTCACGCCGGAAGAATACGAGGCGGCGCGAGGCTCTACGCTCAACGCGCACTATACCTCGCCCGCGGTCATCCGCGCCATCTATGAGGCCGTGGGCGGCATGGGCTTCGAGGGTGGGCGCATACTTGAGCCGTCGATGGGCGTCGGCAACTTCTTCGGCCTGCTGCCGGAAAACATGGCAAACAGCCAACTCTACGGTGTGGAGCTGGACAGCATCACCGGGCGAATCGCCAAGCAGCTCTATCCCGAAGCGGACATCACCGTCGCGGGCTTTGAGACGACGAACCGCCCCGGCTTCTTCGACCTCGCCGTCGGCAACGTGCCTTTCGGCCAGTACCAGGTACATGACCCGGAGTATGACCGGCTCGGTTTCTCCATCCACAACTACTTTGCCGCCAAGATGCTCGACCAGGTGCGTCCGGGCGGCATTGCTGCCTTCGTCACCTCGCGCTACACGCTCGACGCCAAGGACGAGAGCGTGCGGCGCTACCTCGCCGAGCGCGGCGAGCTGCTCGGCGCGATCAGGCTCCCCAACAACGCCTTCCGCGCCAACGCCGGGACGGACGTCGTCTCGGACATTATCTTCTTGAAGCGGCGTGAGCAGCCCTTAACAGAGCTGCCGGATTGGGCACACGTCGGTACGACGCCGGAGGGCTTCACGGTCAACCGCTACTTCCTCGACTACCCGGAGATGGTGCTCGGCACGCCTACCGCCGAGAGCACGCAGTATGGGCGGCAGGACTACACCGTCGCGCCCATCGAGGGCGCGGACTTGTCCGAGCAGCTTCACGAGGCCGTGCAGAAGATCCACGGTGAGTACACCGAGCGCGAGATAGAGGAAGCAGAGCGCTCAGACATCCTGTCCGCCGACCCGGACGTGCGCAATTACAGCTTCACCCTCGTGGGCGGTGATGTGTATTACCGCGAGGGCGGCATAATGGTGCGCCAGGACGTGAGCGCCGCCATGACGGAGCGCATCAAGGGCCTGATGGAGCTGCGGGACTGTACGCGAAAGCTCATACAGCTGCAAACCGAGGACGCAAGCGACGCCGAGATAGCCGCCGAACAGCAGCGTCTGAATACCTTATACGATGCCTACACCGCAAAGCATGGCCTGATCTCCAACCGCGAGAACAAGCGTGCGTTCTCGGACGACAGTTCGTATTACCTCCTCTGCTCCCTTGAAATCCTCAGCGAGGACGGCAAACTTGAGCGCAAGGCAGATATGTTCACGCGCCGCACCATCCAGCCGCACCGGCCTGTCGAGCATACCGAGACGGCTGCAGAGGCGCTGGCCGTCTCGCTCAATGAGCTGGGCCGCGTGGACATGGAGTATATGTCCCGGCTTTGCGGCAAGAGTGAAACCGAGATCGCCGCCGAGCTTTCCGGCGTCATCTTCCGCGTCCCCGGCACTGAGCGCTATGTAACCGCCGACGAGTATCTCTCCGGCAATGTGAGGGAAAAACTCCGCGAGGCAGAGACGGCGGCGAAGGATGATGCTTCATTCAACATAAATGTAGAGGCACTAAAGGGCGCGCAGCCGCGGGAGCTGACCGCGAGCGAGATAGACGTGCGCCTCGGCGCTACCTGGATAGAGCCGCGGTACATCGAGCAGTTCATGGTCAACACATTCCAGCCCACATACTGGGCCTCGCGGAGCATGAGCGTGAACTACTCGCCCTACACCTCCGAGTGGCGCATCGAGGGCAAGAGCGCCATCGGCGCAGCCGACGTCAACGCTTTCAGCACCTACGGCACCTCGCGCATAAGCGCCTACAAGATACTCGAAAACACCCTGAACCTCCGCGACGTGCGCATCTACGACAAAATCGAGGACTCGGACGGCACCGAGCGCCGGGTGCTCAACGTCAAGGAGACCACCCTCGCCCAGCAGAAGCAGCAGGTCATCAAGGATGCCTTCCGCGACTGGCTGTGGAAAGACCCGAAGCGCCGCGAGACGCTTGTCGCCAAGTATAACGAGCTGTTCAACAGCACAAGACCGCGTGAGTACGACGGCTCGCACTTGACGTTCCCAGGCATGAACCCGGAGATAGAGCTGCGCGAGCACCAGCGAAACGCCATTGCACGCATCCTCTACGGCGGCAACACGCTTTTGGCTCACGAGGTCGGGGCAGGGAAAACCTTCACAATGGCTGCGGCGGCTATGGAGGCCAAGCGACTCGGATTGTGCAGCAAGCCTATGTTTGCGGTCCCGAACCACCTCACGGAGCAGTGGGCATCGGAGTTTCTGCGGCTGTACCCGTCCGCAAACATCCTCGTGGCCACGAAGAAGGACTTTGAACCCGCCAACCGAAAGAAGTTCTGCGCCCGCATCGCCACCGGCGACTACGACGCGGTCATCATCGGTCACTCGCAGTTCGAGCGCATACCTGTGTCTCAGGAGCGCCAGGAGCGTTTGCTGCGGAGCGAGATAGAGGACATAACCGAGGGCATAAACCAGCTCAAGCGCAGCAGCGGCGAGCGTTTCAGCATAAAGTCCATGGAAAAGACGAAGAAGTCCCTTGAGGCCAAGCTAAAGAAATTGCTGGACATCCCCAAAGATGACGTCGTCACCTTCGAGGAGCTCGGCGTTGACCGCCTGTTCGTGGACGAGGCGCACAGCTACAAGAACCGTGCGAGGCGTTGCGCATAAGTCACAGTTGACAGCTGTGGCGAAAAGC
>X96_European_Hare__coassemble_800_pt1 | contig 15757 bp, 15 predicted proteins | sample X96_European_Hare__metabat2_high_PE_013 | metagenome-assembled genome bin X96_European_Hare
TCACCGTACCCGGAGACGTGGGCGGACGCTACAGCGTTCTCTCCGCCGTGGGCCTGCTGCCCATGGCCGTTGCCGGCATTGACGTCACCGCCATAATAGAGCACGCCATCGAGACCTTCGGCGCGCTCTACCTCCGCAGCCCGGACAACCCGGTCTGGCAGTACGCCGCCGCAAGGCAGCACCTCTACGGCCGCGGCTACGGCATAGAGCTTCTCGCCAGCTACGAGCCCTCTTTCCGCTTCATGGGCGAGTGGTGGAAGCAGCTCTACGGCGAGAGCGAGGGCAAGAACGGCATCGGCATTTTCCCCGCCTCCCTCGAGTACACCGCAGACCTCCACTCCATGGGCCAGTACGTCCAGGACGGCCCGCGCAAGCTCTATGAGACTGTCGTCTCCTTTGAGAAGTCGCTCACCAGTTTCCCCGTGCCCTTCGGCATGGGCGACCCGGACGGTCTCAACTACCTCGCCGGCCGTGACCTGCACGACATCTGCCGCACCGCGCGCGACGCCGTCAAGGCCGCGCACATCTCCGGCGGCGTGCCCAACATCGGCGTGAGCGTGGAACGCCGCGACGAGGCCGGCTACGCCGAGCTCGTCTGCTTCTTTGAGCTTGCCTGCGCCATCTCCGGCTACATGTCCGGCGTCAACCCCTTCGACCAGCCGGGCGTCGAGGCCTACAAGAAAAATATGTTCAAAATGCTGGGTAAACCCGGCGCCTGATGCCCCAAAATAAAACATTATATTAACTTTGATTTTACCCGTTGAACTCGGGCTGAAAAAATGGTAAGCTGTAAACACAAGTTACAGCTTGCCATTTTTACTGACTGCAAAAAACGTTTAAGGAGCGTGATTCAAATATGGTCAAGGTAATCGTGGGCCTGAAGGGTTCCGGAAAGACCAAGCGCCTGGTGGAGCTCGTCCGCAGCGCCGTCGAGGAGGAACATGGCGACGTCATATGCATTGAGAAGGACAAGAATCTCACTTACGACATACCGTATCAGGCCCGCCTTATCCACGCCAGCGACTACCAGATCGGCACTTTTGAGTTCATGAAAGGCTTCATCAGCGGACTCAGAGCGGGCAACTACGACATCTCCCACATCTTCATAGACAACTTCCACAAGATGTTCAATGCCGGCACGGAGGCGCAGGTACTGGATTTCCTTGACTGGCTCTCCAGCTTCGCTGAGACCGAGGGCATCAAGTTCACCATCACCATGACGGCCGACCCCGAGACCGTCAGCCCCGAGATCAAGAAATACGCGATGTAATGCAAAAAAGACGCCCATCAAATGGGCGTCTTTTTTGCTGTCAGGGCTCCGCTCAGGAGATGGAGCGCCCCAGTTTTTCGGCTTCTTCAAGCTGCGCGTCCTTGCTCAATATCTCGCCAGCCTCCATATTTCCACCGGCATATACAATGCCTATGTTCTCCCAGCCCAAATGTGACGTCAGGCCCTCATAGAATGCCCTCACGGGGGCAAAGTTGTCTGCCGTATCCCCCTCGGCAGACATGAGCAAGGCGCAGGCTTTGTGCGGGTTCTCGTAATCCGGACTGAGCTCCGCTACCGCAAACAGGCGGTCAAAAGCCGTTTTGAGCTGGCCGCTGATGCCCCAATAGTACATTGGAGAGGCCAAAACGACAATATCAGCTTCCCTGTATACCGGATAGATCTTCATCATGTCGTCCTTCTGAACGCAGGGGCTTGCCTCGTCTTTTCCGCCATTGCAGCAGCCGAGACAGCCGTGGATGTTCATTTTTTGCAGGTCAAAGCGAGTGACCTCATTCCCGGCGGCTTCCGCTCCCCTGGTAAAGCGCGCTATCAGCTCCTGCGTGTTTCCGTTCGGGCGGGGACTTCCATTAAGAATGCAGATTTTTTTGCTCATGTGATTTACACCTCCAAGGTTTATGCTATAATTATAGCAACACATTTAACTCAAATGAAGTACGCACATTGTTGTTAGATACTAACCCAAAGGAGAGTGTAAATGTTCAAGGATTATATTGAAAATGCTAACTTTGAGGACACAGGCTTCAGTTATACCTTGTCGCTGATCAGCGGAAAGTACAAGATGGTCATCCTGTACTGTCTAATGGAGTTCAAAGTTGTGCGGTACAATGAATTGAAGCGGTACATAAAGACCATCTCTCACAAAACACTGAGCTCCTCCCTGAAGGAGCTGGAGAGGGACGGCTTGATAATTCGCAACGAGTACCCGCAGATCCCGCCCAAGGTGGAATACAGCCTGTCGGAAAAAGGGAGCTCGCTCATGGAAATACTTGATAGGCTATGCGTGTGGGGCGAGGTCCACAAGCACGACGCGGAATGATCAAAAGGCGAGCAGGTTGAAGCCACCTGCTCGCCTTTTATCATTTAATAGCATACCCTTTATGCCGTAGCGGCTGTTATGGGGGCCTTTCGGGTCAGGAGCCAGTCGATGACAGCGAAGAACACTGCAACGCCGATAAGGAACATGCTCAGGTTCAGCGGGGCCTCGCCCAGCCAGCGGAAGAAGCTCAGCACTGCGTCCATGAACCCGCCAACTATCATCGTCGCGTTCATGAGCAGCAGCAGCGCGGCGCCCATTCCCAGCGATACTATCCAGCGCCACAGTTTGCTCAGCCGCCAGTACAGCAGCGACAGGAAGCTGCCCACGAATACCGCGGAGCCGCTCCACACGAAACTCAGCAGGAAGCTACGCAGCTGCCCTGACAGGCTCAGGTCCTCGCCGTAGATCATGGCGTAGAAGCTCATGAGCGCCGCGTTCGTCGTGTCCTGCGTCGCGACCGACAGCCATTCAACGAGCGTCACGCCCAGCGCCGCTACCATCGACGCCACGACATTGGCCGTGAAGCAGGCTGCAAGGCTCGTGCCGCGCGACACACCGTTCTGTATGCCCAGGCGCAGGTCCTCGCGCACCGTCACGATGCCTATCACAAATGAGAACACCGTCAATGCTATCGAAAAGTTCGACACTACCCGCTCATCTATCGCTGAAACCATGATCAGCACACCATAGATCACCAGCACCGTGCACAGCAGCGTCACCAAAAGGAACACGCCCACAGCCTTGAGATCGTCCTTCAGCCGGTATTTGAAAATAGGCAGGAAGTTCATTTCGCACCCTCCTCGTTCATGAGACTTATGAAGTAATCCTGCAGGCCCATGGGGCTGACCTCGAGGCCCGCAGGGACACGCGCGTCCGGCTCTCCCTCGACGCAGGCGGTCTTGAGCCCGCCGATGGACGTCGTGTTCAGCACCCTGCGTCCGGCGATATAGCCGTCCACCAGCCCCGCCGGGCCGGTCACGGTGTGCGCCGCGCCCTTGAGCTCCTCGGCCGGGGCATTGCGCAGTATCTTGCCGTCCTTTATGATGACAGCGTGCTCGATGAGCGGCGCCGCCTCCTGGATGAGGTGCGTGGAGATTATGACCGTCTGCTCCCCGCCGCCGCAGTGCTCCATCAGCAGCCGGTAGAACATGTCGCGGTGCTGCGCGTCCAGGCCCAGCACCGGCTCGTCGAATATGACGTAGGGCGTGCCCGCCGAGAGCGCCAGGATTATGCGGATTATGCTTGAATAGCCCGTTGAGAGCGCCTTGACCTTCTTGTTCATGGGAAGCCCGAACTTCTTCGCCAGCTCCATCGCCAGCTCAAGGTCGAAGCTGGGCAGAAAATCCGCCGTTATCTTCAGCGCGGCCTTTACCTTCATGCTCTCCGGGAACAGGTTCTGCTCCGCCATCATGTACACCTTGCTGAGCGCCTTGTCGCGCCCAGGGGCGCTCTCGCCGTCTATCAGCACCTCGCCGCTGTCCGCGTAGAGGCGGTTCGTGATTATGTTCAGCATCGTAGTCTTTCCGGCGCCGTTGCTGCCGAGCAGGCCGTATATCTTCCCGCCGCCGAAACTCAGGCTGACGTCCGAGAGCGCATGGACGCCGCCGAAACTTTTGGATACGTGTTTAAGCTCAATCGCCATCGTTATATCCTCTTTCCATCATTTTCTGAAGCTCCTCAAGCGAGAGGCCGAGCGCTCTTGCCTCCCTTGCCGCGGGCTTCGCGAGGTTTACATAAAAACTTTCACGCCGCTTTTGCAGCAGCTTTTCCCTTGCGCCTGTGGAGACGAACATGCCTACGCCCCTCTTTTTATAGATGAGGCCCTCCTCCACGAGCAGGTTGATGCCCTTGAGCGCCGTTGCGGGATTGATCTTCAGCGCGGCGGAGTATTCCGTGATGGAAGGTATCTGCCCCTCCTCCGGAAACGCGCCGGAAATTATCCCGTCCTCCAGCATCTCCGCAAGCTGAAGGAAGATCGGTCTGGACTCATCAAAGCCTGCCATTGGCTCACCTCCTGGTGTGTCGGTTAGTTACTTGAGTAATTAACTAACTGTGGCTGCAATATACCACTCCCCTGCGCATTTGTCAAGCGTGTATTTTCCTGCTGATAAAAAGTTTCCAGACGCTTGTCGAGGCGTGTGTGATATAGTACAATAATGTGATCAAGAAACGGGGTGTTTCGATGCCGGACTACATCATCCCCGCCGGTTACGGCGAGGCGGAATATATTGACAAGAAGTCGAGATTCATAGGTCAGGTGCAGCACGCGGAGAGCGAGGCTGAGGCCATGGCCTTTGTGGAGCAGATACGCAAAAAGCACGCGGACGCCACGCACAACGTCTGGGCCTACGTTCTCAACAGCGGGGCAATGCGCTGGTCGGACGACGGCGAGCCCGGCGGCACCTCGGGCCAGCCGACGCTCAACGTCTTTCGCTCGGCGGGCGTTGTGGACGTCTGCTGCGTGGTCACGCGCTATTTTGGGGGCATACTGCTCGGCTCCGGCGGACTGGTGCGCGCCTACTCCAAGGCCGCATCCATGGCCCTCGAGGCCGCAGGACGCGCCCGCATGGCGGAGTGGAACGTCGTCGAGACTGTCTGCGGCTACGCCCAGTACGAGCGCGTAAAGCGCCTGCTCACCGATCTCGGCGCCGTCGACCTGGACTCTTCCTTCGGGGCGGACGTGTCCGTCTCCGCCCTACTGCCTGTGGATACGGCGGATGTGTTCTGCTCCAGGCTCACCGACGTCACCGCCGGCAGCGCAAAAAGCCGCGTCGCAGGCAGCGTTTTCAGACCGCAAAAAATTTTTTCGGAAAAATAAAGGGTTTTTGCGAAATACGCAGTATAAGTATTGTGTAGAGATATTCAGGCGCGAAGGAGGTCGGACCCATGAACTGCCCAAGAGAGACAAGAGAACGGGCCGAGGAGCTGCTCGTCTGCTCCCGGGGCGTCCGCGCGCGCAGCAGCGCCGGGAGGCTGAGGCCCGAACCCGAGTGCGAGGTGCGCACCTGCTTCCAGCGGGATATCGACCGCATCATCCACTGCAAGAGCTTTCGTCGCCTCAAGCACAAGACCCAGGTTTTTCTCCAGCCGGAGGGCGACCACTACCGCACCCGTCTCACCCACACGCTGGAGGTCGCCCGCATAGCCCGCACCATCTCGCGCGCGCTCATGCTCAACGAGGACCTTACCGAGGCCATCGCCCTCGGCCACGACCTCGGGCACACGCCCTTCGGCCACGCCGGGGAGCGCGCTCTCAATGAGATTTTCCCCGGCGGCTTCCGCCACTACGAGCAGAGCCTGCGCGTCGTGGACAGGCTCGAAAAGGACGGCCGCGGCCTCAACCTCTGCAACGAGACCCGCATCGGCATACTGAACCACACCACCGGTACTCCGCGCGGCAGTCTCGAGGCCGACGTCGTCCGCCTTTCGGACCGCATCGCTTACATAAACCACGACCTTGACGACGCGGAGCGAGCCGGTATCCTCGCCCCAGGCGACGAGCCCGCAATCATCCGCGAACGCCTCGGCACCCGCAACAGCGAGCGCATAAACTCCATCGTCAACGACGTCATCGAAACCAGCGCTGAGCTCGATGTCATCCTCATGTCCCCGGATATAACCGAGGCCGTGCAGGTCTTCAACGACTTCATGTACTCCGAAGTCTACAAAAACCCCGTCGCCAAGGGCGAGGAGAGCAAGGTCGGGAATATCCTCCTGAGCATATGGGAATATTATGTCAACCATCCTGCCAAACTGCCTGGGGACTACCGCACAATAGCGGACGAGGAGGGCATAGAGCGCGCGGCGACGGACTATGTCTCGGGCATGACGGACAAGTACGTGATGGACGTGTACTCAGAATTGTTCATGCCCAAGTCCTGGCAGGTTCGCTGAAGAGGGAGGCGAGAGCATTTGGCCTTTTCGCAGGACTTTTTACAGGAGCTGGCGGACCGCAACCCCATCGAGGACGTGGTCGGGGAATACGTCGCTCTGACCAAGCGCAGCGGCCAGAACCTGTTCGGACTCTGCCCCTTCCACAGTGAGAAGACGCCGTCTTTTTCGGTCTCACCCGCGAAACAGATATATCACTGCTTCGGCTGCGGCAAGGGCGGGAGCGTCATAAACTTCATAATGGATATAGAGAGCCTCAGCTTTCCGGAGGCGGTGGAGTTTCTGGCCCGCCGCGCCGGGATGAAGGTGCCGGAGCAGAGCTCCGACCCCGGCAAGCCCAAGCGGGACAGGCTGTACGCCCTCAACCGCGACGCGGCGAGGTTCTTCTACGAGCAGCTCTCGACCCCGGCTGGGGCGGCGGCTGTGGACTACATGCTCCGCCGCGGCATCACGCCGGCGACGGCCCGGCGCTTTGGCCTCGGCTGCGCGCCCGACACCTGGGATTCGCTGACCTCGGCGATGAAGCAGAAGGGCTACACGGAACGCGAGCTCTACGACGCGGGCCTTGTGCGCCGCGGGAAGAAGGGCGGCGTTTACGATGCCTTCCGCGGGAGGCTGATGTTCCCGGTCATCGACGTGCGCGGGAATGTCATCGCCTTTTCGGGACGAATCCTCGGCGAGGGGGAGCCAAAGTACCTCAACAGCCCAGAAACGCCGGTTTTTAGCAAAAGCCATAACTTATTCGGCCTGAATCTGGCTAAAAAGTCTAAATCCGGGTACATTATCCTCGTCGAGGGCAACATCGACGTCGTGTCCCTGCATCAGGCTGGCTTCGACAGTGCCGTGGCATCGCTCGGCACCTCGCTGACGCCGGAGCAGGCGCGGCTCATCTCGCGCTTCAAAAACGAGGTTGTCATAGCCTACGACGCGGATTCGGCCGGGCAGAAGGCCGCGCAGAGGGCGATAAGCATACTGGAGAAGCTGGAGCTGAAGGTCAGGGTGCTGACCGTCAAGGGTGCAAAGGACCCTGACGAGTTCATCAAGTCCAAGGGCGCGGAGGCCTTCCAAAACCTGCTCTCGGAGAGCGAAAACCACGTAGAGTACAGGCTCGACGCGGTGAAAGCAAAGTACGACCTCGAGACGGACGAGGGCAAGGTCGGCTACCTGAAGGACGCGGCCGGCGTCATCGCGGAGCTGCCGGACAGGGCGGCGCGCGAGGTATACGCCATGCGCGCGGCGTCGCTCTGCGGCGTGTCACCGGACGCGGTGAAGGACGAGGTGAAGCAGCTGCGGCGCAGGCGCTCGGCGGCTGCAAAACGCAAGGACGAGCGCGAGCAGCTCAGGCCCGTGCGGATGAGCCAGCCGCAGGCCCAGGGCATAAGATACGAAAACCCCCGCTCCGCGGCGGCGGAGCAGGGCGTGATAAGGCTGCTGTATATAGACCCGGAGCTTTTCAAGGGCGTCGAACTCGGAGAGGAGGATTTTTCCTCTAAGGAGCTTTGGCAGATATACTCCGCGCTTAGGCGGCATGTGGACGAGGGTGGAAAGCTCTCGACCGCCGCACTGAGCGGGGAACTGACAGCGGACGAGGCCTCGCTCTTCACGAGCCTCATACAGAGCCCGGAATCCGCAGCAAACGGAAAGCGGGCGCTGGCAGATTACATAGCTATCATGCGCGAGGGGCCGAAAGGCGCCGCCTCAACTGAGGAGGAGCTCATGGAGCGCCTCAATAGAATGAAAAAGACAAAGAGTTACGGAGGATGAGCCATGTCAGAGAAGGAAAAGAAGGCCGCGGCGGCCGAGGTCACTGAGGCAAAGCACAAGAGCCGCAAGAGCACGGCCGCAAAGGCCGCCGAGGTGCAGGCGCCTGAGGATCCCGAGCTGCTCGCGAAGCAGAAAGAGGAGAAGCTCAACGCCCTTATCGAGAAGGGCAAGAAGGCCGGCAAACTCACCAGCAAGGAGCTGATGGACGTCCTCGACGACATGAATCTCGAGCCCGAGGAGCTGGACAAGTTCTACGACAAGCTCGAGAATCTGGGCATCGACACCTCCGGCGAGGACATACTCCCCCCGCTTGACGACGAGGTCCTGCCCGCGCTGGAAGAGCTGCAGGAGATCGAGGAAGTCACTGAGGAAGAGATTGCGGATACGGACGCCCTGGTGGACACCTTCTCCACCGACGATCCGGTGCGCATGTACCTCAAGGAGATAGGCAAGGTTCCGCTGCTCACCCCTGAGGAGGAGCAGGATCTGGCCCGCCGCATGGCAGAGGGCGATGAGGAGGCCAAGCGCCGCATGGCGGAGGCCAACCTCCGTCTGGTCGTGTCCATAGCCAAGCGCTACGTTGGCCGCGGCATGCTGTTCCTGGACCTCATACAGGAGGGCAACCTCGGCCTTATAAAGGCCGTCGACAAGTTCGACTACACAAAGGGATACAAGTTCTCGACCTACGCGACCTGGTGGATACGCCAGGCCATAACCCGCGCTATAGCCGACCAGGCGAGGACCATCCGTATCCCCGTACACATGGTGGAGACCATCAACAAGGTCATCCGCGTGTCCCGCCAGCTGCTGCAGGAGCTGGGGCACGACCCCTCGGCGGAGGAGATCGCCGAGGAGATGGGCATGCCCGTGGACAAGGTGCGCGACATACTCAAGATAGCCCAGGAGCCGGTCAGCCTCGAGACGCCTATCGGCGAGGAGGAGGACAGCCACCTCGGCGACTTCATCCCCGACGAGGACGCTTCGGAGCCCTCCGAGGCCGCGAGTTTCTCGCTGCTGCGCGAGCAGCTGATGACTGTGCTCGACACGCTGACCCCGCGCGAGAAGAAGGTGCTCGAGCTCCGCTTCGGCATAGTGGACGGCCGTACACGTACCCTCGAGGAGGTCGGCAAGGAGTTCAACGTCACCCGTGAGCGTATCCGTCAGATAGAAGCCAAGGCCCTCCGCAAGCTCCGCCACCCCAGCCGCTCCAAGAAGCTCCGCGACTTCCTGAATTAATCGTAAGCTTGAAGTTTTTTGCCCCGCTTTTTTACAAAAAAGCGGGTGGAGTCCAGAGGCAACGCCTCTGGCCGCCCGCCGCAGCGGGCGGAACCCCCTTGTGCTTATTGAAGCGCGGGAGGGGTTCAAGGGGGAACCCTCGTCGGGGTTTCCCCCTTTTATTTATCACATAAACGACAAAAAACTCCGCTGCGTGTGCAGCGGAGTTTTTGTTGTTGGGTGAAGCGAAATTACTTCGTGGCCTCGACAGCCTTGGCATCGCCGGTGATCTCGCCCTTCGCCTGCTTGACGAAGGTCTGGATGCCGCTGATGCTGACGACGACAGCGAGGATGACCAGAGCGGCCGCGAAGACGAGCTGGAACCAGTCGCCCCAGAGAGCGGTGCCAGCACCGATGGCGCCGATCTTGCCGATGATGGTCATGACGAGGGAGGTCAGAGTGGCAACCAGCATGAAGATCATGGGGATGAAGAACATCTTGTTGCTCTTGCCGATGTTGCCGAGCCAGCAGGCGACGGCCATGAGAGCCAGGCCGGCGAGCAGCTGGTTGGCGGCGCCGAACAGACCCCAGATCTGGGAGAGGCTCAGGAAGCCGATGCCGCAGCCGACGATGACGAGGAACAGAGTGCCGACCAGGGGCTTAGCCAGGAAGCCGCGGAAGCCGGGGATCTTGGTGGGATCCTCGCCCTCGTGCACGAAGAGCTCGGTGAACATGTAGCGGCCCAGACGGGTACCGGTGTCCAGAGAGGTCAGCGCGAAGACGGAGACGGCCAGGGTGATCAGGGTGTAGATGGTGTCATACAGCGGGTTGGTGAAGTCGGCAGCGCCGCCGGTCATCCAGGAGACCATGGAGGCAATACCGGAGGCGAAGATCGCCGGAGGAGCGTTGGTGGTCAGAGGAGCATCAGCGCCGCCAGCACCCTGCTGAACGAGGTTCCACACCACGCCGACGGAGATGACGGAGACGAGAGCCAGGACGCACTCGATGATCATGGCGCCGTAGCCGATGACCTTCGCATCCTTCTCGGAGTTGATCTGCTTGGAAGTCGTGCCGGAGCCGACCAGGCTGTGGAAGCCGGAGATGGCGCCGCAGGCGACGGTGATGAACAGGACCGGGAACAGAGTGCCGCTGGAGGTGGTGAAGCCGTTGTAGGCAGGCAGCAGGAACTCGTGGCCCGCGGTGCCGCCCAGGACGCCGACGATGGCGATGATCATCATCGCGTACAGCAGGAAGCTGGACAGATAGTCACGGGGCTGGAGGAGTATCCAGACCGGGAGCAGAGAGGCCAGGGTGATGTACACGGCAATGAAGATAACCCAGCCCGTACGGCTGATGTTGACACCGACGTTCAGGCCGATGATGGTGATGACAACGATACCGATGACGCCGATAACGGTGGCGGGACCGACCTTAGCGCCCTTGCGGTAGACAAAGAAGCCGAAGATGATGGCGATGACTATGAACAGCAGGCTCGTGGTCGCCGTGGAGGCGTTACCGGAGCAGTTCTCGCGGCCCACAGTGACGATGGGCAGCGCCTCGCCGTCAGCGCCGACGGACACGAAGGTGCCGGCAACGACGGAGGTGAAGCTGGCGATGACGAGGATGAGCACCAGCAGCGCGAAGATTACGAACAGCTTGTAGGCCTTGGGACCGATGTTGTCCTTAATGACCTCGCCGATGGAACGGCCGCCGTGACGGATGGAGGCGAACAGAGCGCCGAAGTCGTGCATAGCGCCGAAGAAGATACCGCCGATGACGACCCACAGGAAAACGGGCAGCCAGCCGAAGACAGCCGCCTGGATGGGGCCGTTGATGGGGCCGGCGCCGGCGATGGACGAGAAGTGGTGGCCCATCAGGACGGCGGGGTTAGCAGGGACAAAGTCCTTGTTGTCAAACTTGGTGTGAGCAGGGGTCGGACGGTCGGGGTTCACGCCCCACTTCTTAGCCAGCCAGGAACCGTAGAATATGTAGCCCAGGCCGAGAAGAACTATGCCGACAACCAGAATGAGAATTGCGGTCATACTTTTTCACTCCTTAATAATTTCCTGAAAAAACTCACAAGATTGCCGCCAGCTTTGTTTGTCTCGATCAACTCCTTTTCAAGTTCCACGGCCGCGACCTTCAGGGCAACCCATCCCTGCAAGCCGAACTTGAAGCTCTTGTACAGCTTCGCGCCGCGAATAATTTTCTGCGCTTCTGGATCTATTACATCCGCCACAAACAGTGCGATGATGTACGATTCCCTGTGCTCCGGGTGCGGCTGCACGCGCGGCATGCCGTCCTTCAGAGCAAACTCGATGCATTCAGACGCCGTCTTTGCGTCCAGTACAGGCACAGAGAAGATATAGGCATACTCATTCGTCTCAGCAGCCCATATCTTCGCTCTCTTTATAAGTACATAACCTTCGCTCCGCACATGAAAGGCCGCGCTGTACAACAGCGGCAGTCCCGTTCCCGCATCGCCTTCGGTTATATCATAATAGTATTCGTAAGACTCCCGCAGTTTTTCCAGAAGTCCGGCTCTTTCCCAAGCCAAATATAATGCACCGCGCTTTCAAGTACGTTGTTAATTAATTGTTCAAATTTCAATACATAATATACCTCTGACTGCCAAAGAAATCAATACCAAATAAATTTAGATTCTGTACATTTCTTCGGGTTCGTGTTTGGTTAAATTCATCAAATGTGCACTATGTATAATAATTTGAAAATAATTTGTGAACGATTTAGGCTCCGCGGCAACTGGGCTATTTACAAGGAGGACAGATTATTGTATCTTAATAGAAGCAAAAAGACAGAAAAAACGGCTCAGATGGTGATTCCGAATGGTCAAGAAAGACCCCAGCGCGCAGATAAGGCTCTGCGCGCCCTGTCTCTTTGGGCTGGAAGGTCCGCTCGGCAACGAATTGAGACATATGGGAATGAATGCGGTCGCGCCCGAAAACGGGCGCGTGCTCTTTGAAACGGATACGGCGGGCCTTGCCCGGGCAAACATAAGGTCGCGCTTTGCCGAGCGCATACTGCTCGAATTGGGGCGCTTCCCCGCACGCAGCTTCGACGAGCTCTTTGAGGGCGTGCGTGCCATAGCCTTCGAGGACTGGCTGCCCCGTGACGCCGCCTTCCCAGTCAAGGGTTGGTCCCTGGAGTCTCAGCTCCATTCCGTGCCCGACTGCCAGAGCATCATCAAAAAGGCCGCCGCTGTACGCATGGGCAAAGCCTACGGCATTGAGCACTTGCCAGAGACCGGCGCACTCTATCAGATACAGTTTTCAATAATGAAGGACGAAGCCGTCATCTATCTGGACACCACCGGCACCGGTCTGCACAAGCGCGGTTACCGACCCGCCCAGGTTGCGGCGCCGCTGCGCGAGACTCTGGCCGCCGCGATGGTGGACATCGCGGGCTATCGCGGGCGCGGAGACTTCTGTGACCCCTTCTGCGGCAGCGGGACCATCGCCATAGAGGCCGCGCTCGCCGCCAAGGGCCGCGCACCGGGCATAAACCGCGGCTTTTCCGCCGAAAAATGGGTCAGCCTGCCTGAGAGCGTCTGGCAGGATGAGCGTGAAGCCGCCCGGAGCCGCGAATATAATGGCGAATACCGCATTTTCGCCTCCGACATTGACCCCAAGGCCATAGAGATATCCCGCGCCAACGCGAAGCGCGCGGGCGTTGAGAATATTATCAACTTCTCCGTCGCCGATGCGAGGGAGTTTTCGCGCGCGACGGAGCGGGGCGTCATTGTGACGAACCCGCCCTACGGCGAGAGGCTCATGGAAAAGCGCGAGGCTGAGCGGCTTTACGCAGACTTCGGCAGAGCACTCGCCGCCGTCCCGAGCTGGGACCTCTACCTGCTCAGCTCCCACACCGAGCTGGAGCGGAGCCTCGGCCGCAGCGCAGACAGGAAGCGCAGGCTTTATAACGGCATGATAAGATGCGAGCTTTACATATATAAAAATGGGGGCAGCCGCAGATGAAGCATCTCTTTATAGTCAACCCCGTGGCGGGCAAGCAGAAACCTGAGGACAAGCTGCGGCTCATCAACGAGGCCATAGACCGTCTTCCCGCCGACAGGCGCGAGCGGGACAGCTTTGAGATCTACGTCACCGAGGCGCCCATGGACGCCTGCCGCCACATCCGTGAAAGCGCGGCCGACGGCGAGGAGCTGCGCGTCTACGCCTGCGGCGGCGACGGCACGCTCAACGAGTGCGTCAACGGCGCGGCGGGCCTTCCCAACGCCGCCGTCACCCACTTCCCCTGCGGCACGGGCAACGACTTCATCAAGATGTTCGGCAAGGATAAGGATCGCTTCTTTGACCTCACCGAGCTCATCAACGGCGAGGTCCGCCCCATCGATGTCATCAAGTGCAACGACCGGTACAGCGTCAACATCTGTTCCATGGGCCTCGATGCCCATGTGGGCACGGACGTGCACAAATACAGCGGCATGCCCATAATCGGCGGCCCCGGCGGCTATGTCGTCTCCCTCGTCGCGAACTATATCAAGGGCATAAGCACCACCATGACGGCCCGGACCGAGGGTCTCACCTGCGGTCCCGAGCTCAACCTCGTCTGCGTCTGCAACGGGCGTTTTTACGGCGGCGGCTTCAACCCCACGAACGATGCCAGGCCCGATGACGGTTATATGGACGTGCTCATCGTCTCCGGCGTCTCCCGTCTCACTATCGCCGGCGCGCTGATGAGCTATGCCAAGGGCAAATACCGCTCCTTCCCCCAGTACATAACCTTCGTACGCACCCGGCACCTTGAGATAGATGCCGCCGAAAACGAAGTCATCAACGTGGACGGGGAAGCCGAGTACGGCACGCACGTCGTTTTCGACCTCATACCCGGAGGCGTGAATTTCATTTTTCCCAGGAATATGGCATTTTTCAACTGAAGCCGCGCCGGGCAAAGCTGTCCAGTCTGTAAGTTAACAAAAAATTCTCAACTTTTTATATAATACTCCTTGACAATTTTCAGAAATGTGTTATTTTTATAAGCGGGTTAGCACTCAGGGCGTTTGAGTGCTAACCCGCTAAAGCTGTATTTTATAATTACTTAGGAGGTAATATATAATGAAACTCACGCCTTTGGCCGATAGGGTCGTTCTCAAGCAGAAGGAAGCCGAGGAGAAGACCAAGAGCGGCATCATCCTCGCCTCTTCCGCGCAGGAGAAGCCTGAGCTCTACGAGGTCATTGAGGTAGGCCCCGGCGGCATGGTCGACGGCAACGAGGTCGTCATGACCGTAGCCAAGGGTCAGACCGTGCTGGTGGGCAAGTACAGCGGCACGAAGGTCAAGATAGACGACGAGGAACTCACGATAGTCAAGCAGGGCGACATCCTTGCGATAGTTGAGTAATTACTGGAGGGAAATACAATGGCAAAGCAGATCATATATGGTGAAGAGGCCCGCAAGGCCATAGAGCGCGGCGTGAATCAGCTCGCCGACACCGTCAAGATAACCCTCGGCCCCAAGGGCAGGAACGTCGTTCTGGGCAAGAAGTTCGGCTCCCCGCTGATCACCAATGACGGCGTGACGATAGCCAAGGAGATAGAGCTTGAGGACGCCTTCGAGAACATGGGCGCGCAGCTCATCCGCGAGGTCTCCACGAAGACCAACGACGTGGCCGGCGACGGTACCACCTCCGCCACCCTGCTGGCCCAGAACATGATCCGCGAGGGTCTGAAGAACCTCGCCGCCGGCGCCAACCCGATGGTCATGCGCCGCGGCATCCAGAAGGCCACCGAGGCCGCTGTCGCCGAGATCCGCGCGAACAGCCAGCCGGTCTCCGGCAGCCAGGACATCGCCCGTGTCGGCACCATCTCCAGCGGCGACGAGCTCATCGGCCGCCTGATCGCCGAGGCGATGGAGAAGGTCAGCCAGAACGGCGTCATCACCGTTGAGGAGAGCAAGACCGCCGAGACCTACAGCGAGGTCGTCGAGGGCATGCAGTTCGACCGCGGCTACATCACCCCCTACATGGTCACCGACAACGAGAAGATGGAAGCCGTCATCGACGACGCCTACATCCTCATCACCGACAAGAAGATCTCCAACATCCAGGAGCTCCTGCCCCTGCTCGAGCAGATCGTGCAGGCCGGCAAGAAGCTGCTCATCATCGCCGAGGACGTCGAGGGCGAGGCTCTTGCCACCATCATCCTGAACAAGCTGCGCGGCACCTTCACCTGTGTCTGCGTCAAGGCCCCCGGCTTCGGCGACCGCCGCAAGGAGATGCTGCAGGATATCGCCATCCTGACCGGCGGCCAGGTCATCAGCTCCGACCTCGGCATGGAGCTCAAGGACGCCAACGTCACCATGCTGGGCCGTGCCCGCCAGGTCAAGGTGACCAAGGAGAACACCATCATCGTCGACGGCGCCGGCGAGAGCGCCGCGATCAAGGACCGCATCGCCCAAATCAACAACCAGATCGCCGTCACCACCTCCGACTACGACCGTGAGAAGCTGCCGGAGCGTCTCGCGAAGCTCTCCGGCGGTGTGGCCGTCATCCAGGCCGGCGCAGCCACCGCGACCGAGACG
>X96_European_Hare__coassemble_804_pt1 | contig 15293 bp, 16 predicted proteins | sample X96_European_Hare__metabat2_high_PE_013 | metagenome-assembled genome bin X96_European_Hare
TAGACAAAAATTACAAGAAGGGCTTTGTGCCTTTCGCAATGGCCGCGGCGCTGGGCAGCCTGGCCGGCGGCTTCACGGCTACCATCCCCAACAACATCGTCAGCTCCTGGGGACTTGACGATTCCTGGCTGACTTGGATCACCCTCGCGATGAGCATGGGCATGGCCGCCTGCGCGCCTGTCCTCGGTAAGCTGGGCGACATCTTCGGCCGCCGCGGCGCTGCTCTTTTCGGTATGGCCGTTATGGTCGTCGGCGAGCTTGGCCTCGGCCTCGCGCCCAACGGCGCCGTGTGGATGGCCATCCTTTTCCGCTTCGTTATAGGCGTCGGCGCTGCCGCTATTTCCCCGACCGTTATCGCTTACATAACCAGTGAGTTCCCGCCTGCCAAGATGGGTACCGGTTTCGCCGTTTACATGGCTCTGTCCAGCGGCATGGTCATCTTTGGACCCACCATCGGCGGCATCATAGTCCAGACCACCCAGAACTACCGCATCATCCTCTACATCTGCGCTGTCCTGGCTGCTGCCTGCTTCGTCGTCGGCCTGTTCACCATGCCCAAGGAGACCGGCCCGAAGAAGGGCTTCGCCGGTTTTGATATATTCGGCGGAATCTTCATCATCCTGTTCTTCTCCCTGGCTCTCTGCGTTCCCAACCTCGCTCAGGGTGAGGCCGGCTGGTTCGGCAAATCCACTCTCATCGTCATTGCCGCCACCATCGTGTGCCTTGTGGTCCTGGTCTTCGCCGAGAAGAAGGCCAAGAACCCCATCCTCAACGGCAAGTTCATGGCCCGCAAGCAGTTCATCCTGCCTGTCGTCGTGCTCTTCCTCACCCAGGGTCTCATGCAGGCCTGCATGACCAACACCATCCGCTTCACCATGATCCTCGACCCCACCAGTGCCGTCGGCAACTACGCCACCAGCATCCTGTACGTCGGCATGACCATCGGCAACATCGCCGTGGCCCCGCTCGCCAGCAAGAAGGAGCCCCGCTACATCTCTGCCCTTGCTCTGGTGTTCTGCCTGATAGGCGCTGCTATACAGCTGCTCTACACCGCTGAGTCCGGCTTCATCGTCTTCGCAGCCAGCCTGTTCTTTGTCGGCCTCGGCCTCGGCGGCAACGGCACCATCTTCATGAATGTCGCCCTGTCCGGCCTTGACCCGAAGATCGCCGGCGCCGGCTCCGGTACCTACACCGTGTTCCGTGACCTGTCCGCCCCCTTCGGCGTTGCCGTGTTCTGCCCGATGTTCGTTGCCGGCTACTCCGCCGCCATGGCTACCGGTGACTCCGTCCGCATCGCTGCCGATCTCGTCAGCTCCATGCATAATGTCGCGTGGGTCCAGATGGGCTGTGTCGTTGCCGGCATGATCGTCTGCCTGATGATCCCCAAGATCCACAACAAGAACGCCTGAATCCACTCAATGGCCCCCTGCCTCTCAGGCGGGGGGCCAACGCAGAAAGGAGCAAAACATTGACTATTCCTGCCGATAAGGAAATAATCGGTCTCGTCCATGAGATACTCTCCGAGGCCGGCAAGGGATACACTCCCGAGCAGCTCGCTGAGATCCCCAACATTCTCGCCACCAAGTACAAGTACTGGTGGTGCATCGACATGCAGATGTGGGACCTCATGCCCGAGGTCTACACCGAGCCCTTCGAGGCCTATTCCAATGGCCGCCTCGTGCCGAACAAGTGCATTCAGGACCAGGTTGACCGCGCCGCGGTTGTCTGCAATGACTCGATGGTTCCCATGCACATGGGCCACAACGCCATTGTGCAGTTCACCGGCGAGCGCAGCTGCCGTCTGCTGACCCGTCTGAACGACTACCACACCTACAAGGACGACGGCTCCACCTACGAGGGCTGGGCGCTCTATGTCGACGACATGGTGAAATGCGACGACGGCGTATGGCGCATAAAGACCCTGCGCCTCACCTACCGCAACATCCTTGGCAAACTGCGTACAATGGGAGTATAACATGAACGACACCTGCTTCAAGCTGCTCGAGCCCGGCAAGATAGGCCGTCTCGAGCTCAAAAACCGCATAATTCTTGCCCCAATGGGTACTATTGTTGGAAACCTCGGTCCCAGGGGCGTTGAGTATTTTATAGAGCGCGCACGTGGTGGCGTCGGTATGCTCATGTGCAACATCGTCGTGTCCGACTACTTTGAGGACCCGAGCCACTCCATCTTCCTCAACGACAAGAGCACGCCATATTTCAAGGAGCTGTGTGAGCGTGCCCACGCCCTCGGCAGCAAGGTCTGCGCCCAGCTCCACCCCGGCAACGGCCGCATCGGCGGACCGAGCCTGCTCTACCCCGTGCCCATCAGCGCGAGCGCCTGTCCCTGGATGCACGCTCCGCAGGTAATGTGCCATGAGCTGACCGTCGATGAGATACACAGGCTAGAGGACGATTTCCGCTCCGCCGCGGAGCGCGCCGTCGGCGCGGGCTGCGACGCCATAGAGATCCACGCCTACGGCGGCTACCTCACCGACCAGTTCCTCACCAAGCGCTGGAACAAGCGCACCGACGAGTACGGCGGCGACCTCGACGGCCGTATGCGCTTCCTCAAGGAGCTCATAGCCATATCCAAGGAAGTCGGCGGCGCCGACTTCCCGGTCATCGTCAAGTACTGCCCCGACCACTTCCTGCCCGTCGAGGAAGGCTACCGCGGCATAGAAGAGGGGCTTGAGCTCACGCGCAAGCTCATCGAATGCGGCGTGGACGCTCTGCATGTCGACGCCGGCAGCCACGACTCCTGGTATCTCGCCATGCCGCCCGACTACATCCAGGAGATGACCCTCCAGGCCCGCAGCGCCAAGGCCGTCAAGGAGATAAGCACCGTTCCCGTGCTGACACACGGCCGCTACTCCGACCCCGAGAAGGGCGAGAGCGTGCTGCGCCACGACGTATGTGACTTCACTGTCATAGGCCGCGGCCTGCTCGCCGATCCGGAGATACCCAACAAGCTCGCCGAGGGCCGTGCTGAGGACATACGTCCCTGCATTTCCTGCAACGAGGGCTGCATTGCCCGCTCCTATGCCCTCAAGAACGCGACCTGCGCGGTCAACCCCATCTGCGGCCATGAGATAGACGGCGGCATTCCGAAGGCCAAGACGCCGCTGCGCGTGCTTGTCGTAGGCGCGGGCCCTGGCGGCTGCACCGCCGCGCTCTACGCCAAGGAGGCCGGACATGAGGTCGAGCTCTGGGAGCGCAGCGCCTCCATCGGCGGCAACGCCCTCGCCGCGAGCATGCCCTACTTCAAGACGGACATGCATGCCCTCATGACCTGGTACAAGGTCCAGCTCATCAAGGCCGGCGTGCCAGTGCGCTACGGCCGCGAGGCGAATCACGATAACATCTCCGCCTGGAAGCCCGACCGCATCATCTGGGCGGCCGGCGGCGCGCCCATCATGCCCAAGAGCATTCCCGGCCTTGACGGCTACAACGTCTACTCCGCCACCGACGCTCTGCGCAACCTCGTCGACGTGGGCGAGAGCATAGTCATGGTCGGCGGCGGCATGGTCGGCATCGAGGCCGCCCTGCACTTCGACCGCATGGGCAAGAAGGTCACGGTCATCGAGATGGCCAACAAGATGCTGCCCCAGCCGATGTTCAAGATGAACGGCGATCTGCTCAGGAAGATGATGCGCGAGAGCAACATCACCTTCCGCACCAGCACCAAACTCCTCGCGGTCGACAGCAGCCGCACCCACACCAGCGTCACCGTCGAGGGACCGGATGGTCAGGAGAGCATAGACTGCGACACCGTGCTCATGGCTCTGGGCTTTGCGCCCACCGGAAATGCCGCGAAGGAGGCTCTCTCCGACATCTGCCCGGTCATTTCCATAGGCGACGCGACGGAGACGAGAAAAATACTCTACGCCACGACCGACGCCTACAACGCCGTGCTCGGACTGGAGAACCCGGAATGCATTGATTTCAGCGATAAGGGCTGAATTATACAAAGGAGGAAACAAACATGGATAGACTGAAGAACAAGGTATGCATCATCACCGGCGCTGACGGCGGCATCTGCCACAAGGCCAGCGAGCTCTTCTGCGCTGAGGGCGCTAAGGTTGTCATGGTCGACATCGACCCCGGTGTCGAGGCCAAGTGCGCCGAGATAGTTGCAAACGGCGGCGACGCCATCGCCATCACCGCCGACGTCAGCAAGCGTGAGACCTGGCACATGCTGCTCGAGAAGACCCTCGAGAAGTACGGCACCGTCGACTGCGTCGTCAATGGCGCGGCCGCGTTCTCCGGCTACAAGGACGTTTTCAACGGCCAGCCTGACGAGGAGTGGGAGCGCGTTCTCGACGTCAACCTCAACAGCCTGCGCTTCTCCATCGAGGTCGTTTACAAGTGGATGACCAAGAACGGCGTCAAGGGCAACTTCATCAACTTCTCCTCCGCCACCGCCCTGAGCTTTATGAGCAGCGGCTGCCAGGCTTACCCCATCACCAAGGCCGGTGTCAAGCTGGTCACTCAGGACATGGCCGCCTACGCCGGCAAGTTCGGTGTCCGCTTCAACTGCCTCGCTCCCAACCTGATCTGGACCCCGAAGCAGGATCCCGTCTATAAGAACGAGAAGACCGCCAACTATTTCAAGGGCATCATCCCCCTGGGCCACTACGGTATGCCCGAGGACGCCGCCTGGCTGATGGTCTACCTCGCCAGCGACGAGGCCAAGTACATCAACGGTTGCTGCATCCCCGTCGACGGCGGCTGGCACACCTGCCATTGATCGGACTGACACTGAGAAAACCGTAAGCTACTGATCAAGGAGGTCAAGATGGCTGTTTTCAATATCCCGTTCAACGAGGAATTCCGCAGCATGGTCGTTGACGTCATGAAGCACGTCCGCCGCCAGCAGTACACCCCCGAGATGCTGTGCGAACACCAGAAGATACTTGAGTGCATGCACTTCTACTGGTGGAGCATGGACATGAAGAAGGAAGAGTACGCCACCGAACTTTTCGATGACGACTTCCAGTACTGGAACGGCAGACCTGGTACCACCGACAAGAAGCAGCAGGCCCTGGTTTCCAAGTGGTGCAACAAGAACATGCAGACCATGCACATGGGCCATCAGCCGATGATTTGGATCCAGGACGAGACCCATGCCCGCGGCATATTCCAGTATGAGGACCACATGTGCTATTTCGACGACGCCTCTGTCTGCGAGGGCTGGGCGGTCTACTGCGAGGACTTCGTGAAGAGGGACGGCGTATGGTACATCAGCCGCCATCGCATGGCGTACCGGCAGATGGACGGCACCTACAAAAACCCCTTCCCGCCGAAAGACTGGGTCCCCGAGGACTGGGAAGAGCCCAATTATTGAGCTATCCCTCAGCAATCTATACACAAGCAAGGGAGTCCGGCTTTTGCCGGGCTCTCTTTTCTCATTCTTGTGCGTGTTTTCTAAAAGTTTTTAATTTATTTACTATTATGTACTTGATAGTTGAAACACCTGGGGCTATAATCGCTAACATGGTTAGCAATACGGAGGTGACTGATGATGGACTTCACCGGAGCGGCCGAGGAGCTAATGGCTCTGCAAGCTGCGCTGCACAGATTGCCTATGAACGCGGAGATATCCAGGATGGCAAGCGGCGAGCTGTTCGTGCTGTATCATCTCCTGACTCATGACGGTCAGGCCAGCCCCAAAGAGCTGAGCCGCGAGATGATGGTCAGCACGGCCCGGGTAGCGGCTTTGCTGAATAATATGGAGTCCAAGAGCCTTGTACGCCGCTTCCCAGACCCCGCAGACAGCCGTAAGGTCATTGTGTCCCTTACCGAGGAGGGCCGGGAGCTGGTTGAACGCGGGCGAGCCAGGGTGCTCTCCATGCTGTCCCGCGTGCTCGAAAGTATAGGGCCGGAGGATACGCTGGAGCTTATACGTATACAGAAAAAGCTGCTGGGATGCCTTGCACCCCGGAATTGCTGATTTCGAATAAACGCAAAACTCTTATTGAATCAGGTGTAAAAATGGAACGTGTGAAATACAACTACAAGACAAAAGAGATTAAGTGCCAAGTAGGCGCACAGGAGATATACGGCGTCGCATATATACCTCAGACATACGGAAAAACACCTCTCGCCATCTTCGCCCATGAGCTCGGAGCCACTCATCGCTCCGGCATACCGTATGCCGAAGCTCTGGCGAGCTGCGGCATAGCCGCATATACTTTCGATTTCCGCGGCGGCAGCGCATCCAGCCGCAGTGATGGGGATACGGACAGCATGTCCGTCATGACCGAGGCCGATGACATTTGCGCTGTGCTGGATGCGGCCGCAACCTGGGACTTTGTAGACGCGGAACATATAGTGCTGATAGGTGCAAGCCACGGCGGAATGGCCAGTGCCATTGCCGCTTCCCGCAGGCCCGATGACTTGTGTGCGCTCATACTGCTCTACCCCGCTCTGGTAGCCTATGACGCCGTACATGAAAAATATAGTTCCCTCGACGAGGTGCCCCGCAGCTTCTGGCTTGGCAAGCTGATACACGTTGGCAAGCATTTCGTCTCGGATTCCTGGGACTACAACGTATATGCGGATATGCCGAAGTTTAAAAACCCGGTCCTCATACTCCACGGTGACATGGATCAGGTGGTGGACATATCCTATTCTGAGCGCGCCGCAGCGACCTATCCCGACTGTGAATTCCACGTCATGCACAACGCGGGTCACGGCTTCAGCGGCGAAAACTTCGACACGGCAATGGGATATATAGAGCCCTTCCTGCAGGAGAAACTTTTCACCTGACACAGGCCAAGGTATGCAGCAACGGCAGCAAAAAACCGTCTTCTGATGGCAAGTTTTTCGCGGGTATTGTCCCGGCGGAGGTGTCCTTCTCCGCCCTTTATCCGGTAATTTTGCCCACAGAAGGCGGCTTTTTTGCAGGCTTTCCGCCTCTTCAGCGGAGGCTGCTCCGGTGAGCCGGGCATAGTCTGGGTATTTGATTGTAATTCAAAAGAAAACGTCCTCACCCGCCGTTGATAAACCGCATAATGTTACCGTGTAGACAATCACATAAGTGTTATAATAATGACAATAAAGCCTGACGTCGTTTTCAGGCACAGCAACATGCTGACACAATAGAGAAAAGGAGCTTTTATTGGTATGGCAAAACTTGACCTTCTCAAAGGAATGAAAGTTATCGACATGGCCAGCTTCGTGGCCGGTCCCACCTGCGCCAAGATACTTGCCGAGTACGGCGCCGATGTTATCCGCATCGAGGCGCTCGTCGGCGATGATAAGACCCGTGACGTCGGCAAGAACGCTATGGGCATAAAGAACGGCGACCTGGTCCTGTACGACCTCGTCAACGGCAACAAGAAGCAGCTCGCTCTCGACACCCGCCGCCCCGAGGGCCTGGCCATCCTCAAGAAACTGCTCGAGACCGCCGACGTGTTTGTCTGCCACCTGCGTCAGAACAACATGGAGCGCCTGGGCCTCGACTGGGAGAACCTGCACAAGACCTACCCCGGCCTCATCTACGCCAACGTCACCGGCTATGGCACGAAGGGTCCCTACGCCGACCGCGGCGGTTTCGACTCCGTTGCTTACGTCAGCCGCGCCGGCGTCCACACCGGTGCCGAGCGTGAGGGCACCAAGCCCTACATGCCTTACGCTGGCCAGGGCGATATCCCCACCGGCAGCTACCTCGCCATGGGCGTTATGGCCGCTTACATAAACAAGCTGCGCACCGGCAAGGGTGAGATGGTCACCGCCAACCTCTACGGCGCCGGTATCTGGGCGGGCGCTTTCCCGATAATCACCGCTCAGGAGCCCTACAATGTTCCCTGGCCGAAGGATCCCATGGACACCTTCTCCCCGCTCTACAACATCTATCAGTGCGCCGACGGCCACTGGGTCACCATCTGCGGCAACGGTTGGGAAGTTCCCTGGCCGAAGTTCATACACTACGCCGGCTGGGATGAGGAGTGGCTCACCAAGTATCCCCACATGGTCGATGCCTACATGAACGGCCGCAAGCTCTCCGAGGAAATGGCCCGCTGGATGGCCACCAAGAACTACGACGAGGTCGATGACATCCTCAGCAAGAGCGATATCCCCCACGACGTGTGCCAGAGCTACCGCGAGGTCGCGCAGGATCCCGTCGCCTTCGAGGCCGACCTCATGCAGGAGATCCACTATCCGCGCAGCGGCAGCACCGTTCGCATCCCCCGTTCCCCCGTGCACTTCCACGAGGCCGGTCTGCCTGAGACCGTCAGCGCCGGCGTCCCCGGCGAGGACACCATGGAGGTCCTCACCAGCTACGGCTTCTCCGAGGAGGAGATTCGCAAGCTCGCTGATGAGAAGATCGTCGGTCTGGGTGACACCTGGACTCCCGACTACCTCGTTGTCAAGCGCTAACCTGACCTTCACGTCCGAGGGCGGCAGTACATACTGCCGCCCTCGTTTTTTTGCTGTTCTATGCGCGACACACTCGCGGTAAGAATCAAAATAGTCGGAACCATTGAACACCAAAAGCAGCTCCCGCAAGATCCCGGGCTGCTTTTCGCGCCTCTTGGGCCAATTCTACCGACATTCGGTTGTGTCCGGAGGCGCTGTCGGATATGATGTACGCGAGGTGAACGGCATTGTATGAACTAGACAAGCAGAAATTTGGTGCATTTGTAGGCCAGCTCCGCAGGGAAAAAGGCTGGACACAAAAGGAGCTTGCACAGCATCTGTACATATCCGACAAGGCGGTCAGCAAATGGGAAACCGGCGCCAGCATACCGGACACGGCGCTGCTCATGCCGCTCGCTGAGCTGCTGGGCGTCAGCGTGACAGAACTGCTGCGCTGCGAGAGACTGGGCAGCGGCATTGACGCCTGCCAGGTAGAGGCCATCGTCAAGACGGCCATCAACTATGGCGCTCAGAAGCCTGAGCGGACCTGGGGCAAGAGCGGGCACTGGCCTCTCATATATGTGCTCTGTCTACTGTTCGGCGGGGCCTGCCTTGTTGGGAGCCTGCTCTCGGGCTATCTTGGTACATACTCGCCGGTGCTGTATCTGCTCGGCGCCATCTTCGGGGCGTATTTCGTGTTCTTCGTAAAACTCAGCCTGCCAGCCTACTATGACGAAAACCGTATCAGTTCTTTCAGCGATGGCCCCATCCGCATGAACCTGGCCGGAGCGTCCATAAACAACTCCAATTGGCCCCATATGGTCCACGCAGCGCGGATATGGACCTGCATATCTGTGGCTCTGTGTCCGGCGCTGGAGCTGCTGATCTCATGGCTTGCCCCTGCTTTATGGAAGGTGGCGGAACCATACATCTTTGCCGCCGCAGTACTCAGCTTGTTCGCAGCATTATACGTCGCTGCCAGAAGGCAAGAGCGGCAGGCCTGACTGCAAAAAAACGCCGCCACAGTTGTGGCGGCGTTTTTTGATTTCGCTTTACTGGATGGAGATCTGCCTGTTCTCAGGCACCAGCTCCGGCCTCTTGGGCAGGTTCAGGGTCAGGACGCCGTCATTGTACGCGGCGCTGATGGCAGAGGTGTCGATGCCGGAGACATCGAAGCTCCTGGTGAAGGAGCCGTAGCTGCGCTCGCGGCGGATGTAGCCGTTCTTGCCCTTCTCTTCGTGCTCGTCCTTGCGCTCAGCGGAGATGGTCAGACGATCGTTCTCAAGGTCGATCTTGATGTCTTCCTTCTTGAAGCCGGGCAGGTCGGCCTCCAGCTTGAAGGCGTCGCCGGTGTCGGTGATGTCGGTCTTTATCTCTCCGGCAGTGCCCCAGAAGTCGTTGTCGAAGAAAGTGAACGGGTTCATAATAGTACGGCGAGTGGCATAAGGCATAAGTTCAAACATGATCAAAACCTCCATGTATTAATATACTTTGTAATAGTTTGTGTAAACCTCGTTGGGTTATTCACTAACCTTGTCTGTTTACGTATATAAAAATACTATACAGATTTTAATAAATCATGAACTAATTATGAATAAACTATTAATATTAGCACTCGTAATTGTTGAGTGCTAATATTGGGGCGCTGCAAAAAACGCCGGTGCAAGCACCGGCGTTTCAATGCGTATGAGCTTTATTTGAGCACCTTGCTCAGGAAGTCCTGAAGCCTGGGGCTCTGGGGATTCTCGAATATATCCTTCGGGCTGCCCTCCTCGACAAGCTTGCCGTCTGCCAGGAACAGCACACGGCTGCCGACCTCGCGGGCAAAGCCCATCTCATGGGTGACCACGACCATCGTCATTCCGTCCTGTGCGAGCGTCTTCATAACGTCAAGCACCTCGCCTACCATCTCGGGGTCGAGTGCGCTGGTGGGCTCGTCAAAGAGCATCACCTCGGGGTCATGCACAGCGCCCTGACGATAGCCACACGCTGCTTCTGGCCGCCGGAGAGCTGCTGAGGATAGTTGTTGGCCTTATCCTGAAGTCCCACCCTCGCAAGCAGTTCCATCGCCTTGGCCTCCGCCTCCTGCTTGGAGCGCTTGAGAACGCGTATAGGGGCAAGCGTCATGTTGTGCAGTATGGTCATGTGCGGGAAAAGATTGAAGTGCTGGAACACCATACCCATCTTCTGACGGTGGAGGTCTATGTTTACCTTGGGGTCAGTTATGTCCGCGCCCTCGAAGAATATCTTGCCTTCGGTCGGCTCCTCCAGGAGGTTCAGCGAGCGCAGGAGCGTGCTCTTTCCACCGCCGGAGGGTCCGATGATGACCACGACTTCGCCGCGGCGTATCTCGGTGCTTACACCGTCCAGAGCCTTGACTTTGCCGTCGTTATAGTACTTTTTAACGTCCTCTACCCGAATTATAACGTCAGCGCTCACTCTGTCTCAGCCTCCTTTCAAGCTTGCCCTGCAGCCAGCTGAGTATCAGAACCATGACCAGATACAGGAAGGATATACCCAGAAGCGGGAACATCTGCTCCCAGGTCCTGTTCATTATGCCCTGCGCCGCGTGTACCAGCTCCTTGCCGCCTATTATCGTAAGCAGCGAGGTGTCCTTCAGGAGTATGATAAACTCGTTGCCCAGGGCGGGCAACACGGCCTTGAAGGCCTGCGGCACGACGATAAAGCGCATGGTGTCCATGTATCCCAGACCCAGGCTGCGTCCGGCCTCTGACTGGCCCTGGTCAAGCGACATGAGGCCGCCGCGTATGATCTCAGCCACGTACGCTCCGGAGTTGAGGCCCAGGCCCAGCGCGCCGACCATTGTGAAGTTGCGGCTGCTCTTGAACACGACGAAGCCCAGTATCATGAGCTGCACCATCATAGGCGTACCGCGTATCACAGTCACGTAGATCTTGCAGATCGCGTTGAAAAAGCCCAGAACTACGTTCTTTTTCCTGCGCTGCTGGTCGTGTGCCGTGCGGATGGACGCCACAATAACGCCGAGAACAATGCCTATGAGTATGGCAATGACCGTTACATACAGCGTGGTGACCATACCCTCAAGGTACTGCTTCCAGCGGTCGGCCTCGATGAAGGCCTGATAGAATTTTACGTAGATGTTCTGCCAGAAAGTTATATCCTCCCCGGCAACGCTCATGGCCTTCCAGAGTTCATAGGCCTCAGCCATGCTCACGGCGCCCACCTCTCTCTTTCTTCAGAATTTCTCGCTTCGTGGACAAAAGGGCGGCTGTCGGCCGCCCTTTTGGAGCTCATTATTGCGTTTCCGCCCTATTACTCGGCGGGGATGTACTTGTCGATGATGGACTGCACGGTACCGTCGGCGATCAGCTCGGCCAGGGCGCTGTTAATGGCGTCGAGCAGAGCGGTGTTGCCCTTGTTCACGCCGATGGCATAGTCCTCAACGGCATACTCGGTGTCGAGAATGGCGAGGCCGGCGTTGTTCTTGACGAACTCCTGAGCGGGGGCGTTGTCAATGACGACGCAGTCGACCTGGCCGTTCATGAGAGCCTGGACAGCGGTGAAGCCGTCGTCATAGGCCACAACATGATCCTCGCCGTAGTCGTCGGTGCAGTAGATGTTGCCGGTGGTGCCGCGCTGGGTGCCGATCAGGCCCTCGCCCATGTTGTCAATGGTGACGTCGCTGCCTTCCTTAACAATGACGACCTGCACGCCGGTGGCATAGCTGTCGGTGAAGTCCATGACGAGCAGACGATCCTCGTTCACGGTCACGCCGGCCATGACGATATCGCTCTTGCCCTGCTGGACGGCCAGCAGCGCGCTGTCGAAGTCCATGTCGAGAATGTCGAGCTCGAGGCCCAGCTTCTCGGCGATGGCGGTGGCGATCTCAACGTCGATGCCCTCGAAGCCGCCGTCATCGGTGGTCATCTCGTAGGGCGGGAACTGCGCGTTGGTGCTCATGGTGAGCTTGCCCTCGACGATGGTGGTGAACTCACCGTCAGCCGCAGGAGCTTCGGAAGCGGGAGCCTCGGAGGCAGGGGCCTCGGAAGCGGGAGCCTCGGACTCGGGGGCCTCGCTGGGGTCAGAAGCGGCCTCGCCGCAGGCGGCCAGCGCAAAGACCATGCAGAGCGCAAGCATAAGTGCAAGTATCTTTTTCATTTCATTTCCTCTTTTCCATGTTCCGGCTTTCCGCCGGTTTGATGACGTCGACAATAATACACCCGCCGTCTTCCTTTGTCAACTAAGAAATTGCAATTTTATGCGAAAAATACGATTGTCAAGCCCTAAGTACCCGGAAATATTCAAAAATAAATGAATAACGCGTCCGAAACTGGATATTTTCGGACGCGTTGGAGATTCGTCTTGTGCAAATTGGTCAGAAGGCTATCTGCGCAGCAGTCGTCCGGCCAGGGCGAAGAGCGCAAAAGCTATGATATTCACGGCCACTACGCTGGCGCCGCTGGGCGTTTCAAGCGCGTAGGAGAGCGTCATTCCCAGCGTGAAACACACGACTGAAAGCAGCGCGGAGCACAGGGTGACCGAGCGGAAGCTGCGGAAAACACGCATAGCCGAAAGCGCCGGGAAGATGATGAGGCTGGAGATGAGCAGCGCGCCCATCATGCGCATGCCGAGCACGACGGTGATGGCCGTAAGTATGGCGAGGAGCATGTTGTAGCCCTCAGCCTTGGTACCCGTAGCGCGGGCGAAGGTCTCGTCGAAGGTGACTGCAAAGATACGCGGGTAAAAGAGCGTGAACACCACGAGCACTGCGGCGCAGAGGATGACGCTGAGCACCGCGTCGGAGCTCGAGATGGTGAGGATGCTGCCGAACATGTAGTTTGAGACGTTGGTATTCACCCCGCTGGTGAGCGAGATGACCAGGACGCCAACGGCGAGCGCTCCGCTGGAGATGAGCGCGATGGCGGCGTCGCCTCGGACCTTGCCGGACTGCGACACCCGCAGCAGCAGCACGGCGGCGATGACGACCACGGGCACGGCCACGGCCAGGGGTGCAACTCCAAGCGCCGAGGCTATCGCCAGCGCGCCGAAACCGACGTGCGAGAGACCGTCGCCTATCATTGAGAAGCGCTTGAGCACCAGCGAGGTGCCGAGCAGCGCCGCACAGAGGGACACCAGCACGCCCACGACAAAGGCGCGGACCAGGAAGGGATAGGACAGCATTTCAAGGAGTATCATTTGCAGCCGCCTCCCCTCAGTCTGAGCTCCGCCTCGCTGCCGTGATAGCCGGCTACGGAGCCGAAGTAAAGCTGCGAGTGGCCGAGCTGCAGAATGTGCGTCGCGTATCGCTCCGCCGCCGCGACGTCGTGCGAGACCATGATAACGGTCACGCCGTCGCAGAGGTTTATGAGCTTGAGAAGGTTGTACATCTCCCCCGTCGCCACCGGGTCAAGCCCCGCGACGGGCTCGTCCAGAAGCAGCAGCTTGCTCGTGGCGCACAATGCGCGGGCGAGCAGCACGCGCTGCTGCTGGCCGCCGGAGAGCTCCTGGTAGCAGCGCCCCTTGAACTCGAGCATTCCCATTCGCTCAAGGTTGCGCTCCGCCTCCTTCTTGTCCGCGGAGGAGTAGAAGAAGCGCCGTCCCAGGCCGTTGAGACGGCCGGAGAGCACGACCTCAAACACGGAGGCCGGAAAGTCCCTTTGGAGCGCCGTCTGCTGCGGGAGATAGCCTATTTCGCTGCGCTTGAGGCCGTCGCCGTATTCTATGCTGCCCGTCTCGGGCTCCTTGAGACCCAAAAGGCCCTTCATGAGCGTGGACTTGCCCGAGCCGTTCTCTCCCACGACGCAGAGATAGTCCCCGGCATTCACCTCAAAGCTGACACCGCGGAGCACCGTGTCGCCCCCGTAGGCAAAGGAGAGGTCCTTGCATGTGATGAGCGCCATCAGCTCAGCGCCTCCTTCAGCGCGTCCACGTTCTGCCACATGAGGTCGAGGTAGGTCACGCCCTCCTCGAACTGAGCCCTTGTGACGTTGTGGCAGGCGGAAAACAGCAGCTTCTCCGCGCCCGTGGCCTCGCATATGGTGTCCGCCATGTCCTCGTTCGAGAGCTCAATGTGGAACACGACGGGTATATTCTCCTCGTTTACCTTATCTATAAGGAAGGCCACCGTGGCCGCGGAGGGCTCCGCCTCATCGGCGCAGCCGGGCCACGCGGCATAGTACTCCAGGCCATAGGCCTTTGCGAAGTACAACAGAGGGAAACGGTCTCCGAACACGATGGTATTTCGCACGCCATTGGCGACCACGTCGGTGAAGGCCGCGTCGAGCTCGTCCAGCTCAGCGCAGTAGCTCTCGAGCGCGGCGCTGTACTCAGCCTCGCCCTCCGGGTCCGCCTCGCTGAGCGCCGCGGCTATTTTCTCGCAGATGAGCTTGGCGTTGCGCGGGCTGGTCCAGACGTGCTCGTCATACTCTACCTCGCCGTCGTCATGCTCGTGCTCGTCTATCTCCATGCCCTCGACGTGCTCCTCCTCGAGCAGCTCCACGCAGTCCATGAGTGTCACGGTCCTCACGCCGTCGCCCACAGACTCGAGCACGTCCGTGACCCAGGCGTCGGACACGCCGCCGACGTAGATGAACACGTCGCAGTTTTGTATCTCAATTATGTCCTTTGGCGAAGGCTCGTACGAGTGCGCCTCACTGCCCGGGGGCAAAAGCAGCGTGACCTCGCCGCGGTCGCCCACGAGCTGGCGCGCAAAATCGTAGGGCGCAAAGACCGTGGCCACGACGGATATCCCGTCCGTCTCCTCCGCGGCTTCGGCCCCGCAGCCGGCCAGCGGCAGGCACAGGAGCGTCAATGCTATCAAAATGGCTGCTGTTCTTTTCATTTTTCCTCCATTCAGGCAAAAACAAAAGGCGGGCGCCCCTTTTGGGACGCCCGCTGGCAGCGGGAGAAGGATTCGAACCCTCACATACGGAGTCAGAGTCCGCTGTGCT
>X96_European_Hare__coassemble_806_pt1 | contig 15208 bp, 15 predicted proteins | sample X96_European_Hare__metabat2_high_PE_013 | metagenome-assembled genome bin X96_European_Hare
GGGGGTTTTTACACCACGCCCTCGGCCATCATGGCGGCGGCGACTTTCAGGAAGCCGGCCACGTTCGCGCCGACCATCAGGTCGCCCGGCTTGCCGACCTCCACCGAGGCGTCGTAGGCCGCGTGGAAGATGTTCTTCATGATGCCCTGCAGCTTCTCGTCGACCTCCTCGAAGCTCCACGAGAGCCGGATGCTGTTCTGAGTCATCTCAAGGCCGCTGGTGGCGACGCCGCCGGCGTTGGAGGCCTTGCCAGGCGAGTACATCAGGCCCGCGCCCTGCACAGCCGCGATGGCGTCCGGCGTCAGCGGCATGTTCGCGCCTTCGAACACGCCCATGCACCCGTTTGCTATCAGCGCCTTCGCGCCCTCGAGATCCATCTCGTTCTGCGTCGCGCAGGGCAGAGCAATGTCGCACTTCACGCTCCAGATGCCGTGGCAGCCCTCGTGGTACTCGCTGCCCGGGACCTCGTCAGCATACACCTTTATCCTGGCACGGCGCTTCTGCTTGATGTCGATGATCTTCGCAAGATTGATGCCGTTCGGGTCGTACACATAGCCGTTCGAGTCGCACATCGCCACGACCTTGCCGCCCAGCTGCGTGCACTTCTCAGCCGCGTATGTAGCCACGTTGCCGCTGCCGGAGACGACCACGGTCTTGCCCGCGAAGCCGTCGTTCTTCATGCAGCGCATGGCCTCCTCCGCGAAGTAGCACAGGCCGTAGCCCGTCGCCTGAGTGCGGGCCAGCGAGCCGCCGAAGGGGATGCCCTTGCCGGTGATGGTGCCGCCCTCGAAGGTGCCCATGATGCGCTTGTACTGGCCGAACAGATAGCCGACCTCGCGCGCGCCGACGCCGATGTCGCCCGCCGGGATGTCGACGAACTGGCCGATGTGGCGGTAGAGCTCGTTCATGAAGCTCTGGCAGAAGCGCATGACCTCGCCGTCGGATTTACCCTTCGGGTCGAAGTCGCTGCCGCCCTTGCCGCCGCCCATGGGCAGGGTGGTGAGGCTGTTCTTGAGGGTCTGCTCAAAGCCGAGGAACTTTATGACGGAGGCCGTGACCGAGGGGTGGAAGCGCAGACCGCCCTTGTAGGGGCCGATGGCGCTGTTGAACTGGACGCGGAAGCCGCGGTTGACCTGCACCTTGCCGCTGTCGTCCACCCAGGGGACCGAGAACTGAATGAAGCGCTCCGGCTCCACAAAACGCTCGATTATGCCGTTCTTCTCATACTCGGGGTGCTTCTCCACCACGCACTCGAGGCTCTCCAGCACCTCCAGCACTGCCTGATGGAATTCCGCCTCGCCCGGGTTCCGGGTCAGCACCGTGTTGTATACTCTCTTCAGGTACTCGTTTGTCAGCATTTGCATAACCTCACTTTTAAATCGAAATGTGATTGTCTATTTTGCCCGATATCCAACTACATTCTAAACGACAATTATGCGTTTTGCAAGAGGAAAAGGCAAATTTGACTATGTTAAATAAACTCCGAGCGAACAGGTGTGCAAACTGCCTTGCCAATTGGCCGCCCAACATGGTAGTATGTTCACATACTAAGACAACGGGAGGGAAAACCATGGCGGAATACGGTCCCGGAAGGGAATTTGCTCTGCGGCTGGACGCGGAGGACGCCCTTGCCTCGAGGCGGGAGCTCTTTTACGTGAAGCCGGGGCAGATCTACATGGATGGCAACTCGCTCGGACTCTGCTCAAAGCCTGCCGAGCAGGCTGTGCTGCGCGCGCTGGAGGACTGGAAAAAGCACGGCATAGGCATCTGGACCGGCGCAGAGACGGACTATTTCCTCTATTTCGAGCGCATAGGAGCAAAGCTGGCGCGGCTCATAAACGCGCAGCCGGAGGAAGTCACGGTCTGCGCGAGCACGACGCTGAACATACACCAGTGCATCGCGACCTTCTGGCGGCCGGATGAGCGGCGCTATAAGATAGTGGTGGACGAGCTCAATTTCCCCACGGACCGCTACGCCGTGACGAGCCAGATACGCCAGCGCGGGCTGGATGTGGACGAGGTGCTCCGCGTCATCCCGAGCCGGGACGGCAAGACCCTCGCGATGGAGGACATACTCTCGGCGCTGACGGAGGATGTGAGCATAGTCCTGCTGCCCTCGGTGCTCTATCGGAGCGCACAGCTGCTGGACATGGCGGCTATTACGAAGGCGGCGCACGAAAAGGGCATCATCTGCGGCTTCGACCTCTGCCACAGCATAGGCGCAGTGGACCACGACATGGAGGCCGTGGACTGCGACTTCGCGGTCTGGTGCAACTACAAATACCTCTCCGGCGGCCCGGGCGCGACGGCGGGGCTCTACGTGAACCGGCGGCACTTCGGCCTTGAGCCGGGCCTCGCGGGCTGGTGGGGCAACCGGAACGACACGCAGTTCGAGCTGCGCCCCGAGTTCGAGCACATGCTGAACGCGGGCGGCTGGCAGACGGGCACCTCGCCCATACTGAGCATGGCGGCCGTGGACGGTGCGCTCGACGCCTACGAGGGCCTGACGATGGCCGAGGTGCGCGCAAGGTCGCTCAGGCTGACGGAGTATCTCATGTATCTCATCGACACGGAGCTTGCCGGTTACGGCTTCACCATCGGCAACCCGCGAGAGAACGCCGTGCGCGGCGGGCACGTCGCGCTCGAGCACGCGGACGCCGTGAGGATAAACGAGGCGCTCAAGGCCGCAGACGTCGTGCCGGATTTCCGTTATCCGAACGTCATAAGGCTCGCGCCGAGCCCGCTGTACACCAGCTTTGCCGAGGTCTGGGAATTCGTGCGCAGGCTCAGGGAGATCATGGACACGAAGGCCTACGAGAAGTACTCCGACAAGGCGGGCACTGTGGCCTGAGAAAAAAGGATATTGTGATTCGAAAGGCTTCCTTTTTATGTTTATTTGTAGTATAATTTTTTAAATTAAAGCCCAACGTTCAATCCAATAACTGCCAAGAAACCAGTGCCAACAAAGAATACGAAATTTTGTGTGGTGAAACGACATGAGTACTTGGTCTAAAGTTGCTATTTCTGTCTTGATTTTCTTTATTGGAACCGTTGGAGGAAAAACGGTATTCCTACTAGTTAAATATTTTAAGTTCTGCAAACCGTTTGTTAACGAACTTATTCAGTTTGACATTATTGATTCAAGACTAAAAATTCAAGTATTAGCAACAGAGGTGTTTGGACCATTAGTAACCTTTTTAATTTTTAACTCTATCTGTTTAATTGGATGTATTTGTGTGGGTACCTATGCTTCGGTTGCTTATGGTGTTAGTTTATTCATTTCAATTGCTATTTTCCCTCCGCCAAAAGATAGATACACGATGAGCCTGTATAACAAGGAAACGTTTATACGCAGACATATGCCGTGTATTAATGTTGAGCGCCTAAAGTGTACTTATGGCTACAATATTGATATAGATTAAAGGAAGGCGGAAATCAAGGATGCTATTCAAAAAAAGAAATGAAAAGCAGAAAACTTCAGATGTTAAAAAACGCGCTGAAAGATATGTTAGCATTGCTTCTGAGGCAACAAAACTGCTACAAAATGATATTGCTAATATTCCTGACGATATTAGTGGAAAAGATATAGAGAGCATGTTTGTATCACTTATAATGTTATTGGTTGCGTCATTTGCGGCAGATGTTGATGGATGCTTAGAGATGATGCCGACATATCAGCAAAGGCTCTTATTGGAAGGAATATCAGAAAGCGAATATAATAGACAAACTGAATTAATTCAAGATAGATATTCAGCGTTTAGAGCCAAAGCAATCGAAAGTCAGCAAAGCGCCGATAATTGGAAGCCGGTGTTCGTTAAATACATGACTGAGCTTATTATGAATTACATGGGGCTTTGTGGCGCAAATAACGAAATGTCAAATAAAATCGATGCATTGGTTAGAAATATATCTGCAAGAATTAATCCAAACATCGGTTTGTAGTTTTAAGAATAGAGGGTTTTTACTGGCCTTGGATGAAAACAGGAAAAACAAAAACTTTTTGTTGACAAACGGGTCAGGTTTTGTTATTATAGCTGTCGCCGGTATTGCGCTGGTGTAGCTCAGTCGGTAGAGCAGCTGATTTGTAATCAGCAGGTCGGGGGTTCGAGTCCGTCCACCAGCTCCACGCTGAGTGAAGCGAACACGGGGGTGTTCCCGAGTGGCCAAAGGGGACAGACTGTAAATCTGCTGGCAATGCCTACGGTGGTTCGAATCCACCCGCCCCCACCAGAAAAAGGACCGCGATCATTGATCGCGGTCCTTTTTCTATCTGCGCATACGATGGCAAAGGGCCCGGACGCGGCAGCGTCCAGGCCCTTGTTTTTTTCAGTTTTTAACCCGTCGCCGTTTGAATATCCGGCTGCGGAACAAAATGAGGTTCATCACCGCGAAGAATACGACGAGGATAATGAGCGTGAGCACAGGTTTTACCGGCGCCAAGGTGGCCAGCAGCATCATCGGGAAGCCGAAGACTATGGCCGGGAAGTTCTGATAAACCAGATTGTCCATGGCCGGGGATTTGAAATCACCGTCTATCTCACGCAGGAGGATGACGCCGGTGCTGGCCGTGCCGGTCAGCATGCCGTACATGGCGAGGAACTGCTCCTCATGGTATTCAGGGAACAGGGACTTCGCCACTAAGGCGTTGTATACATAGGTTATCACCAGGCCCACGACGCCCATGATGATTATGATTCCCCAGTAGTCCTTGAGCACGCTGAAGCGTATCGCCGCGATGCCGGCAACGACCATGATGTCGAAGAAGAAGTTGCTCGCGCGGGTCATGAGGAAGCTGTTCGTATACTCCTTTTTGATGACGCCCTTCTTCTTGAGCCAGCCCATCACCAGCTTTACCAGCGTGGCCGTCAGCACGCCGAGCAGGAAGTTGAAGCCGAAGATGACCGACTTCATGTTGGGCAGCAGCGCGCCCAGCGCACCCATCAGCAGGTAGGCCAGCATATACGCCACGGCGATGAGCGCGATCTGTATGGTGAGCTTGTCTATGCTCTCCTGCATGGGTATCTCGTCGTCGGACTGTATATCCTCGGAGCGCAGCGCCTTTTCCTCTTTGTGCAAGACCTTTATGCGGCCGAGCTTTTTCTGGATGTTCAGGTGGATGACGCCGCCTATGCTGGCGCTCAGAAAGCCCAGAGCCGCGATGGTGAGGCCGAAGCTCTTGCCGCCCTCGAAGCCGAAGTCGTTTTCAAATATCCCGCCGTAGTTGAGCGCCTGGCCGGTACCCTGGCCGTAGCCGAAGGGCAGCAGTATCCCCGCCGCCGGGAAGAAGTCCGTGACGATGAGCGCGGCGACTATGGATATAGCAAGGCCGAAAATGCCCTGAAGCAGGTAGGTCGAAACCGTGGTCACGCCCGTGTTGAATATCTCCACGGTACGTTTCTTGGTCAGCTTCGTCTTGGAGGGCTTGAAGGCCGAGGCGATGAAGCCCAGGGCCAGGGTGTGGTATGTGATGATTTCGAGCGTATTTATGCCGTCCCCGCCGAAGAACTCGGTCTCAAACATGTTGACACCGGTGGCGAGCTTGTACAGCCCGGCTACAACTATCAATATTCCGCCGCCCAGCACGGAGGTGGGTATCAGCGACGCCTGAAGAAAATGGATGGATTTCTTCAAAACGTTTGCGGCCAGCAGACTGACCAGCAGCACCGCGGCCAGATTGAAGCCGCTCCATACACTAAAGTCCCAGAAATTTTCCATTTTCATCACCTTTGCTGATATTTTTATGGCGGTAATAGATGTTCACGTATTTCAGCGCGTTGAATCTCTTGCCGCCTTTAAGCTGATACAGCTTTTCTCCGTGATAGATATTGAGCTTGTTCCGACCGAGTACCGAGAGCGCCTCGAGTTCTGAGAAGGGGAGGGTGAGCGCGTCTTCGTCTCCCTCGTCTATCACTATCCTGTCGCCGTAGAGGCTGATGGAGGCCTCCTCGCGCAGCGGCTGCTTGCGCTTGTACAAAATGACCTCGGAGAGCCTCGCGCTGTCGCGATACATGGGCTCGCTGAGATATTTGTCAAGGTCCAGGGCGCGGACGAAGTCCTCCTGGTAGTCGTACCAGCCGGCGACAAACTCGAAGGGAAAGTCGAAGCCCACGCCGGTGAGGCGCTTGTCTGCGCCGTAGTTTATCTTGCTGTGGCAGCGCAGGCACTCTATCTCGTTGCCATGGCTCTCGAACTCGGAGAGCCCGCACCAGGGGCAGACGTACATGGCCCGCTCCAGATATTCGGCGCGGTGGTCGGATTCGAAAACACCGTCCGCTATGCCCTCGTCCACCGCGAGGCCGCTCTCAATGAGTGAAAAGAGTTCCGTCTTGGACATCGCCGCGTATTCCTCGGGCTCTATGACGCGGGAGACGTAGGCGCGCATTTTGCCGCGCCTAACTACGTCGCTCCAACGCGGGTGTACGCCGTAGCCGCCCTCGATGCGGTAGAGTGCTATCGGCAGCTTTATCATCTTCGCGAGCGAGGCGATGGCCGGGTTCATATAGCCGGTGCGTCCGCTGTATGTACGGTTGCCCTCGGGGGCGATGGCGATGGTGCCGCCCTCCTTCGCAACGCGGATGCAGGTCTTGACCGCCGAAACGTCGGAGGTCTGCTTTTTTATGGGAATCGGCGCCACCAGCCAGCGCAGAAGCGTGGAGATCCAGCCGTTTGAAAAGAGGTCCTCGCTTGCCACGTAGTACACCGGGCCGCGGAAGCCCATGCCGACAAAAAACTGGTCGAAGGCCGTCTGGTGGTTCATCAGTATCAGGTAGGGCCTGTCGCCCTGCTCCTTGAAACGTTCAACTTTTATGTTATATTTCAGCCTCGTATAAGGATACATCACCGCATATGCGATATTTCGCACAATGCGGTGACGGTACTTCATCCATGTTCTTTTGCTGCTGCCTGCTCTCTCCATTGCGTTCTCACACCCCCAAACTCCAATCACCGGAGTGTCACGGATTTAACTCACCGTGTTGTCCGTTATTTTTTAATATAATATCACACTAGTGCGAGCGATTACAAGAGAAAGGAAAAATATCATTTGTAGGCCTAGGTCTTTTTCATTTAATTTTGTGCTGCGTTGTGGTAAAATGGGCTCGCAAAGGAGGCAAATCGCATGAAAGAACGAATTGAAATAATAGAGGGCGATATCACGCGCTCGCACGTGGACGCCATTGCGAACGCGGCGAACACCTCGCTGCTCGGCGGCGGCGGAGTGGACGGAGCCATCCACCGCGCCGCAGGTCCGGAGCTGCTGGCTGAGTGCCGCACGCTGCACGGCTGTGAGACCGGCAAGGCCAAGATAACGAAGGGATATAAGCTGCCCGCCAAGTACGTCCTGCACACTCCCGGCCCCGTCTGGCACGGCGGCAATCACGGCGAGAGCGAGCTGCTCGCGGGCTGCTACCGCTCCTGCCTCGACCTCGCGGCGCAGTACGGCTGCAAGACCGTGGACTTCCCGTCCATAAGCACCGGCGTCTACGGCTACCCCGTGGACAAGGCCGCCGCCGTTGCGCTGCGTGCCATACTCGAGAGCCTTGAGGCCCACCCTGAGATAGAGCGCGTGCGCATGGTCTGCTTCGACTCCCGCACCAAGGCCGCCTACGAGACTGCCCTTGCCGCGCTGTGAGCCGCAGACTCAGCTACACCGTCCCTCCCGAGTTCGACGGGCGGCGCATACGCAGTATACTGCAGGGCCAGCTCGGCCTCTCCGCGGGCCTGGTGACGAGGCTGCGCCACCGCGAGGGCGCGGTGCTGCTCAACGGCCGGCCCGCCAAGACGCTCGACCCCGTCCGCACGGGCGACGTGCTCAGCGTTGAGGTCGGGGACGAGAAAAAGGGCGCCTTCGCGCCCTCCGGGCCCCGTCTTGCCGTGCTCTGGGAGGACGAGGACATACTTATTATAAACAAGCCCGCCGATATGGCGGTGCACGGCCGCTCCGAACACGGGGAGCCCACCGTCGGCTCCGCCGTCGCGGCCTATCTCGGCACCGCCGCGCCCTTCCACCCCGTGAACAGGCTGGACCGGGGCACGACGGGCGTGATGTGCGCCGCCAAGACCGGATACATGCACGACCGGCTGCGCCGTCTGCTGCACACGGAGGGGCTGCGGCGCGAGTATCTCGCCATTACAGTCGGCGCGCCGGAGCCCGCCTCGGGCGTCATCGACCTGCCCATAGGCCGGCGCGGGGAGGAAAAGCGCTTCTGCGTCCGGCCTGACGGAGCGCCGTCTGTGACCGCGTACGAGACTCTTGCCTCAGACGGCGCTCTGGCGCTGCTCCGGCTCCGGCCGGAGACGGGCAGGACGCACCAGATACGCGTCCATCTCTCCGCCATAGGCTGCCCAATACTCGGCGACCGGCTCTACGGCCGCGTGAGCGCCGAGATAGCCCGGACCGCGCTGCACTCGTCGCGGCTCACGCTCATCCACCCGCTGACCGGCGAGACGGTAAGCGCCGAGGCGCCGCTGCCCGAGGATATGCGTGCCGTTCTCGACGCCCACGCGCTCTTAGTGGGGGAGGAACAAACGCGGCGTCAGGCGTAGCGCTGAGCGCCGTCGGGCGTGACATAGTAGACGCGCGCAAGACCGCGTATGGCTCCGGAGAGCTCCGAGAGGTCGCTGTCTGTGCCCTCGGGTATCGCGACGGCCCGGATGGCGATGTCCGTTTCAAAGCCGGCGCTCACCGCCGTGTGCGGTATCTGCGTGCCTATGATGACCTCCAGCGTCTCCGAGAGCGCCGAAATGTCCGTGACACTGCCCAGCTCCACTCCGTCCACGCTGACAGCCCAGGCCTTGTCCACGCCCTCCGCAGAGTAGAGTATCGCCTCCGTCAGCTCCGCGACTTCACCGTGCGCCGGCAGAAGCGAGAGCCGTGCCTCCGTCTCAAGCTCCGGCAACGCAGTCTCAGTGCGCGAGACCTCCTCGGCCGCCGCGTACGCCGCCCGCTGTGCGTTCTCCAGGTCCTGCCGCGTCCAGCTGCCCTCGAGCGGCTGTCCGTCCACGCTCACACTGTACACCAGCCTCAGGTTAGCCGCCGCCACAAGCCCCAGTGCGCCGAGCAGCAGCAAGGCCTTTTTCAGCTGCATATGAATCACCTCACCAGTTAACATAACACATTCAAAACCGGAGTCAATACCTTCGGCAAAAGCTCCCAAAAGCAGAGCGTTTTCTCACGGCCTGTCCGCATAGACTGCTCATGAGAGGAGCGTGAAGGCATGGGCTACGAGGACAAGACGGCCGCGGCCGCGAAGCCGCACCGCATAGTTTTGGATGAGCGCGCGAGGCTCTCGGTCACGGGGGTCAGCGACGTGCTGAGCTTTGACGAGGACAGGATAGTCATGCACACGGTGAAGGGAGAGCTGACCGTGGTGGGGGAGGGGCTGCACATAGGCAAGCTCAGCCTCGACACGGGGGAGCTGTGCGTGGAGGGAAAGGTGAGCGACCTCAGCTATGAGGAGGCCTCCCCGGCGGGCGGCTTCTGGAGCCGGCTGTTCGGCTGAGCCGATGGAAATGCCGGTGTACACCCAGGCCGTGCAGGCGGGCCTGGCCCTCCTGCTGGGCGTCGGGCTGGGAATTATTTACGACGCGTTCAAGGCGCTGCGGCTGAGCGCGGGGAGCGGGAAGGCCCGCCGGGCGCTGACCGCGGCGGCAGATGTGCTGTTCTGCGCTGTCATGGCGTTTGCGCTCTTCAGCTTCGGGCTCGGCCCGGGCGAGGGGAGCCTGAGGGCCTTTATGCTCTGCTGCGCGGGCTGCGGCTGGGGCCTATACGCGCTCACGCTGTCGCCTCTGGCGCTGCGTTTTTTCAGTTTTGTTGTCAAATGGCTGTGTAAAGCGGCCGCACCGGGGCTCAGGTGCTTGTCAAAACTCCAAAAAAACAAATTTTTTCAAAAAAATATCTTCCCAAAATTTCGCACAAGGTTTACAATGATGAAAAACCGCCGAGGGCCGTCCCGCCGCGGCGGAATAAGCCCCGAAGGGGGTGGCCGCCTTGAAGAACGCAAGGGCAGGTATAGTTACTCTGCTGATAGTGGCGGCGCTTTCGCTGTACGCGCTGGCGAGCCTGGCCTCGACGAAGGCGGAAGCAGCGGAGTACGAAGCCTATCGGGACGAACTCCTCGCCGAGGCCGGCGCGCTTGAGAGCGAGAACGCGCGCCTCACGGCACAGGCGTCCTCCGAGACGGAGGAAGAGACAACAGAGCGCATGGCCCGGGAGCGGCTGGGGCTCGGCTGTACAGGCGGGGAAAATTCAGAGGGAAGCACCAGCAATTAAATACAGGGGGATAAAGAGCACATATGCAGCTTCAGGTGGGAATGGTAATCGAGGGCAAGGTCACTGGCATAACCAAGTTCGGCGCGTTTGTGGCCCTGCCGGAAGGCAAAAGCGGACTGGTACACATTTCGGAGATCGCGAATACCTTTGTGAATGACGTGCACGACTATGTCCAGGACGGGCAGACGGTGAAGGTCAAGATCATCGGCATCGGCGACGACGGGAAGATCAACCTGTCCATCAAGAAAGCGGAGGACCCTGCGCCGCAGCAGCGGCAGGACAGGCGTCCGCCCAGACCGGCGGCATCGGCGCAGCAGCCCAGGCAGTACGGCGGGCCTCGCCAGGCCGTGCCCCGCGCGAACGGGCCCACCGGAGACGTGAGCTTTGAGGATAAGCTCAAGCAGTTCATGCAGGAGTCGGACAGCCGCATGGCGGATAACAAGATGTATTCCGACCATCGCACCTCCCGCAGGAGAAGATAAGCGAAAGGCGGAGCGAGAGCTCCGCCTCTTTTTATGCGCGCGGCGTGTTGACAAGGCCGCACAAATGGGGTAAAATACTAAGGCTCTGAGCCCCCGTACCTCACCAGGATAGAGGGTCCGCCTCCTAACAATCGAACCGTTCGAATCCCGGAGCCTTGTATAACTGAATAATTTCTGTATATGCCCCCGTACCTCACCAGGATAGAGGGTCCGCCTCCTAACAATCGAACCGTTCGAATCCCGGAGCCTTGTATAACTGAATAATTTCTGTATATGCCCCCGTACCTCACCAGGATAGAGGGTCCGCCTCCTAAGAATCAGAAGGCCGTCCTCCATGCGGGGAAAATTCAATACATGCCCCTGTACCTCACCAGGATAGAGGGCCCGCCTCCTAAGCGGGATGTAGTGCGTTCGAGTCGCGCCAGGGGTGCCATTATTGCCGTAATTTGCAAGAATTACGGCACTTCTTTATTTATTATTACATCCATAATTCGCTTTATCCGTTTGAATAATGTGTTTTCACGTCAGAGAATTTTCCGAAAAGGATTAGAACGGTTTTTTTGGACTCGAACGATTCGTGAAGTTTTTTGCTAATATTACTTTACCCGTATTATCCGGTGACGTCCTGTGCGGCTCCGTTCAATAGCTGCGCCAGGGTGCTGGCCAGTCCGGGCTGCTGCTGAAGCTGCCGTATGAGCTCAGTCAGGTCAGGTGAGGCTGGAGCCTGACTTTTTTGTACGGCTTGAGCCTCAATCTGGCGCATATCCGGGTTGGCGTAGAAGGCTGCCTCAAACTTTTGCGCGTTTATCTTTCGATCTTCGTCAAGAATGTGGGCGTAGACCTTGGTGACCATATCTGGACCAGCGTGCCCCGTGTCGCCCTGCGTTGCCTTAATGTCCCCATGATTGATTTTTAGCTTATATGTCGTGCTCGAGTGACGCAGTGAGTGGAACACCACATTAGGCAGGCCGGCCTTGTCTTTCAGGCGAGCAAAAGCGTTTCCAATTATTCTATCCTCGCAAGGACGGCCGTTTTCCTGAGCGAGGACCAGCCCATAGTCTACGTAGTCCTCTCCCATAAATTCTTTCCATGACTCCTGGCGAGCCTTCCACTCACGAAGTATCAGCGCAAGAGTTTTGGGTATCCAAACAGTCCGTATGCTTGACTCGGTCTTAGGCTTTTTGAGCACTAGTCGAGTTTTTGACTTTTTACCCATTATTCTTGGAAAAATAGTGATGATGTCTGCGCCACCTAAGGCATCGATAGCCTCCTGGCTTATGCGTTCCAGCTCTTTATCTATCTTGATTGAAGCGTTGTCATTTGCAATGGCTTCGTCAGAGATTTCAACGCATTCCCATTGCAAACCGGTTATCTCACCTAGCCTCATAGAGCAGGCAAACGACAAGTTAAGAGCGATATACAGCCTACCATCTTCACATGCGTCCAGTGCCTTTCGTATGGTATTTACGTCCCAGATGGCACGCTCCTTTTTCTCACGCTTAGGCAAAATAGCGTCGTTAAATGGATTCGTTCCGACTAGCCCCCAACGAACGGCCTGCCTGAAGGCAGTGCGCATAAGCTTAACGATCTTTTCAATGGTGCAGGCAGAGACAAATTCATGCTTGGATTTGCGGAAAGACTCTACCGGCCTTGTTTTCTGAAGCTCGTGGATGAATAAGTCCACAGTTCTAGGCGTTATATCACGAACGTACTTACCTGAGAGCAGCGGAATAATGTAATTACGGATCAGGCCGGTGTTAGACGTCCACGCACTCAATCCCCACTTCTTAGAACCATATAGCTCTACAAAATCGTTTAGAAAGTCGTCTATTGTTACGTTGGACGGTGGGATGAACGTGCCGTTATCTAATTGGTTCTCTATCTGACTCTTTCTTCTAGCGGCCTCCTTCTTTGAGCTCACGGGCGGTTCCCATTTTTGCTGCTGCTTTCCGTCTCGGTCTGTGTAATAGTAGACGACAGAATACTTTTTCCCTCGTTTAACGATGGTTGCCATGACAATTCTCCTCTACATGATTAGATGTTTTGATTGTCCAACCACGAGTCGAAAGATGGCTTTGATATTCGGATAGTGGCTCCAATGCGAACTACCTTAAACTGACCGCTCTTAACTAATTCATAAGCGGCAGTACGGCTGATGTCGAGAATTTTGGAAATTTCCTCAACGGTATACACGCGTTTACATGGAGAATTCACATCAGATCCTTGCATGCTCCACCTCACTTCTAACGTTTCACAGACGCATATATATTACACGATATGCTTCTGCGGATTACAACACTCGTTCTAATACAAATCCGCGCCACAGCGCCTTGGCAGGCTCATAGAGGTGAACCTCTCCGGGCATTCCTATGCCGGGCCGTATCAGACGGAAGTACCATTGTGTACCGAAAGCCTCGTCGCGTTACGCGTTTGCCACAGCGCGCATAAGTGCTCTTGATCTGCTTGCCAGGCAGATGGATAGCCGCTCCGCTTTCGGGGGATGTACCGGGCGCGGTATGAAGTTGTCAAGGTGCAGTTCGGGATGCCTTCGTAAAATAAGAACGACGGGAAAGCTAAAAACCTGCCCCTCAGCGAAAAAATCTTCAGATTTTGAACTCTCCAATCTTTGTCACGATATGCAGCAGTATGTATTGCCTAAGGTCCTCGTCCAGCTCTCCGTCTATCCGACTGTACCGATTTATCAGCGGCATATAGAGCAGCAGTATTGCTTCGAGTGCCGTGCGGTCGCCGGAAAGCGCGCGCTCCAGCGTACCTCTGAATTCGTGGGTATTCACTTGTCGCCACCTCCGAGCATCTGCCGCAGCCGCTTTATGGCCTGAGAACGCTGCTTGTACACATACTCCACAGGGCGGTTAAGTGACCGCGCGATTTCCGACGGCTTCAGCTCATGTATAAATAGCAGGGTCAGTATGCGCTGACGCACGGATGACAGCTCAACGAAAGCCCGGGACAGGCGTTCATTGTCAAAATCGAAGCCAACGTCAGGCGGCAGGAAGTCAGCATACCCGAGCTGTGATTCCGGTATGCTGTCCAACGGCACAGTCGGTACCTGGCGCTTCAGCTTCCTCAGATAGTCAATCCGGGCATTGCGCACCGTGACCTCCATAAACCTCGTAAAGCGTCCTCTGAGTTCGTCTTTTTCTTTTTTCACTTTTCATGCCTCCAGGCCATGCCACCCCAGCCGCCTGGGAGGCATGCCGGAACGGCATGCGTTGTAATTAGGTTGGTTATCGGGGGTGTTCAACGCACTCACGCGATGTACATGGGAATCACCCCCTTCCCATTGGCACGAAAAATGGCCGCACTGCTCTGAAGAGCTGCGCGGCCACGGCAAATGTATATATGAAGATACAGCTACTTGTTTCCAAGCAGCTGTATCTTGTAGTTTCGCTATTCTTTTTTTGAGCGTGTCCTAGGTCTGAACACGCTCATGGTTTCAGCCTCTCTATCAGCCCGAGGAGGTCGTCTATCATCTCGCAGGCGAGCACCTTTCCAGCTGTGCTGAAGCCCTGCACGCGCCTCTCGGCGTTCCGGAGGTAAACCAACTCCGGGTACTCGGTGTAATCCAGCAGGAGCTGGTCGACGGAAATATGGAGCGCGTTTGCAATCCTGACGACCATCTCTAGACTTGGAACACCTCTCCCGCGCTCAATCTGACCGATGTGGCTACTTGTGCAGCAGACCTGTTCAGCTAACGCCTCCTGTTTGATTCCGGCCTGTAAGCGAAATCTCCGTATGTTTTTGCCCAGCAGTTTGTAGTCCATTCATTCGACCTCCATTGTTAGAATTGTAATTCAACATGGAGATTGAGTGAAGAAAGCATAAATTGTGTTTAGTAAGTAATAGTTTGATTTATTAAGGAAAAATGAGAAATGTGTCAGATGAGGCGCTTTTCTCGCACATAAATGTGCTTACCCAAACACGTCGAGGTTGCACAGCATACGGGCTATGTCGTCATCGAGTGTATAGGCGTTGTTTTCGGCAGCTGCGCCGCCTTGCGCAAGCTGTTCGCTCACTAGCTTGCGAACAAGCTCCTCCAGTGCTGCGCGGGACGATGCGTACTCCGTCTGAATCTTCGCGCGCACGGGCCGGGTCAACAGCTCTGGGTGACTGTCCGCATACTCGCAAAGCGCCGCTACCACGACGGCGCTTTTCCTGTTGCCGAGCTGCTCGAGCAGCTCTCCTGCCCGGATGCGGCGCTCGGTGTCAGACGGGAATTGAAGCGTGAAGCGGTATTTTCCATTTCGCTTCATGGCATATCACGAAGCTGTCGACTTCCGAGCAGTTCGTAGCCTATGGCGTTGGCGCGAGTGTCAGTTATGAAATCCGCGTGCGCGACCATGGGAGAGTGCTCGAGCAAAGAGCGGAACAGTATGCTACCACCACCGATGAAGATAGCCGGGTTCGTGCGCAGATCCACCTGAAGTTCACGCAG
>X96_European_Hare__coassemble_829_pt1 | contig 13822 bp, 6 predicted proteins | sample X96_European_Hare__metabat2_high_PE_013 | metagenome-assembled genome bin X96_European_Hare
ATCTGTGGTGTCGTCCGCCCAGGTGCCGTTGACGACCTTGTAGGTGACGGTGGCCTCGTAGGCGTCGGGGACTTCGTTGCCGTTTTCGTCGATGAGGTAAACGGCAGTGATCTCAACGCTGTCGGTGAGCGTGCCGCTCAGCGGGTCGGAGCCCTCGGCGAAGCGGTCAAAGACGTAGTTGGTGCCTTCCTTCACTATGATGAGGGGGATTTCGCCGGTTGCATCGGCGCTCACATCGAAGCTGTACTCGTAGCCGTCATTCTGCGTGTCGGCATAGGCAGCCTTGAGCTCGGCGCTGCCATCGTCCACGTAATTTATGGTGATGCTGTGAGTGTCGGGCTCGAAGCTCCAGGTACCGGTCAGGGTGACGCCCTTGCCGGGCATGATGAAAGTGCCCTCTGCGATTTCGGCATCTTCTGTCGTCCAGCCGTTGAAGGTCCAGGTGCCGGAGACACCGTCCTTGCTGCTTTCATCCGTGGTCAGGCCGCCGGCAACAGTGACAGGGTCGCCCGCGTAGTACTGGGCCTCTGCAGGAAGTTCAGAGGAGGTCGCGGGAGCATCGCCGGTCACTTTGTATTCGACCGTGTACTTCGGGTCGGAGCCTGTGAGCGTCCACGTGCCGCTGATGGCGGCATCCCGAGCCGGCATCTTTCCATCCTCCAGCTCAGAGGTATCCCAACCGCTGAAGGTGTAGGTGTCGTGCCCCACCTTCGTGGTGCTCGCGGAGGTGTATTCGTTGTCGATGGTCACCTCGGCACCGTATGCGTAGCTGTCGCCGGTGGGCGGGGTTATGGTCGCCTCGGCAGGCAGACCGGTCCACTCGTAGGTCAGGTTATAGCTTTTGGCGCTGGCGGTGGCATAGAACTTGATAACGCTGCCTTCGGCGCTGGACACGGCGTCGGTCATATTGACACTGCCGGAAGGCTCATACTTTGTGCCGTCCTCGCTGCCGAGGAACCAGCCGTATACGTCGCTGCCGGTCACGCTCGGGAGAGCGGGGAGGCTGATGGAGGTGAGCGCCTCGTCATTCTTCCAGTCCATCCAGGCGGAGCTGCCCTCGGCAGGGTAATCCTCCTGCGCTGTGGAAGCCGCGACATCGGCTTCAACGACGTAGGTGTTCTGATCGTCATAGGGCTCCTCAGTCAGCTTGCTGCCCTGATAATACTCCACGCTGTACGAGCTGCGGAGGTAGATGGTGCAGTCGACATCGTCATCGGGACTCGCGGTGACGTTGTCGACTATGTAGGCGCTGCCTTCGGTATACACATTATTAGTGCCGTTCATACCGTGGGACTGGTAGGAGGCCACGCCGTTCAGGACATAAGCGCTGCTGTTTACGGTCACCTCAAGGTCTACACAGTCATGGTTTCCGCCGGTGGGGCTGTAATTGAAGTCGCAGCTGACAGTCCCGTCGGGGCCCACGGTGGCTTTGAAATAGGAGTGCGCCGTATCGTTCGTACTTCTCTCGAGCGTGATGTAGTCGAGCGGATCTGTTACAGGCTCGCCGTCCACATAGACCTGAACCGTAACATCGGTGCCGTTTGCGTCCAGCTCAGCTATGGTCACGGTCGGGCTGGCGGAAAGAGTGGTATAGGTGTCGTTGCTTTCGGCATCCTCGGATTTGTAAAACAGTCCGGCCTTGCTGTGGGTGACATTGTTGGTGGGATAGCTGTGGCTCTCCTGAGGGTCACTGACACAGGCATCCATGTCCACCTCTATGGGGAAGGTGACGACCAGCTTATAGCCGCCATACGTAGTCTCGCCGCCCTCGGTGGACTCTGTGACCGCGTTTGCCTTGTAGTCGAAGCCGGTGATACTTATGCTGTCGCCGGAAACCGTGACGCTCACTTCATCGGAAATATCCTCAGCCGAACCCCAGATGTAGGAATCCCCGGCATTTCCGGTGACGGGGACCATCTTTACGGTCACGCCGGATGTGTCTCCGGCAGCCAGCTCTTCGGGGAAGTTGAAGTACTCAGAGAGCGTATCGGACAACACCGCTTCGCTGTCCGGGTTGGCCGTAAGGGTGTTGCTGGTGACCGTGTTGGCTATGGTTTTAAATACATCCTCAAGGCCTTCTGCGGAAGAGGATGCGAAATAGTAGCTGCCGTCTACGGAGCTGCCAAGAGTGACGGTATAGCGTGGCCTATAACCACCACTGCTCTCAGACACAGCATTGGGATATTTGGAGGAGACGGCATTCATGTACCTGTTGGTCTGCTCGCTTGTATTACTGGGGTCAGCGCCGCCGAAGATGCCGATGGTATACACCGTCACGCCTTCATCCTTCAGCTCCTTGGCGGTGTTGATAGCTCCGTGGGCGACAGCGTCTTCATAAGAGCTTCCGCTTGTGGGCTGACCGTCGGTGAACATGATGACGACCTTTTTGGACTCACGCTGTGAGTCTTCGAGGACACTCTGAGCGTGAAGCATGCCGTAGTCAGCCTGAGTGGCGCCGGAGGCAGTCAGATCGTTTACCTGGCTTTTCAGCGCTTCAGCGCCGTTGCTCACGCTGGTCAGTGATGTTACCACTTGGGAGTAGTTGTAGTACACATAGTTAGGTATAATCCAGCCAATATCTACTTCATATTTATCGTTTCCAACGACGTCGGTCTTGTTCCCGGCGAACTTGACGATGCTGATCTGATGGTCTGCGCCGCTGCTTGCCGCGTTTTCAGCGACGCTGTCTATAAAGGAGTTCACGGCTGTCTTGAGGGCCGTTATCCTCTGCTCTTCGGGATCGTCCTCTTGTCTACCGTTGAAATTATAGGCCATCGACCCGGAGACGTCGAGGACGAGGACTATGTCCAGCGGCGTCGTTGTGGTGGTCGTGGTCTGCTGGTTGGCGGCGTAGGCCTCCAGCGTCAGGGAGTAGCCGCCTGCAGCATTCCCTGATACATATTTGTTAACTGTGATATTGTTGCTTGTCGCGGTGAGCGGGTTGTCCGCTTCACCAGCCCGGGTATCCCACGCCGCCATTGCTGAGACGGGCAGGAGGGACAGGAGCATTGCCAGGGTCAGCACGATGCTCCAAACCCTTGTTTTTGCGTTTCTCATTTCGTTGACCTCCTATGCAAGCCTTTTTTGATTGAGCATTTCCGGCTGTCTTTTTTCCTTCACAACCCCGGCGCAGACGGGACAGCCGCATTTTTTGGGGCCGGTGCGCGAATAGATGGCGGCGCGCCAGATGTGGCCCTCGCTGCAGCGCCACCAGACCCGGCGGGAACAGCCCGTCGTGACCTCGTTGGGTTTCAGGCCTCCGTTGAGCTCTGTGGCCCACTGCTCCGCCAGCTTTGGGAAGCGTGAGGCCAGGTCATTGAAGCCCTCCAGCACCTTGCGCCCCGCGCAATAAGGGCAGCCTGTGCCCATCCGCGTCCTTGAGGCGACTATCGCCTGCCACTCGTGTCCCAGAGAGCAGTGCCACCAGACTCGCCGGTTGCTGGCGGTTGAGACCTTCTGCGGCGTGAGCTCGCCGTTTAGCTCATAGTCCCACTCGAGCGAGAGCTCGGGAAACTGCGACAAAAGGTCGTTCACGCCGGGCAGCACGCGTTTTCCGGTGCACACAGGGCAGCCTGTGCCGCTGGTAGTCCGGGAGTAAATTGCGGCCAGCCATTCATGGCCATGCTCGCAGCGCCACCAGACGCGCTTGTGAGAGCCCGCGACGACATCCTGAGGCGTCAGTTCGCCGTTATGTTCGATATCCCACTGCGCGGCAATTTCCGGGTGGGTCGAAGCAAGGTCGTTTTGACCCGGGAGCACGGCCCTGTTGGCGCAGACGGGACAACTGCAGCCGCAGCTCCGTGATTTGACGGAGGCTTTCCAGAGGTGACCTTTGCTGCATCGCCACCACACCATGCGATGACTGCCGGGCGTCACGAACTCTGGTTCAAGGGGCAAATTGAGCTCTGTGACCCACTGGCTTCTAAGTTCCGCGCTCAGCATGCAAGCTATCACCTCCATGAACCACCCATTTTTACTGTCAAAAAGTGTACTTTATGGAATATGATGTATATCCTAATATATTGAATGATTTAGAAATTACTTACTTGAAAAAAGCTTGATAATTGCGTAAAATTGCATTATAGTTAGTTAGAAACTGCTCATATCAAAAAGTACACCTTGTGATATGAGCAGTTTGCACAACTAACAGTATTAACCTATTAAAGCCCGGCGACTTCGTTCAGACGCCGGGCTTTTTTATAAAAAAAGCTCCCGCCCTCTTGGGCGGGAGCTTTTGCAGTATTCACTTGTCAGCGTTCACCGCAGATGGGGCAGCCGCATTTTTTGGGGCCGGTGCGTGAGTAGACGGCGGCGCGCCAGACGTGGCCCGCGCCGCAGCGCCACCAGACGCGCAGCGAGCTGCCCGAGGTCACCTCGCTTGGAGTGAGCCCCTTGTTGAGCTCTGCATCCCACTGCAGGGCCAGCCGGGGAAAGCGCGTGGCCAGGTCGTTGAAGCCTTTGAGCACCCTCCGTCCGGCACAGTATGGGCAGCCGCAGCCCAGACGGGTGCGGGAGGCAATGATCGCCTGCCAGGAGTGCCCCTTTTCGCAGTGCCACCAGACGCGGCGGTTGCTCGAGGGCGTCACATGTTCGGGGCGGAGTGCGCCGTTGCGCCCCGCGTCCCACTCGGCGGCGAGCCGGGGGAACTGCGAAGCCAGGTCATTCACGCCGGGCAGGACCAGCTTCCCTGCGCAGACGGGGCAGCCTGCGCCGCTGAGCGCGCGCGAGTACACGGGCGCCTGCCAGGAGTGACCCTGCCCGCAGCGCCACCAGACCCGCCTGTGCGAGCCCGGTACGACAGCGTCGGGGCTCAGCCCGGCGTTGCGTTCGGTGTCCCACTCGGCGGCGAGCTTGGGGAACTGCGAGGCCAGGTCGTTTTCGCCGGGCAGCACCGCACGGTTGGCGCAGTAGGGGCAGCCGGAGCCGCCCGTGCGCGACTTCACGGCCGCACGCCAGACATGTCCCTTTTCGCAGCGCCACCAGACGACGCGGTGGCTGTTGGGCCTGAGCGTATCCGGGCTCAGAGGTGCGTTGAGCTCTGCGGCCCACTGATCGAGCAATTGCGGGTCAAGCATGCGGCCAAAAGCCTCCCAGAATAGAGGTGTAGTGCGCTGCGGATATGATGCCGCTCATCAGCGCTGCAAGGCGTCCCAGTCGGGCTCGGGGAGTTTTTCGGTCCACTGCTCGATGTCGCCAGACCAGCTGTACTCGTGGCTGTTGGTGGCCTCCTGGATGTGGGCATAGTACCAGACGCCGGTATCCGCATTGTCGGGCCAGGTGTTCATCTGACTGACAGGGAGGAGATGCTCTGCGTCGGGCGCGCGGCCGAGGGTGCGGTTGATGATGGCGCAGGCCTCGGCGCGGGTTATCGCGGCCTCGGGGCGGAAGACGTTGCCGCCGTAGCCCTCGATGAGCCCTATCTCCGCAGCGACGGCCACATAGTTTTCGTACCATGCGCCGCGGGCAACATCGACGAAGCCATTGACGACCTCGATGGCCTCATGGTCGAGGAAGCTGACCGCGTTCTTGGCAAATTCCGCGCGGGTGATGGGAGCGTTGGGACGGAAGGTACCGTCCTCATAGCCGCCGAGAATGCCCATGTTGCTGAGAGTGGAGACGGCGATGTTGTACCAGCTCCCGTCGGCGACGTCACTGTAATCGTTGGTGTCGCTCAAAAAGCTCTCACGCGCCTCGTCGGTGAGCAGGCGGAAGAAGATGGTCGCGACTTCGGCGCGGGTTATGCCAGCATCCGGCCTCACCGTGCCGTCCTCATAGCCGATGATGTAGGCAAAGTGCTCGGTGGTGTTGAGCCAATTGGGGCTGTACTCCGCATCATCGGGCTCCTCAGGCGGGTCAACGGGCGGGATCCAGGGCCCGATATCCTTCTCCCAGCCGGCGTGTACGGTCGTGTGGTCGGTCATGGTCACTGTTTCTATTCGTTGCGTCAGCTCCTCGTCGGCAAACCAGCCGGCGAAGCTGTACCCCTGACGCTCGGGCTGCTTGTCCAGCGTGACCTCTGTGCCCTCGGGATGACTCTCGTCCGGGTATTCCGTGCCGCCGTTGGAGTTGTACGTGAGGGTGAAGTAGAGGATGTCGGCCTCCCACTGAGCGGTAAAGGTGACGCTGGCTGTTATCTCTACCTCGTTGCCGGGCTGATATACGTTTGTGCCATCGCTCCAGCCGATGAATTCATAGTCCTCGCGCCCGGGTGCGGCGGGGAGAATTATCTTTTCGCCCTGGTTCACGGTGACTGAGGAGTAATCGGCCCCGGGCGCGCCCGTGCCGCCGGCGAGGTTGTAATCTACGGTGCAGAGCTGTGCCGTGCGCTCGAGTTCCCAGAGCGTGCCGGTGTTGTCGCCGTCGTCAAAGGCGCAGCTGACGGAGTTGATGCTCTCGCCGGTGAAGATGACGCGGTTTCCGCTCTGCCAATCGGTCTTGGCCGCCTGACCGTCGACCTCGGATGCGGTGAACAGGACGTAGTCGGTATCTCCGATAGTCTGTACATCAGCCTGGGACTTGGGAAGTGTCACGGTGTTGTTGTAGAGGCTGTACGAGTCGGTGTTTACGCCCGCAAACAGTGCCTCAAAGGGGATACCGTCGGCGGACTCTGACAGCAGCTCATCGCTTATGATGACTTCGCAGTTGCGTATGGCTGCCGTTATGTTGTCGACGGCATAGCGGTTCATGCCTACAAAGCCGGAGGCCATGGCGCTGTACTGCGCGTCTGTGTTGCGGGCATGAATGCTGCCCACAGTGACCCTGCAGCTGTCCAGTTCGCCGTGTGCTTCGCTTCGCCAGAGCGAGGTGTTGGGCGAGAAACTATAGGCGAAGCCCGAGGCGTCGGCGTCAAGGCCGGTGCTGTTTATGCTCTGAGCGTTGACAGTGCAGTTCCTGCACGCGACGTAGCCCCAGTACATGTACCCGGCCGCATAGCCGCCGCCCTGCTCGGAGACGGCGGAGATCTCCCCCACGCTCACGGAACAGTTCTCGTTATCGAAGGCGTCGCCTGAATTGTTGGATGTGTGTACGGTCTGGTACGCAAAGCCGAGGGCATAGGCGTTTCGTGTGTCGTTTGCGATGGCCCTGATTCCGGCCGCCTCGACGCTCACATCTCTCCAAGTGTACTGAGGTCCGGTATATACCGCGATGCCGCAGGCTCTTGTGTTGGAAGAATAATAACTGGAATTGACTACACCGCCCGAGGTGACGGCGATGATGTTTCCGCCGACTGTGACGGAACAGCTGCCCGTATCCTTGGCGCCGAAGAGCGAGTCATTATATTTTGTGCTTATCTCGTAACCCATACCCGCTGCGCAGACATCGGACCACTCAGAATAACTGGAATTGTATCCGTCAGGGCTGGCGGAGGCGCTGATGTCGCCTCCGACGCGCACATTGCAGCTGTACATTGCCAGCGTGGAGAAGGCCAGACCGCAGGCATCAGCATCTGCCGGGGAGCCGTCGGCGGTCGAGGCGGATATGTCCTCGCCCACGTTGATATTGGCGTTGGCGATGCGAAGATTGGTCTGTTCCATTCCTGATACCGCGCCGGCAGCGCAGACGCTGCCGTAAGTGGCGTTCGAGGGCGTGAAGCCGCTCACGGCGTAAATGCCGCGAACGTCTACGGTTATTCCGTCACAGACTATCGTTCCGCCGGCTGCGTTGTGCTCCGTATAAACTCCGGCGGCCATCACATATCTCGAGTTCTGCGCGTCCCTGGAGCCGATTATGCCGTAGGGCGCGCCGCCGGTGGCGGTGACGCTGACGTCCGTGACTCTGACGTCGATGCCGTCCGCAGTGAAGCCGTATACGCCGGTTGCAAACGTATATCCGGCGGCATTGCTGGCGAAAATGATGTCCTTTTCGAAGCTGATGTCCACATTTGTGATCCTTGCATATGAAGTATGCGCGGCAATCGTTGTGCCAGCTACATCGTCCTTGAATATCAGCTTCAGATTTTTGACCTCTACGTATTTGTCTTTGCCTGAGCCGCGCAGGGAATCAAAGAGCGGCTTGGCGGGACTTCCGTCATCGCTGACGACCGTGACCGTGTGGCCGTTTCCGTCCAGCACGCCCATGAATACACGCTCATGACCTGCACCTTGAAGGTTTGCATACGAGGTTGGAAGCCCGCTTGTGTCGATCGTGATGTCGTCGGTCAGCACGAAGGTCTTGCCGTAGGTATTGTTATAGGCTTCGCCGTAGCTCGTGGAGAGCAGCTCCAGCAGCTCGCCGGCGGTCGATATCTCAACCGTGTCACCGTCTCCGGCAAAGGCCGGGACGGCTGTGAGGGCAAGTATCAGCAGAGCCAAAACAAGACCCTTGAAGACGGATTTAAAACGAATCATGTGGGACCTCCTTGATTACCGATTGTTAGGCTTGCCCGGCAGCACCTCTGCTAACGGATGGAAACTGCTGTGCAAACTGTCAAAAAGTATACCTATTGATACACATTAATTTAGTTTATATATACTATATTTTTCGCCTGTATTCAAGATATTTCGAGCAATTATTTTCTATATTGTCTCAATATTTGGTCGGTGGAGTCTCGTGCCAATAGGTATACCCTATGATACCTGACATGCGTTTTCGGCTTAATATGGAAATTGACAGCGCGGGCATAAGTCAACGATAGCAGAAAATGACCCCGATTTCCACAGATGCGGCAAATGTGACGGGGGAGTGAGAAAACGAAAAAGGCCGCCCCTTTAAGGGGCGGCCTTAAGTATGCGCCGAAGCTTAGGTTTACGGGGATATCCTCCGGGCGGCAACAAGAAATCGGCCGTTTTCCGTGTGATAGCTGCAGGTGGACAATAGCAGCAGCTGCTGTCCGTACTCCGGTTCAACACCCGTGTCGTAAAGCGAGGAATCGAGCAGCCAGCCGGTCAGGGCGTAATACGCGTCTTCGTCCAGCTCGCCCGACATATAGTACCAGCGCAGGCCCTCCTCGCCCTCGTACAGCACGCGGGTATCGACGGCGGCGAAGACCTCATAGCTCCGCTCCTCCGAGGGAGTGGCAAGCGTGATAACCGGGTTTTCGGCCCAGAAACCGGCATCCCTGTACTCATCGAGGCTGCCGAACATGCTGCCGTTTTTCATGTTGTGCGCATAGATGATGAACATATCGCTGTCCAGACTGCCGCCCTCACCTATGAAAGGCGTGCCGCTCTTGGACTCCGAGCCGTCAAAGGCCCGGAAAATGTAGTCCTCAGAGTCCATGACCGGGTAGTCTATTCCTGCGGCTTCGGCCTTGAGCCAGGCGGCAAAGTCGGGCTGTTCGTCCTGCAGGGCCCTGCAGGCGGCGACGAGGCTGCTCACATTTTCGTCAGGCTGTACCGGTGCTGCCGATACGACCGGACCCAATGTATCGGGCTCGACGTGCTCGGCCACGGCCATGGGCAGGACAAAGCCCGAGTTCACGCGCTCCGCCAGCTCGTCAAAGGCCGATTTTTCTTTTGCCCCGGCTGCGAGGGTCATCACGGCCATGGCCGCGGATATCATGAATACCAGCGCGAATACGCAGCAGAGCAGCGTGAGCAGCCGCCTGAGCGTCATCTCCGCCTCCCGCGGTCGAGCCGCCTCAAACCGAGGAGCACGCACACCAGACCGACCAGAGAAGCCGCCGCGAGAGTTAGCCACAGGGATATGCCGGTGGTGTCGCCGGTCTCAGGCACCTCGTCGGGGACGCCGGGGTCGGTCGGGGCCGGGGTCTCAACAGGCTCCGAGGGCTGCACAGGCTCTGACGGCTCGGGGCTCTCCTCGGGCTTGTCGCTCTCAATCGGAGGGATGTCCGGGCTGACGCTGGGCGTGGGTGTCGCACTCGGTGTCGGCGTGGGCGTCGCGCTCGGCGTGGGTGTGGGCGTTATGGGCGGCCAGGGATCCTTGTTCTCTTTCCAGAACAGAGCGAAGGGCGAGAAGGAGTCCACGGTTATTTTTATGCCGTATTCTGTTTTTTCAAGCTTTCCGTTCTCGACGGAAAACAGCTCCGTCTCATAGTCTTTGGTTGCGAGATTGTCGTCGTACTGGCGGTCGAGACCCTTGTAGTGGACTATGTAGAAATCATCGTTCGCATCTGTGCCCTCGGGATAGGGCCAGTAGACGGTTATGTCCTCGCTCGCCGTCACCCAGACGTTGCCGTTGCTCGTGTCTACGAGGTCGAGATAGCGGTACTCGTAGCTGTACTCCTCGGTTATCTGCTCGAAGTCCTCATATGTCCGCCCGAGCAGGATTTCCTCCGCCGAGGGTATGATCTTGTCGGCGAGCAGCTTCACTGCGTTCCAGTGCTCGACCTCGAGAGAGCTCTCGTTTATGTAGAACAGCGTGCCGGCAGGCACCTGCGCTGTGATGTCCGACGGCTCGGACGTCGGCTCATCGGTGATGACATCGGTGACGGGCTCCGTGCCGTCCTCATCGTCCACGACGCCGCGTATGATGAGGTCTGCCGCCTCGACATCCAGGCTGAATTCCTGCATGGATTCGTCGGGGAAGGTCACAACGGCCTTGAGATGCTTGGGGTCCAGTGCACCGGGGTAGATGGTCATGGAGTAGACATGGTACTGGTCGTTGAGGATTATATCGAAGTCGTCGCTCGTGCTGGTTTGCCCGTCCTCGTCGGTGAACTCGAGCCGCACCTTGTTCTGGCCTTCGGCGGGGACGATGCGGTAGATATAGCGCCCGTAGGCCATGCTGTCGTTGCCCGGCTTGTTGTCGTAGCGCTCGAGCGTCCAGCTGCGGGTGTTGCCCTTGCCGTCGTCATAGCTGAAGCTGAGGTACTGCGAGAGGTCGAGCGGGCCGCTGCCCTCGTGCCCGACGGCTGCTTTAAGTGCGGCGTCTATGTCCGTGGGCAGTTCGATGGTGAAGCCGGGCTCAGGCAGGCCGTCGCTCACCGTGACCACGGTCTCGCCGTCCTCTGTCGTGACGGTGCTCTCATAGCCCGCTCCGCCGACGTAGATTATGAGGTCGGCCAGAGAGATGGTTATCGGCTCCACAGTGCAGAGCGTGGCCCAGTTGCCGTTGAGACCGGTGACCTCGTCCACCACTGTGACGGGTCCGATGGACACGGTGTCGGTCTCCTCATCAAAGACCCAGTCAAAGGTCTCGTCCGCGGCGGCCGCCGGCTGGTTCAGATAGCCCGGCACCTCGCTGCTTCCGGCGCCGTCGGCAGGTTCCCTTTCTGCATCCACGTAGTGGGTGAGATAGATGTCGTTGTCGCTGGAATAGGAAATGGGGCTGCTGTCATACTCTGTCGCCGCGACAAGTGCGGGCTGGTAGTAGTCGGCGTTCTGCGCCCAGAGGAAGATGGTGTCGTCAAGAGTGAGCGTGATGCCGTAGCCGGTGTAATATGTGCTGCTGCTTGGCCGGTAGCCGTAGCCGATGGCCTGGGCGTGGTAGCCGCCGTAGGCTCGGACGGACGCGCCGTCGGTGATGGAGATGTCAAAGGCCACGCTGCGGGCGTTGTTGGCCGTGGGGTAGCCCGAGCCGATGCCAGCTCCGCCGTAGAAACCGGAAAAGCCCTCGCTCGTGCCGCCGCGGGCGGAGACCGTCGTGCCCTCGCCGGAGATGGATATGATGCCCACCTTTTCTGGAGTGAGGACCCCGTCCACATCGCCGAAATGCACGTTGCTGTAAGAGGTGTTGGTACCGCCGCCTATTCCGGCCGCGCCGCCTCTGGCGGTGGCCGTGACCTGCGCGCCGCCGGAGATTATCACGCTGCTGACGGAGGAGTTATTGCTGCCGCCTATTCCGGCCGCGCCCATGGAATCCTCATTTGCCCCGGCCTCGGCTCTAACTGTTGCGCCGGAAATGGATATATAGCCGCCGTCGCAGATCGCGCCGCCGCCTATGCCCGCGCCTATCGTTCCGCCGGTGGCGTTGATGACGCAAGATGTTATGTCAACTGTTATGTGCGATGCGGCCGAGTCCTCGCCCTGACCGCCGCCGCCTCCGATGCCGGAGCCGTTGCCTCTGGAGGTCGCGTTTATGACGCCGCCGTGTATCTCGATGGCGCCGTAGACCTCGCCCCAGTAGTAGGGACTGACGTCTTCAGAGTTATTGATATAGCCCATGTTGAAGCCGCCGCCGCCAATTCCGGCGCCGCCTCCGAAGCAGTTTTCGCCGTCCACATAATAAGATGAAGCGCCGCCGCAGGCGTTGATGGTTCCGGTAAAGTCAGAAGTTATGTTAACCAACCCAAAGTCCACCGCGTCGCCGCCGAGCTGATCTTCGCCGTTGCCGCCTATGCCCGCGCCGCCGCCGTAGGTGCCGAGTGCATCGTCGCCGTCGCCGCCCGTGGCAGTGAGCGTGCCGCTGCCGGAGATGTAGAGCTTTGCGCTGGCGTCGGCGTCGTAGTTCCAGTCGGCGTCATACGCGGGCTCTACGCATATGCCCGCGAAGCCCGCGCCGCCGGTGAGCGAGTTTTCGCCCTCGACGGTCAGGTTCAGCGTGGCCCCGGCCTCGACATAGATGGCGGGCATGCCCTCAGCTTCGACGTTCAGCCCGCTGATGGTCATGTCAACTACGCCGCCCTCTATGGTTATGGCGTTTTCGGTGGAGCCGCCGGTCTGAGTGACTACATAGCTGCCGCTCTCTTTTATGGAGAGCGGACCGGAAGACAGGTCCACGTTCTCCGGCGCAGATGCCGAGGCTGCGGTCGTCGCTCCCGCAAGCAGACATACGGCCAATAGTGTTGCAGTTATCAGCTTCTTCATTTCATTCCTCCGTGTGTGCTTATGTGCTTTTCGGATAGTCCATGCGCAGACGCCTGCAATTGTCTGCAAAAATATAAGCGGCGTGCAAAAAGCGCGCCGACTGAGAAGAGTTACAAATTCATAATAATGCAAACACGATGGAATTACTATCTTTTGAGAAAATGTGACGAGCCAGTGACAAATGAAAAAGAGCCGTCCCGGGAGGGACGGCTCTTTGATGGCGGCAGATGTCTCAGATAGCCGCGAGGGCGTCGCGGATCTTGGCCTTGATCTCGGGCGAGACCTTGCTGTCCGGCACCATGTTGAACACGGCTTCAATGGTCTTGCCCTTCACGAGCTTGACCATGGGGCTCTTGAGAATTTTCGGGTCGATAGCGTTCATGGCGTCGCAGGCGGCCTTGTTTTCAAGCAGTTCTCTGACGGTAACCTTGCTGATATCCATAGTCTGTCTCCCTTCATAATTGCCCGGGCGCGGGGCCGCGGGTTGGCTTGACATCACTTTAACATAAAAGTGTCGCTTTTTCAAGAGTTTTGAATTCAGAGAAGTATATGTTATAATGTTGCACGAAAGTGAGGGGGTCGCGAGCAATGCTGAGACTCATAACAGGCCGCGCGGGCGCGGGCAAGACCGCGCTCATCATGGACGAAATACGCCGCGCCGCTTCGGCGCACGAGGGCGGGCGCTGCCTGCTGGTGCCGGAGCAGTACAGCCACGAGGCCGAGCGCGAGCTTGCGCGCGTCGCGGGGCCGAGCCTGCCGCTGTACGCCGAGGTGCTGTCCTTCACGGGCCTTGCGCGTAAGGTTGAGGCCGAGCTCGGCACTGGCGGACGGCGTCCGCTGGACGCAGGCGGGCGGCTGCTGTGCATGGCGTTGGCGCTTGACTCCGTATACTCGCGGCTGCGCGTCTACGCGGGCGCCCGGCGCTCGCCGGAGCTGCAGGGTCAGCTTCTGGCCGCGGTGGACGAGCTCTCCGCCGCGGGTTTCACGGCGGAGCAGACCATGGAGGCCGCGGAGCGCGCGCCCGGCGCACTGGGCCACAAGCTCGCGGACCTGGCCCTCGTCATGGGCGCCTTCCAGGCCGCCGTCGGGCCGGAGCGCACGGACGCCTCGGACCG
>X96_European_Hare__coassemble_844_pt1 | contig 12928 bp, 15 predicted proteins | sample X96_European_Hare__metabat2_high_PE_013 | metagenome-assembled genome bin X96_European_Hare
GGGGTCCGAGGGGGAAACCCTATCAAGGGGTTTCCCCCTCTTTCTTTACGTTTCTACGTGTGCGCCGTTACGTTGGGTGCTGGACGTAGGTCCTACTGCCTTTTCGACCCCGTTTCTTTTGGCAAGACAAAAGAAATGGGGTGTCTCGCAGTAGGGCCTTACGTGACTGCCCATACGCAACGGCGCACACGCAGAAACGCAAAGACGCAAAAAGACCCGGCGCGGATCATCCACGCCGGGTCTTATTTGTTGATAACTCAGATCAATACGCGACGCCCCAGACGACCATCTTCTTGGCCGCGCGTCCGCACACGGGGCAGGTATCGCCCAGGTGCTCCTGCTCAAAGGGCATGCAGCGGCTGGATACGCCGGCAAGCTCCTTCATCTTCAGCTCGCAGGCCTCGTCGCCGCACCACATGGTCTTGATGAAGCCGCCGCCGCGATTCTCGATGACGTCCTTGACCTCGTCCACAGTCTGGGCGGTGTAGGTGTGCTCGTCGAGGTTGCGCTTCGCCTTGTCGAAAAGTCCCTGCTGTACGGCCTCGAGCAGAGCCGGGATGCCCGTCTCAAGCTCGTCGAGGGATACCGTGACCTTCTCGCCGTTATCACGCCGCGCGGCCACACAGACGCCCGCCTCGATGTCGCGGGGGCCGAGCTCCAGACGCAGGGGCACGCCCTTCATCTCCCACTCGGCAAACTTCCAGCCGGGGGAATTGTCCGAGAAGTCGCCCTTCACGCGGATGCCCGCGGCCTTCAGACGCTCCACGACCGCCTCCGCGGCCTCCGTCACGCCGGGCTTGTGCGCCGCGATGGGCAGTACGATGACCTGAATGGGCGCTATCCTCGGCGGGAGCACCAGGCCGTTGTTATCGCCGTGCGTCATGATGAGGCCGCCGATTATGCGCGTGGACATGCCCCAGCTCGTCTCGAAGGGGCTGCGCAGCTTGTTTTCCTTGTCGGAGAAGGTTATGCCGAAGGCCTTGGCAAAGCCGTCGCCGAAATAGTGGCTGGTGCCGGACTGCAGGGCCTTGCGGTCATGCATCATGCACTCGATGGTGTAGGTATTCTCCGCGCCGGCGAACTTCTCCTTCTCGGTCTTGTCGCCGCGGATGACCGGCATCGCGAGCCAGTTCTCGCAGATGTCGGCGTATATCTCAAGCATGCGGAGCGTCTCCTCGCGGGCCTCTTCCTCGGTGGCGTGGATGGTGTGGCCCTCCTGCCAGAGGAACTCGCGCCCGCGCAGGAAGGGGCGCGTCGTCTTTTCCCAACGCAGGACGCTGCACCACTGGTTGTAGAGGCAGGGCAGGTCGCGCCAGGAGTGTACTATGTGGCTCCAGTGCTCGCAGAACAGAGTCTCGCTCGTCGGGCGGATGCACAGCCGCTCGGGCAGCTCCTCGCTGCCGCCGACGGTGACCCAGGCGCACTCGGGCGCAAAGCCCTCGACGTGGTCCTTCTCCTTCTGAAGCAGGCTCTCGGGTATCAGCATGGGCATGGAGACGTTGGTGTGTCCCGTCGCCTTAAACTTCGCGTCCAGCGCCGCCTGGATGTTCTCCCAGATGGCGTAGCCGTAGGGCCGCAGTACGAAAAGGCCCTTTATTCCCGAATAGTCCACCAGCTCCGCCTTGGTGCAGACGTCCGTGAACCACTGGGCAAAATCGACCTCCATGTCGGTTATCTGTTCGACTTTCTTATCCTTGGCCATAGCTTAAAGCATCCTCCCCGCGTTCTTTTTCGCTGAACTCTCATTTTATTTGAAGAAGCGGCGCTTGTCAAGCGCTCCGGAGCTGTTTTGACGCTTGACCGGCTGTGATATAATCAATTATAATGACCCTGAACGGGCATGTGCCCGTACTTTGGACCTTGAGTCACTCTGGAGGTGACCGTTATAGACAGGCAGAAATATGTTGCTGAGCTGGGCAAATTGCTCTCAGGTATGGCGCCGCAGGACCGCGAGGCGGTACTGCGTGGCGTAAACGCCCGCTTTGACGAGGAGGGTGACGACGCCGCGGTCATAGCGAGCCTCGGCAGCCCGACCTTTGCCGCGGTATCCGTACTGCGCGGCTATACCCCGCCCGAGGAGGGCGCTTCGGACAGCGTGCCGATGCCCGAGCCGCGGCGAGCCAGACCCGAGCCGAAACCGGTCGAGCCCGAGCCCGCCGAGCCTGAGCAGGAAGAGCCCGCAGAAGCGGAAGAAACTGAAGAAATTGAAGAGGCCGAGCTCCCGGCAGAGCCGGAAACGGCCGAACCCGAACCGGAGCCGGAAGCGGAGCCCGAAGTAGAAGCTGTGTCCGAGTCTCCTGAAGCGGACAAGCCCGCGCCCGAGGCCGGGGAGCCCGCATCTGAGGCGGAGCCTGACGAGCCCGCCTGCGAGCAGCCGCCCGAGGCGCCGGAGGCGGAGACCGAACAGCCGGAGGCCCCGGACGAATCGGAGCCGGAAGCGGAGCCCGAAGCTGAGGTGGCGGCAGATGAAGCCGCTGAGGAGACTGAGCCCGACTCGGAGCCTGAGGTGACGGCTGAGGAGCCGGACGAGGAAGAAGCCGAAGCCGAGGATATGCCGGCTGAGAGCGAGCCTGCGGAGGACGAGGACGCGCCGGAGCTGCCCCCCTTCTGGGACGGCCCGCCGGAGCTGCCCAAGCCGCCTAAGGCGAAGGTCGGACTGCTCATACTGTACAGCGTTCTGGGCGTGGTGATAGGCCTGCCGCTGACTGTGCTCTTTACCTGCGTGGCGCTGGGCATCTTCTGCTGCGGCGGTGTGCTCATCGGCGCGGCGGCACTGCTCGTCTCGTTCTGCTTCCTGGGCATGAACGTGGTGGCGGATATCCTGCTGCTGGCCGGCGCGGCGCTGGTGCTTGCGGCGCTGGGACTGCTGCTGCTGTTTTTTGCGGTGTGGTTCTTCCTGCGCTGCGTCGTGGGCTTTGTGAACCTCATTTTGCGCAAGGGCCGCGAGTGGTGCTATGACCACGGGGAGGTGGACGCATGAAGAAGGCATGGAGCATAGTCCTGAGCGTGGTCTTGGCCCTTATCGGCCTGGGCTGCGTGGTGTTCGCGCTGGGTCTCCTCATGGACGCCGACCTGGTGCGCATAGCGGACACGGTATTTTCAAATTATGACCTCGCGAAGGTAATTGTGGCGGTGGAGGACGCCGTCGGCGGCGCTATGCGCGCGCTGCCCTTCTGATTTTGGAGGCATCTCAGTTGAAAAAGAAGGTAGTCAGGAAGCACAACAACAGCGGGAACTGCTTTGTGTGCGGCATAAACAACCCCTATGGCCTCAAGACCAGGTTTTACGAGCTTGAGGACGGCACGATGGCCGCGCTGGTTACTGCGCAGCCGGAGCACCAGAGCTATCCGCAGAGAGTACACGGCGGCGTCATAACCGCGCTGCTGGACGAGACCCTGGGCAGGGCCATAAACATCACGGAGCCGGATACCTGGGCCGTCACGGGCGACATCAGCGTGCGCTTCAAAAAGCCCGTGCCCTATGGCGAGCCGCTTCTGGTGACCGGCCGCGTCACGCGCAACACGCGCCTCATCTTCGAGAGCGAGGGAGCGATATATCTCAAAGACGGCACCCTTGCCGCCTCCTCGCACGCGAGGTATATGAAGCAGCCGCTGAATGTCATCGGCGACCTCGAGTCCAACGGCGACATCTGGGTGTGCGTAGAGGAGCCGGACGACCCGACCGAGATAGACATACCCGAATAAAAAACGACAACGCCCGCCCCAGTATGGGGCGGGCGGTTTTTTACGCCAAAACCCCCGGCCTGGGGGGAGGCCGGGGGCTGGGGTTGGAGTTTCCTGAGAGCGTGACCAATCAGGAGGAAAAAGTATGTATATTAAGCAGACTTGGCTCAGAGGGCGACCACTGTGCGCGGCATACGGGAAACGGTGCTGTTCACTGTGCTGCTCTGTCCGTCCTGGACATCCGTACCGCAGGCTGAGAGCATTGTGAGCGCCAGGGCTGCGGCAGTTATGAGTGCGCATAGCTTTTTCATCGTCGTGTCCCCCTGTCCTTTGTCTGTGCCTAGATGATAAAACCTGAATGCATCAATTTTGCATCATTTCTTTGACCATTCCGTTAACATTTCTTTAAAATGCAATTAAATTCGCGGCCACATCCCTAAAGACGCGGCCGCGAGGCAAAAAGTCTGTTCATTTTTCGCACAGCGAGTCGAGATATGCCGCGGGACCGGAGACGTAGAGGTCGCCGCCCGCGGAGTCGAGCGCCACGGTGAGCGGCAGGTCGCGCACGACCAGCCTGCGCAGGGCCTCCGGGCCGAGCTCGGGGTAGGCGACGAGCTCCGCGCTCTCCACACAGCCCGCGAGCAGTGCGCCCGCGCCGCCCGTCGCGGCGAAATACACGCCGCCGTGGCGCTGCACGGCCCCGGCCACGTCCGCCGAGCGCGGGCCCTTGCCTATCATGCCCAGCATCCCGGCCTCCATCAGCCGGGGGACGAACACGTCCATGCGGTAGCTTGAGGTGGGGCCCGCTGCGCCTATGGGCCGCCCCGGAGGCGCCGGGGCCGGGCCGCAGTAGTAGATGACCGCGCCGCGCAGCTCAAAGGGCGGCTCCCCGCCCGCGTCCAGCAGCTCCACCAGACGCCGGTGCGCCGCGTCCCGCGCCGTATACACCGTGCCGGAGAGCAGTACGCGGTCCCCCGCGCGCAGCGAGCGCGCCGTCTCCGCGTCGAGCGGCGCCGTTATTCTTCTGGGCTCCATCATATCACCTCCGTGGCATGCCTCAGGGCGTGACAGCTTATGCACACCGCCGCGGGCAGCATGGCAATGTGCGTCGGCGCGGCCTTTATCCGCACCGCCAGCGCCGTCGTGCGCCCGCCGAGGCCCTGGGGGCCGATGCCCGTGGCGTTTATGGCCTCGAGCAGCTCGCGCTCCATTTTGTCGTAGAGCTCGTCCGGGTGGGGCTCGTCCAAAGAGCGGAGCAGCGCCTCCTTCGCAAGGCGGGGCACGCTGTCAAAGCCGCCGCCTATGCCCACGCCGACGACCACCGGCGGGCAGGGCTTGCCGCCAGCGCGTTTCACCGCGTCGAGCACGAACTTGCGCACGCCCGCCTCGCCCTCGGCGGGGGTCAGCATCTTCACGGCGCACATGTTCTCGCTGCCCGCGCCCTTGGGGGCGACGGTGAGGCGCAGCCTGTCCCCAGGCACGAGGCGGAGATAGATATTCGCCGGGGTGTTGTCGCCGGTGTTCACGCGCCGGAGCGGGTCGCCCACCACACTCTTGCGGAGATAGCCCTCGGCATAGCCGCGGCGCACTCCCTCCTGCACGGCCTCCTCAAAGCCGGAGACCTGCGCCTCCTCGCCCAGCTCGGCAAAGACGGTGACGAGGCCCGTGTCCTGGCAGATGGGCAGCTCAGTCTCCCGCGCGGCGTCGAGATTCGCGCAGAGCTCGCCGAGAATGCCGGCAGCGACGGGCCAGGGCTCGGTCTCGGCGGCGGTGCGGAGCGCGGCCTCGGCGTCGGAGGGAAGATAGCGGTTCGCCCTCATGCAGAGGCGGCGGACGCAGTCGCTTATCGCGGCGGCGGAGATCTCCCTCATATCCGGGCCACCCCGCTCTCGACCGCGGCCCGGGCCACGGCCTCGGCTATGGCGGGGGCGACGCGTGCGTCAAAGGCGTCGGGGATTATGTGCTCGGGCGAGAGCTCGTCGCCGACGAGGCCGGCCAGCGCGTTCACGGCCGCGGCCTTCATCGCGCTGTTTATGTCCCGCGCGCGGACGGAGAGCGCGCCACGGAACACGCCCGGGAAGGCGAGAACGTTGTTTATCTGGTTCGGGCAGTCGCTCCGGCCCGTGCCGGCGACGCGCGCGCCCGCCGCGAGGGCGTCGGCGTAGGCTATCTCCGGGGTCGGGTTCGCCATGGCAAAGACGACGGGGTCCGGGGCCATGGAGCGCACCATGTCCTGCGTCACCAGCTTGCCAGAGGAGACGCCGATGAACACGTCCGCCCCGCGCAGCGCGTCGGCAAGCGAGCCGGAGACGCGCCGGGGGTTCGTACGCTCCGCGAGATCAAGCTTGTGCCCGGAGAGACCCTCGCGCCCGGCGTATATGGCGCCGCGTCTGTCGCAGACCACGATGTCCCGCGCGCCGAGGGTAAGCAGCATCCTGGTTATGGCCGTACCCGCCGCGCCGGGGCCGTTGAGGACGATGCGGCAGTCGGCGAGGGTGCGGCCCGCGACCTTGAGCGCGTTGGTGAGCGCGGCGGAGACCACGATGGCCGTGCCGTGCTGGTCGTCGTGGAAGACGGGGATGTCGAGCTCGCGCTCGAGCACCTCCTCTATTTCAAAGCACTTGGGAGCGGAGATATCCTCCAGGTTTATGCCGCCGAAGCTGGGCGCGACGGCGCGGACGGCGGCGATTATCTCAGCGCTCTCGTGCACGTCGAGGCAGAGGGGCACGGCGTCCACGCCGCCGAACTCCTTGAAGAGCAGGGCCTTGCCCTCCATGACGGGCATGGCGGCAAGCGCTCCGATGTTCCCGAGCCCGAGCACGGCGGAGCCGTCCGAGACGACGGCGACGAAGTTCCCGCGCGCGGTGAGCTCCCAGACGGCGGCCGGGTCTCGCGCGATCTCGCGGCAGGGCTCCGCCACGCCGGGGGTGTAGGCCGTGGAGAGCGCGTCGCGGTCGCGGACGGCGACCTTCGGCGCTATCTCTATCTTGCCTCTGTGCTCGCGGTGCATCCGCAGGGCGGCCTCGTTGTAGTCCATCGTCACCAGCTCCTTAAACTGCAAAAAATCTTTCCCGGGGACCCCAAAAGGCCCCCGGGAACCAATTATATAATATTTCCGCGCCGATGCAAAGGCTTTTTGCCGTGCGAAAAGGGGGACCCGTCCGGGTCCCCCTTGGCAGTTTTATCAGAAGTCCGCGGAGCCCCAGGTGCGCGGGTGCGGAAGCACGTCGCGGATGTTCGAGACGCCGGTGAGGTACATGATGAGCCTCTCGAAGCCGAGGCCGTAACCCGCGTGGCGGCAGGAGCCGTAGCGGCGCAGGTCGAGGTACCACCAGTAATCCTTCGGGTCGAGCCCCAGCTCAGCCATCCTGGCCTCGAGCACGTCCAGCCTCTCCTCGCGCTGGCTGCCGCCGACGATCTCGCCGATGCCGGGCACCAGGCAGTCCGCCGCGGCGACGGTCTTGCCGCCGTCGTCCAGGCGCATGTAGAAGGCCTTGATCTCCTTCGGATAGTTCGTCACGAAGATGGGCTTCTTGAACACCTGCTCGGTGAGGTAGCGCTCGTGCTCGGTCTGGAGGTCGGAGCCCCAGTCGACCTTGTAGTCGAACTTGTCGTTGTTCTTCTTGAGTATCTCGACGGCCTCGGTGTAGGTCACGCGGCCGAAATCGGAGCTGGCGACGTGGTTGAGGCGCTCGAGCAGACCCTTGTCGACGAAGCTGTTGAAAAACTCCATCTCCTGCGGGCAGCGTTCCATGACGCGGTTGATGACGTATTTTATCATCGCCTCGGCGTTGTCCATGTAGTCCGAGAGGTCCGCGAAGGCCATCTCGGGCTCTATCATCCAGAACTCGGCCGCGTGGCGCTGGGTGTTCGATTTTTCCGCGCGGAAGGTGGGACCGAAGGTGTAGACATCTCCGAAGGCCATGGCGAAGTTCTCGGCGTTGAGCTGGCCGGAGACGGTCAGGCTCATGTGCTTGCCGAAGAAGTCCTGGCTCCAGTCGACGGCGCCGTCCTCGGTGCGGGGCGGATTCGCCACGTCGAGAGTCGTGACGCCGAACATCTCGCCCGCGCCCTCGCAGTCGGAGCCGGTGAGCAGCGGGGTGTGGACGTAGACGAAGCCGCGGCTCTGGAAGAACTCGTGTATCGCCGCCGCCGCGACGCTGCGGACGCGGAACACGGCGGAGAACAGGTTCGTCCTCGGCCTGAGATGCTGGATGGTGCGCAGGAATTCCACGCTGTGGCGTTTCTTTTGCAGCGGGTAGTCCGGCGTGGAGGCGCCCTCCACCGCTATTTCCGAAGCCTTGAGCTCAAAGGGCTGCTTGGCCTCGGGCGTGAGCACGAGCGTGCCCTTGACTATAAGAGCCGCGCCCACGTTCTGCCGCGCGATCTCGTCGTAATTGGACAGATTCCCCCTCTCGAGCACTACCTGCAGGCTCTTGTGGCAGGAGCCGTCGTTGAGCTCGACGAAGCCGAAATTCTTCATGTCCCTTACTGTCCTGACCCAGCCGCAGACCGTTATCTCACGGTCCGCAAACGCGGCTGCGTCGGCATAAATTCCCGAGATCCTCTGCCGCTCCATATGGCGCGTCCCCTTTCGTTTTCCGTTTCAGCGACCCGGTTGACCTTGCTTTGGCCGCTTCTCTGTATTATACTCATAGTCAAACGAATTTTCAACACAATTTACAATTGGAGGCGGCATATGGCTAAAATATATTCGGACATCACCGAGCTCATAGGCGGCACCCCGCTCATCCGACTCTCCCGCTTCGCCCCGGGAGCGAGCATCCTCGCGAAGCTTGAGCGCCAGAACCCCGCCGGCAGCGCGAAGGACCGCGTGGCCCTCTCCATGCTCCGCACGGCGGAGGCGGAGGGCAGACTCAAAAAGGGCGGCGTCGTCATCGAGCCGACCAGCGGCAACACGGGCATAGGCCTCGCGGCCCTCGCCGCGGCGCTCGGCTACAAGGCCGTCATCGTCATGCCCGACAGCATGAGCCCCGAGCGCATAAAGCTCATCGCGGCCTACGGCGCCGAGGTGGTGCTCACGCCGGGAGCCGAGGGCATGGCCGGAGCCGTGGCCAGGGCTGAGGAGATAGCTGCCGCGAATCCCGGCAGCATCATAGCGGGCCAGTTCTCCAACCCCGCGAACCCCCGCGCGCACTATGAGAGCACCGGCCCCGAGATATGGCGCGATACGGACGGCGACGTCGCCGCCTTCGTCGCGGGCGTCGGAACCGGCGGCACGATAACGGGCGTGGGCCGCTATCTCAAGGAGCAAAACCCCGCCATCCGCATCGTGGCCATGGAGCCCGCGTCCTCTCCCCTGCTCACCGAGGGCCACGCAGGTCCGCACGCCATTCAGGGCATAGGCGCGAACTTCATCCCCGAGGCGCTGGACACTTCCGTTTACGACGAGGTCGTGACCGTCACGGACGAGGACGCCCTCACCGCGATGCGTGAGCTCGCGGTCACCGAGGGGCTCCTCTGCGGCGTATCCTCCGGTGCGGCGGCCTTTGCGGCGCGGGAGATAGCGAAGCGGCCGGAGTTTGCCGGCAGGAACATCGTCTGCCTCCTGCCCGACACCGGCGAGCGCTATCTGAGTATAATGTGAGGGTAAGATATGAAGAAACTCTTTTTTATAATCAACCCGGTTGCGGGCAGGGGCATGTACAAGCAGGGCCTGGGCGAGGCGCTTTATACGCTGCACTCGGCGGGCTATGAACCGACGCTGCGTTTCACCTCCCGCGCGGGCGAGGCCGTGGAGCTTGCGCAGCTCTCGGCGGGTTATGATATCGTCTGCTGCCTGGGCGGAGACGGGACGCTCTCGGAGGTTACCTCCGGCCTCATGGCGCTGCCCCCGGAGGAGCGGCCGCCGATAGGCTACTTCCCCCTGGGCACGGCCAACGACGTCGCCACCACGCTGAAGCTGCCGAAGAACGACCCGGCGGCGGTCGCCCGGCGCATAGCCGAGGGCAGCCCCAGGGCCTGGGACGTGGGCGTGTTCGGCGGCGACAGGTACTTCACCTACGTTGCGGCCTTCGGCGCGTTCACGGACGTGAGCTATGAGACGCCCCAGCAGTCGAAGCAGGCGCTGGGACACCTGGCCTATCTGCTCGAGGGCATGAACCGCTTGCCCAAACTGCCGCACTACCGCACGCATGTGGAGCTCGACGGCGAGGAGCTCGAGGGCGACTACATCTTCGGCGGCGTGACGAACTCGACCTCGGTCGCGGGCCTTGTGAAGCTCGACCCGGACATGGTCGCGCTGGACGACGGCGAATTTGAAGTCGCGCTGGTGAAATACCCCGCCACGCTGGCGGACCTGAACGCCCTTGTGGCGCAGGCCGTGTCGAAAAACTACAACGGCGAGATGATGTCGATACGCAAGGCGCGCACGGTCCGCTTCACCTTTGCGGACCCGGTGCCCTTCACGCGCGACGGCGAGCCCGGCGGCGTGCACACGGACGTGAAGATAGAAAACGCCCGCGCCGCGGTGAGAATAATCGTGTGAATACGGCAAAACCGCCCGTTCCCAGCATGGAACGGGCGGCTTTTGTGATTGCGGATAGTCCCGCGCGCGGTTCGGGCATAATAAATCCACCCCCGCGCCGCGAGGGGGGAAAGCGGCACGGGGGCGTATATGAACACCTGCAGAAGGTGGCGCATCTGGTCTGCCCCTTCAGGGGGGATTTTTCCCCCCTCGGCGGGCAGGTCGCCGTTTTTTTGGGCTTATAAGCTGTATTGCCGGTACGTCAGGTGCGTTTCTTTGTGTATCAGCGTATTCAAAATAACAGCCACTTATGAACTGGCTGTTAACCGCGGGTGAACTTTCTCAGACATTTCTGCATCATGCGGTGAGAAAAAAGCCCGGTTTTTGGCAGAAAAGAGGCTTGACCCGGAGACTGGAGTGTGTTATACTTCATTTTACCTGTCGGCCGGACGGGTTTATTTTCGCGCGCGCATTTTTCCGCGCTGTCCGGCGCGCTCAGGGAGGCAACAGGCCGCATGAGCGGCCAAGTATTACAAGGAGGTGCCGAATAGAATGGCTGTTGGCGCAAGAGTAAAGGTCATACTCAGGTGCAGCGAGTGCAAGGAGCGCAACTACTTCACGGTCAAGAACAAGAAGAACACTCCCGACCGTCTCGAGATGAAGAAGTACTGCCCCCGCTGCCGCAAGTACACGGTCCACAACGAGACCAAGTAAGGCGTTCTGAAAGGAGCAAGCATAATGGCAGAAGAGAACAAAAACACCGCACCGGTGAAGGTCTCCACGAACGCCGTCAAGAAGAACGAGGGAAAGCTCCCCTTCGGTAAGCGCGTAGCCAAGTGGTTCCGCGAGATGCGCAGCGAAATGCGCAAGGTCATATGGCCCACCCCGAAGCAGACCCTCAACAACACCGGCGTGGCCCTCGCGATGATGGTCGTTTCCGCGCTGGTGCTCTGGGGCTTTGACACCCTCGCCAAGCTGGGCGTTCAGACGCTCATCGATCTGGTGTAAGACTGATGGCGGAAGAAGCAAAGTGGTATGTGGTCCACACATACTCCGGCTATGAGAACGCCGTGGCTGCCGCTGTCATGAAGGCGGCTGAAAACCGCAAAATGCAGGACCTCATCCAGGAGGTCAATATACCGCTCGAGACCGTCACCGAGCACACCGACTCCGGCGACAAGACCTATGAACGCAAGGTCTTCCCCGGCTACGTGCTCGTCAAGATGATAATGACGGATGAGAGCTGGCACCTCGTGCGCAACGTGCGCGGCGCCACCGGCTTCGTCGGCACGTCCAACAAGGCGATACCGCTGACGGACCAGGAAATCTATGACCTCGGCGTCGAGCGGCACGAAATCGTCCTCGGCTACGAGGTGGGCGACACCGTCAAGGTCACCGACGGCCCGCTGGAGGGCTTCCTCGGCACTGTCGAGGAGCTCGAGCCGGACAAGGACCGTGTGCGTGTTGTCGTCTCCATGTTCGGGCGCGAGACCCCTGTGGATCTCGAACTCGATCAGGTCGAGCCCGTCAAGGACTGACGGCCGGCCAACTAAACTGTTATTGAAAGGGTGCTTAGATAAATGGCACAGAAAGTTGTCGGATATATAAGATTCCAGGTGCCGGCCGGCAAGGCCACCCCGGCGCCCCCCGTCGGCCCGGCCCTGGGCCAGTACGGCGTAAACATCGGCCAGTTCACCAAGGACTTCAACGAGCGTACCAAGGCCGATATGGGCATGATGATCCCCGTCGTCATCACGGTGTACTCGGACAGGAGCTTCACCTTCATTACCAAGACCCCGCCCGCGGCCCTGCTTATCAAGAAGGCCTGCGGTATCGACAAGGCCTCCGGCGTGCCCCAGCGTGACAAGGTCGCCACCATCAGCAAGGAAGACCTGCGCAAGATCGCCGAGCAGAAGATGCCCGACCTCAACTGCACCACCGTCGAGGCCGCCATGTCCATGATCGCCGGCACCTGCCGCAGCATGGGCGTTCTCGTCGGCGACTGAGGCAGTTCCAAGGCAAGGACCAAGCTGCCCCAAACGTGGGAGGAGTGAGCCCCACGCGGCTCAACATCTCCGACGAACCACATTTTAGGAGGAAAGCAAATTGTTCAGAGGTAAGAATTATAAAGAGAGCTCCAAGCTCATAGATAAGCAGATGCTTTACGATGCCAAGGACGCCTTCGACCTCGTCTGCAAGGCCTCCAAGGCCAAGTTCGACGAGACCGTCGAGCTGCACGTCAAGCTGGGCGTCGACTCCCGTCACGCTGACCAGCAGGTCCGCGGCGCCATCGTGCTGCCCAACGGCACCGGCAAGACCCTCCGCGTTCTCGTCTTCTGCAAGCCCGAGCGCGAAGAGGAAGCCAAGGCGGCTGGCGCTGATTACGCCGGCGGCCAGGATCTCGTTCAGAAGATCCAGACCGAGAACTGGTTCGAGTTCGATACCGTCATCGCCTCCCCGGATATGATGGGCGTCGTCGGCCGTCTCGGTAAGGTCCTCGGCCCCAAGGGCCTCATGCCCTCCCCCAAGGCCGGTACCGTCACCCCCAACATCACCCAGGCTATCCAGGAAGCCAAGGCTGGTAAGATCGAGTACAGGCTCGACAAGACCAACATCATCCACTGCCCCATCGGCAAGGTCAGCTTCGGTGCGGACAAGCTCGTTGAGAACTACAACGCTCTCATCGGCGCCATCATCAAGGCTAAGCCCGCCGCCGCCAAGGGCCAGTATATAAAGAGCTGCGTCACCGCCTCCACCA
>X96_European_Hare__coassemble_859_pt1 | contig 12363 bp, 8 predicted proteins | sample X96_European_Hare__metabat2_high_PE_013 | metagenome-assembled genome bin X96_European_Hare
TCTACTATGCCGTAGGTGCGGACATTATCGGCGGAGCAGTCGCAGCGATCCTGGCAGTCACAGTGCTAAAGAGCGCATTGAATGGCCCTTCCATGTGGTTCTTTACTCTGAACATTACATTGGTTCCTGTTCTGGTCATTGGTGTGCTCTATCTGCTGCTGGCTGCGGTTATTCCGCTGATCGTTCTCCACTTCTTTAACAAAGGAACTGTGGTGGAACGATTGAGGACTTCGGAATAAGAGTAATTTTCTTAATAACCGTGTAAAAAACAAATCAAAAAGGTACTTGATATTGCGCTTCATTGCTTTTATCAAGTACCTTTTTTCATGCAGTATCATATAAGCGTGGATTCGTTATATTTGGTGTGGTATCTTTAACTATGGGAAACTCCGGTCTCCCACTTTGATACCGCCTGGCGCGACACACCGACCATATCAGCCAGTGCCTCCTGCGAGAGTCCCGCGCGCTTGCGGCTGTACAATATCTTCTCAGACAGCTTCATATTCTCCGCCTCCTTTGTGCTTGTGGCTCGAGTATAGCATCCACACCGCTTTGAGGCAAGCAACCGAGAGCTTGAATCTGCGCAACCTGGGGTTGCGTTGCTGCCCGGAGCTTTACAAATCCTCGTTGTATGGTAGAATAAAAGGGATTTCTGACAAAAGAGGTGCGCCATGACCGATATTGAAATTGCCCAGGCAGCCGTCCCCCTGCCCATAACCGAAGTCGCCGCCAAGGCCGGCATAGACGAGAGCTTTGTCGAGTGCTACGGCCGTTACAAGGCCAAGATAGATCCCGCCCTGCTCAAGGCCCCGGGAGAGGACGGCAAGCTCATACTCGTCACCGCCATCAACCCCACCCCGGCGGGCGAGGGGAAGACCACGACCACCGTCGGCCTCTCGGATGCGCTGCGCAAGATAGGCAAGCGCTCCGTCGTGGCGCTGCGCGAGCCCTCGCTCGGGCCCGTGTTCGGCATAAAGGGCGGCGCGGCCGGCGGCGGCTACGCCCAGGTCATACCCATGGAGGACATCAACCTCCACTTCACCGGCGACTTCCACGCCATAGGCGCGGCGAACAACCTGCTCGCCGCCATGCTCGACAACCACATCTACCAGGGCAACGCCCTGAACATAGACCCCCGGCGCATCACCTGGCGCCGCGCCGTTGACATGAACGACAGGCAGCTGCGCTTCATCACCGACGGCCTCGGCGGGCGCGTGAACGGCGTGCCGCGCGAGGACGGCTTCGACATCACGGTGGCAAGCGAGGTCATGGCCGTGCTCTGCCTCGCCTCCGGCATCGCCGATCTCAAGGCGCGCCTCGCCCGCATCGTCGTGGGCTACACCTACGACGAGCAGCCTGTGACCGCAGGTCAGCTCGGCGCGGCGGGGGCCATGGCGGCGCTCCTCAAGGACGCGCTCAAGCCCAACCTCGTGCAGACGCTGGAGGGCACGCCCGCCTTCGTCCACGGCGGACCCTTTGCAAACATCGCCCACGGCTGCAACAGCGTCACGGCCACACGCATGGCACTCCGGCTCGGCGAGTACGCGGTCACGGAGGCCGGCTTCGGCGCCGACCTCGGCGCGGAGAAGTTTTTCGACATCAAGTGCCGCATGTCCGGTCTGCGTCCCTCGGCCGTCGTCGTCGTGGCGACGGTGCGCGCGCTCAAGCACCACGGCGGCGCGGCAAAGGGCGAGCTCGGCGTGGAGGATCTCGAGGCACTCGAGCGCGGCCTGCCCAACCTGCTGCGGCATGTCGACAACATCAAGAACGTCTACGGCCTGCCCTGCGTCGTCGCCATAAACCGCTTCCCGACCGATACCGAGGCGGAGCTCGCTCTGGTCGAGCGCCGCTGCCGTGAGCTCGGCGTAAACGTCGCGCTCAGCGAGGTCTGGGCAAAGGGCGGCGAGGGCGGCATCGAGCTCGCGCGCGAGGTCGTGCGCCTCTGCGAGGAGCCGAGCGATTTCCACTTCGCCTACCCCGATGAGCTCGATATCCGCGGCAAGATAGAGGCCGTGGCCAAGCGCGTCTATCACGCGGGCGCCGTCGCCTTCACCGGCCCTGCGGAGAAGGAGCTCCGTCAGCTCGAGGCGCTGGGCTTCGGGAAGCTCCCCGTATGCATGGCCAAGACGCAGTACTCCTTCTCGGACGACCCCGCCAAACTGGGCGCGCCCGAGGGCTTCACGCTTACGGTGCGCAAGCTGAAGGTCTCCGCCGGCGCGGGCTTCATCGTGGCCCTGACTGGCGACATCATGACCATGCCCGGTCTGCCCAAGTCCCCCGCCGCCGAGCGCATTGACGTGGACGAGGACGGACGCATCTCCGGCCTTTTCTGAGAACCTCAAAAACAGCACCGCCGCCCTTTTCAGGGCGGCGGTTTTTCATGTTCTCAGCCGGGGAAGATCTCAAGCTCCACGTCGGAGCGCGGGAAGCTGGCGCAGGGGTGGACCCAGCCGAACTTCACGTCCGCGCCGCGGCGGCCGTCGGCACTCTCGGGCACGAAAACCTCGCCGGACACCAGCCGCGCGTGGCACCAGCCGCACTCGCCGCTGCGGCAGTGCGTGGGGGCCTTGATGCCCGCGCGCTCTATGGCCCGCTCCAGGCTCTCGTTTGCGAGGCAGTCTATCGTGCGGCGGTAGCCGTGTACGTCGATGGTCAGCTTGTACTTCACGCCCGCGGGCTCGGACATTATGCAGTCGCCCGAGAGCTCGCGGCGGATGCGGCGGCGTGGCAGGCCGAGCTTTTGAAGCTCCTGCTCCTCGTAATCGTACATCGCCTGCGGCCCGCACATGAACACCGAGTAATCGCCCTCCGGCGCGTACTTTTTCACCAACTCCGCCGTGAGGAAGCCGTGCTCATAGCCCTCGCGCTCCTCGTCGCTGAGGACGTGGACCACCTTCACGCGGCCCTTGGTGCGTGCGATGACGGCGTCGAGCTCCTCGCGCAGGAGTATGCCCTCGGCCGTCCGGCTGCCGTAGAGGATGGTGAGGTCGAAGTCCTCGATGCCGTCGGCGATGGCCTCAGCCATTGAGAAGAAGGGCGTGATGCCGCTGCCTCCCGCGAGGGCCACGACGCTCTTTGCGTCGCGGATGCGGTCGTAGTAGAAATCGCCCAGCGGACCTGAGAGCTCAAGGCAGTCGCCGACTTTCCAGTTTTCAAGTATCCACTTCGAGGCATAGCCGGGCTCAGTGCGCTTTATGGTCAGCACATAGCTCGTGCCCGCCTCGCCCAGCGCGGAGCCGGGACCGGAGCGGATGGTATAGGGCTTCGCAAGCACCGTGCCGCCTATGTTGAGCCCGACGCTGACATACTGGCTGGCGCGGAAGAAGGCGAGGCTCTTCGTTCCGCGCGCCTCGTCCGGAAGGAGCGTGAAGCTCTTGGCGTCCCGGTGCTCGTCCACCCGCGCTATCTTCACGTACTGCGCGGCCGGGTGCAGGCTTTTCGCGAGGCGGTTGGCGTTGAACTCCGAGACGGGCAGGCTGTCCGGGGCCGCGGCGATGCGCTTGTTGCGCACGGAGACCATGGAGAGAAAGCCCGAGAGGGATATCTTCTTTATCGGGGCGCGGTCATAGCTGTACTTCATCTCAGCGGCCCTCCTTCATGTCCTTGAGCGTATATCTCGCCGCCTCTGCGCCGGAGAGATAGGCCTGGCTGTAACCGTCCATGTTCGTGCCGTGGCCGCCGCAGAAGCGCAGGCCCTTTATCGTGTAGTCCAGTTTTTCGCAGGACATGACGCGCGGGAACATGCCGTCCCACATCTCGCTCGCGTAGCCGTAGACGTCGCCCTGCGGCGTGCCGATATAGCGCGCGAAGGTCACGGGGCTCGCCGTGACTATCTCCTCTATGTGGCTGCGGATATCCACGTTGAACCACTTTTCAAAGTGGTCTATCGTCTCCTCGGCGATCTTCGTCTTGAGCTCGAAATACTCGCGCTCCGTCACGTCCGCGAAGGCGTCGGCCGAGTAGAACTTCGAGAACGAGAGGATGCATGTACCCGGAGGCGAGCAGTCGGGTATGGCACGGTTCAGGCAGGTGACGCAGTAGGTCTTGTGCGTCTCGATGGACGCCGAGGTCTCGTACTGACGGAGCGTGTCGCCCGTGTCGCGCACGAAGGTGTCGTAGCCCTCGATTCCCAGCTCGTCCGCCGTGGCGTCGAGGCCGAGGTAGATGGTGAAGCAGTTCTGCGCGAGCTTTCTGGCGTTGCAGGAGCGGCGGTCGCGCTCCGGCACCTCGGCGGGGTCCACCATCTTCGAGAACACCACCGTCGGCATCAGGTTCGACACCACGCGCTCGCAGGCGATGTGCGTCCCGTCCTTCAGCGTGACGCCCTGTACCTTATTGTCCTTCACGTCGATTTTTGCGACCTCAGTGTTGTACCAGATGTCGCCGCCCAGCTCCCGTATGCGCTTATCGAAGGCCATGGCTATCTCGTGACTGCGCATTTTGCAGATATAGGGTTTGAAGTTGAGGTACATCCTGAACATCTGCGCGTAGACGGCAAAGCTCATCTTGGTGGAGTCCACGCCGACGTAGTCCCAGTAGCTCTCGTAGATCTCGCGCGCCTTCTTCGGTACGCCGAGCTTTATGAGCATCTCGTCCGTCGGCACGGAAACGCAGCGCATGAGGTCCGCCCACTTCATCAGCATGGGCAGCTTGGGCGGATCGTTGTTGTACTCATAGAGCCAGTCCACGCCGTCGCCTATCATCCGCGTGAGCTCCATGAGGTTTTCCATGGAGGCGCGGCAGCCGGGAACGGCCTCTTCCATGGCGTCCAGGAAGCCCTGCTCGCTGGCGGGGATGGTCACGTCGTAACTGTCCTCCGGGTCGGTGCTTATGGAGCGGAAGGCCTCGTCCACCGGCACCCACTCAACGTCGAGCCCCAGCTCGTCGAGCAGCTCACGGACGTGTCCGCCCTGCCCCGGCTCGCCCATCTGGCAGAGCTCGTGCAGCGCGGACTCGAACTCGAAGCGCCCGCGCCGGAAGCTGGTGGCGCAGCCTCCGGGCAGGTTGTGCTTCTCGAGCAGCAGCACCCTTTTTCCGGCCTTTGCGAGACATGCGGCGGCAGCCAGCCCGCCGTTGCCGGCGCCGACCACCACTACGTCGTATTTTTGCATCGCCTGACCTCCTTTTTTATGATTATTCCGAATCCTCTGGTATGGCCACAACAGCATTATATACGGACAAAGCGCAGTTTTCAATCGCCCTTTGTTAGATTTTGCACAATTTTTCTTCATCCGGAGCCCGAGCTTGATTTTATGTCCGTTTCAGTTTATCCTTGTAGCATGGAGATAAGGCATTTTGGAGGTAAGCTATGGCCGGAACTGCGGAAAACTCAAAGCGCGAGAGCTTCGTCAGGGAGATAGAGGCTCAGATACTGTCGGGGAAGCTCACGCCCGGCACCCGGCTGGAAGCCGAGCGCGATCTGGCCGTACGCTACGGACTGAGCCGCAGCAGCGTGAATCTCGGCATGCTGGAGCTGGAGCGCAAGGGCTTTGTGCGCATCGTGCCGCGCAAGGGCGCCTTCGTATCGGACTTTCTGCGCGAGGCGACGCCGCAGACGCTGTCGGTCATCATGGAATACGGCTCGGCCAAGATGGACGTCTCGCTGCTGCACGATCTCATGGACCTGCGCGTACTCATCGAGTGCGAGTGCGCCCGCCTCGCCTGCGAGAGCGGCGCGGGACCTGCGGACGGAGAGCTCGCCGGGCTGCTTGCGAGGATCCGGACCCGCTCCGGCGAGGAGCTCGTGGACGCAATCGTCGATTATCACTACCACCTCACCAAGCTCTCGGGCAACGATGTCTACGCCATGACCTTCAAGGCCTTTCACGGTCCCTTGCGCGGTCTGACCGCCGCGCACTTCCGCTCTGCCAAGGAGCGCAAGCGCTCCATCCAGCTGCACACCGAGCTGACACGCGCCCTGCAAAACGGCGACGGGGAGGAAGCATCAAAACTGGTGCGTGAGATAATAAGACGCGCCGATGAGAATCTCTCGGGCGGCAAGAACAGGAGGAACTGAAATGAAGGTCGGCATTATCCGCTGCATGCAAACCGAGGACTATTGCCCCGGAACAACGGACTTCCGCATGATACGCGAGCGAAAGGGCGCGTTTGAGGGCGTAGATGAAGACATCGAGCTCATCGGCTTCATAAACTGCGGAGGCTGTCCCGCAAAGAAGGCCGTGCTCCGCGCCAGAGAGCTTGTCAAGCGAGGCGCAGACACCATAGCCTTTGCAAGCTGCATACAAAAGGGAACTCCGATAGGTTATCCCTGCCCCTTCGCAAAACGCATGAAGGACATAATTGCCGCCGACCTGGGCGACAAGGTGCGCTTCCTGGATTACACACACTGACAAAAAGAGCGGCGTCCCCGTGCGGGGACGCCGCTCTTTTTGCGCTTATTCAGCTATTATTTGAAATAATCGACGCCGCTCTCGAAGATGGGCTGGATGCCCGCGCCGGGCACGTTCTGATAGAGACCCGCGCCGCTGCGCTCTGTATGGCCCATCTTGCCCAGCACGCGGCCGTCGGGCGAGCAGATGGCCTCCACGGCCAGCACCGAGCCGTTCGGGTTCGACTGTACGTCCATCGTCGGCTCTCCCGTGAGGTCCACATACTGCGTCACCAGCTGGCCGCGGCGCTCGAGCTCGCCGAGCAGCGGCTCCGGGCACACGAACCGGCCCTCGCCGTGCGAGATCGCCACGGTGTGGATGTCGCCCACCTTGCAGCGCGACAGCCAGGGGCTCAGGTCCGAGGCCACGCGCGTGCGCACCAGCATGCTCTGGTGGCGGCCTATCGCGTTGTAAGTCAGCGTCGGGCAGCTCTCATCCGTCTCGACTATGCGCCCGAAGGGTACCAGACCCAGCTTTATGAGCGCCTGGAAACCGTTGCAGATGCCCAGCATCAGGCCGTCGCGCTTATTGAGCAGCTCGTGCACCGCGTCCGTCAGCTTTGCGCTGCGGAAGAAGGCCGCCATCAGCTTTGCGCTGCCGTCCGGCTCGTCGCCGCCCGAGAAACCGCCGGGCAGGACTATCATCTGGCTGCGAGCTATCGCCTCCGCCACACGGTCCACGCTCTCGGCGACATCCGCCGGGCTCAGGTTGCGTATGACCAGTATCTCCGGCTCCGCGCCAGCCCTCTTGAGCGCGCGCGCCGTGTCGTATTCGCAGTTCGTGCCGGGGAACACCGGGATAAGCGCGTGGGGCCGCGCCGTCTTTATCGCGGGCAGCGGTCGCGCCGCGGCGGTGAAGCTCAGCTTCCGAACCTGCTCGTGGCCCTGTCCGGGCGCGTCCAGATTCGGCATCACAGTCTCGAGTTTGCCCTCCCAGGCCGCCTGTACGGTATTCATGTCCGCGCGCTCGCCGCCGCAGCGGAAGATGTAGTCCGCGCCCACGCGGCCTATCGTCTCGCCCGCCGCGCAGTCCGGCACGGTCTCAAGTATCATGCCGCCGAAGCGCCAGCCGAAGAGCTTCGCTTTGTCGAAGCCCGGCTCTATCTCCACGCCCAGGCCGTTGCCGAAGGCCATCTTGCACAGGCCCTCGGCCACGCCGCCGCTGCCGACGGCCCAGGCCGCGCGCACCTTGCCCGCGCGCATCAGGCTCTCAGCCTCCGCGAACATCCTCAGCGTCGCCTCCGCGTCGAAGGGGTCGGCGTAAAGCAGCGCCAGGCGGTCGCCCGCGGCCTTGAGCTCCGGCGTTATCACGTCGTCCACGTTCCCCGGCGTCACGGCGAAGCTCACCAGCGTGGGCGGCACGTCCATGTCCTCAAAGCTGCCGGACATGCTGTCCTTGCCGCCTATTGCCGCCATACCGAGGCCGATTTGAGCCTCCAGCGCGCCGAGCAGCGCGGCAAAGGGCTTGCCCCAGCGCTCAGGCTCCGTGCGCAGGCGCTCGAAATACTCCTGAAAGCTCATGTATATGTGCTCGTGCCCCATGCCCGAGGCCACCAGCCGCGCCGCGCTCTCGACAACTGCGAGGTACGCGCCGAGGTAGGGGCTCTGCTCCGACACGCGGGGTTCAAAGCCGTAGGCCATGGCCGAGCAGGTTTTCGTCTCGCCCATGACGGGGAGCTTGGCTATCATGCTCTGCATAGGCGTCAGCTGCCGCGCGCCGCCGTAGGGCATGACCACCGTGCCCGCGCCTATCGTGCTGTCGAACCTGCCGCCCAGGCCCCGCCGCGAGCAGGTGGAAAGGTCGCTCATCAGCGCCGAGAGCTTTTCCTCGAGAGAGCCGGACACGGAGGGGCTGCGGTCCTCGACGCAGGTCTCGGGCACGCTCACGCGCGCGTGCTTCTCCGCGCCGTTGGAGGCGAGGAACTCGCGGCTGAGGTCGGCAATCGTCTTGCCGCGCCAGCGCATGCGGAGCCTCGGCTCGGCAGTAACCGTGGCCACGACCGTGGCCTCCAGGTTCTCCGCCGCCGCGAGGGCGAGGAAGCGCTCCGCGTCCGCGGCGGAGACGACGACGGCCATGCGCTCCTGGCTCTCGGAGATGGCAAGCTCCGTGCCGTCGAGGCCGGCGTACTTGCGCGGGACCTTATCGAGGTCGATGTCCAGGCCGTCGGCCAGCTCGCCTATGGCGACGGAGACGCCGCCAGCGCCGAAGTCGTTGCAGCGGCGGATGAGCCGCGTGGCCTCGCCGTTGCGGAAGAGGCGCTGGAGCTTGCGCTCCACGGGGGCGTTGCCCTTCTGCACCTCGGCGCCGCAGGTCTCGAGGCTGTGGAGGCCGTGGGCCTTACTCGAGCCGGTCGCGCCGCCGCAGCCGTCGCGGCCCGTGCGCCCGCCGAGCAGGATGACGAGGTCGCCCGGCACGGGCTCAGCGCGGATGACGTTCGCCTCGGGCGCGGCGGCCACGACCGCGCCTATCTCCATGCGCTTTGCGACATAGCCGGGGTGGTAGAGCTCATCCACCAGGCCCGTGGCGAGGCCGATCTGGTTGCCGTAGGAGCTGTAGCCCGCCGCGGCGGTGGTGACCAGCTTGCGCTGAGGCAGCTTGCCGGGCAGGGTCTCGCTCACCGGCACCAGCGGGTCGCCCGCGCCGGTCACGCGCATGGCCTGATACACATAGGCCCGGCCGGAGAGGGGATCGCGGATGGCGCCGCCGATGCAGGTCGCCGCGCCGCCGAAGGGCTCTATCTCCGTCGGGTGGTTGTGCGTCTCGTTCTTGAACATGAGCAGCCAGGGCTCGTCGTGCCCGTCCACGTCCGCCGTGATGCGCACGGAGCAGGCGTTTATCTCCTCGGATTCGTCGAGGTTTTTGAGCTTCCCCGTCTTTTTGAGGTACCTTGCGCCGAGGGTGGCGAGCTCCATGAGCGTGAGGGGCTTGTTCTCCCGGCCCAGCTCGCGGCGCATGGCGAGGCAGTGCTCATAGGCCGCGCGGACGCGCGCGTCGGCTATCTCCGCGCCGTCGAGGATGGTGCCGAAGGTGGTGTGGCGGCAGTGATCGGACCAGTATGTATCGAGCACACGCAGCTCCGTGACGCTGGGCTCGCGGCCCTCGGATTTGAAGTACTCGCGGCAAAACTCCGCGTCGTCCGCGTCCATGGCGAGACCCATGCGGGCGATGAGCGCCTCAAGCCCCGCGCGGTCCAGGGCGGTGAAGCCCTCGAGCACGGCAACGTCGTCGGGCTCCGGGTAGTTCTCGGCGAGGGTGGCGCGCGTATCGAGCGAGGCCTCCCGGCTCTCGACAGGGTTGATGAGGTAGTGCTTTATCTTCGCGAGCTCCTCCGGCGTGACGGAGCCAGAGAGCAGATAGACCTTCGCCGTGCGGACGGCGGGGCGCTCGGCCTGGGAGAGCAGCTGCACGCACTCGGCGCAGGAGTCCGCCCGCTGGTCGAACTGCCCGGGCAGGTACTCGACGGCGAACACCTCATCCGCCTCCGGCAGCTGCGTGTGGACGATATCGACCTGCGGCTCCGAGAACACGACGGGCAGGCAGCGGCGCATGAGCGCCTCGTCCAGGCCCTCCACGTCGTAGCGGTTGAGGAGCCTCAGAGCGCTCAGGCCCTCTATGCCCAGCAGCGAACGCAGCTCCGCGAGCACGCCCTGGGCCTCAACGTCATAAGGTGACTTTTTCTCGACATATACCCGATAGACCGCCATATCTTGACCTCCGGTTATATTTTTTAGTTTGGCTCAGGCCTTGAGCGCGCGTGCGCCTATGTCCATGCGCTTGTGCAGGCCCTCGAAGCTAATGTTCTCCGCCGCGGCGTAGGAGCGGCGGACGGCCTCGGCAAGCGTGGGCGCGGTGGCGGTGACGCCGAGGACGCGGCCGCCGTTGGTGAAGTATTTTCCGTCCTCGCACTTTGTCCCGGCGTGGAACACCTCGGCGCTCCCGTCCGCGAGCTGGCCCTTTTCGTCGAGGCCGGAGATGGGCAGGCCCTTCTTATAGGCCTTGGGATAGCCGCCGGAGGCGAGGATGAGGCAGCAGGAGCTGCCCTGCGACCACTTGACGTCCACCTCGGAGAGGCGGCCCGCGGCGGTGGCCTCCATGATGTCGAGGAGGTCGGTCTCCAGCAGCGGGAGCACGGCCTGGGTCTCCGGGTCGCCGAAGCGGCAGTTGTACTCTATGACCTTGGGACCGTCCTTCGTCAGCATGAGGCCGAAGTAGAGGCAGCCGCGGAAGGTGCGGCCCTCGGCGTTCATGGCGCGGACTGTGGGCAGGAAGATGCGCTCCATGCACTCGGCGGCGACTTCCGGCGTATAGTAGGGGTTCGGGCAAATCGCGCCCATGCCGCCGGTGTTCGGGCCCTCGTCGCCGTCCAGGGCGCGCTTGTGGTCCATGGAGGCGAGCATGGGCACGAGGGTCACGCCGTCCGTGAAGCTGAGGACGGAGACCTCGGGGCCCTCGAGATACTCCTCGATGACGAGGCGGGCGCCGCTCTCGCCGAATACACGGTCCTGCATGGCGGCGCGGACAGCCTCGCGGGCCTCCTCGCGGCTCATGGCGACCGTGACGCCCTTGCCGAGGGCGAGGCCGTCGGCCTTGACGACGACGGGGATGGGCGCGGACTCGATGTAGGCCATGGCGGCGTCGAAGTCGTCAAAGACCTCGTAGGCCGCGGTGGGGATGTCGTATTTCTTCATGAGCTCCTTGGCAAAGACCTTGCTGCCCTCGATCTGGGCGGCGGCCTTGGAGGGTCCGAAGGTGGGGACGCCGATGTGCTCAAGGGCATCGGCCATGCCGAGGCAGAGGGGATCGTCGGGGGTGACGACGGCGAAGTCGGCCTTAATCTCCCGGGCAAAGTCCACGGCTCCCTCTATGTCCGTCGCGGCCACGGGCACGCATACCGCGTCCGCGGCTATGCCGCCGTTTCCGGGCAGGGCATAGATGTCCGTCGCCTTCGGGTTGCGCTTGAGCGCCCTGATTATCGCATGCTCGCGCCCGCCGCCGCCAATGACCAGTATCTTCATACGTGCCTCCAAAATCAAAGGTTTAAAGGTTTAAAAGTTTTTTGCCCCGCTTTTTTACAAAAAAGCGGGCGCCGTCCAGGGGCCGCGCCCCTGGTCGCCCGCCGCAGCGGGCGAAATCCTTATTGCTCATTAAGCGCAGGAAAGGGGTTTGGGGGAAACCCTCGCCGGGGGTTTCCCCCATATTCTGCTCAATGATGGAAGAGTCTAATCCCCGTGAAGCACATGACCATGCCGTACTTGTCCGCCGTCTCGATGACGTTGTCGTCGCGGATGGAACCACCCGGCTCCGCGACGTATTTTACGCCGCTCTGGGCCGCGCGCTCGATGTTGTCGCCGAAGGGGAAGAAGGCGTCGGAGCCGAGGGCGAGGTCAGTGACCTTGGAGAGCCACTCGCGCTTTTCCTCGGCGGAGAGCTCCTCGCGGATGAAGCGGTCGATCTCGTTGTCGCGCTCGGCGCGCTTGAGCGAGGGGTCGAAGCTGAGCTCGAGCACCTTCGGGTGGCGGCGCAGCTGCCAGAGGTCGGCCTTGTCTCCGGCGAGGCGGGTGCAGTGGATGCGGCTCTGCTGTCCCGCGCCGACGCCGACGGTCTGGCCGTTCTTGACGTAGCAGACGGAGTTCGACTGCGTGTACTTGAGCGTGATGAGCGCAAGGAGCAGGTCGTCCACAGCACTGTCCGTGAGGGCCTTGTTCGCCGTCACGATGTTGCCGAGGCACTCGCGCGTGATGGGCAGGGAGTTGTTGCCCTGCTCAAAGCGGATGCCGAAGATGTCGCGCTGCTCTATGGGCTTGGGCTCGTAGTCGGGGTCTATCTTCACAACGTTGTAGCCCCCCTTGCGCTTCTGGCGGAGGACCTCCAGCGCCTCGGGCGTATAGCCGGGGGCGATGATGCCGTCGGAGACCTCGGGCAGGAGCAGGCGGGCCGCCGTCTCGTCGCAGACGACGGAGAGCGCCGCCCAGTC
>X96_European_Hare__coassemble_861_pt1 | contig 12329 bp, 8 predicted proteins | sample X96_European_Hare__metabat2_high_PE_013 | metagenome-assembled genome bin X96_European_Hare
CTACGAGAACCTCAAGGAGCTGCTGAACACCGGCTCCAAGAAGGTCTCTGTGGTCGAGATGCAGCACAAGCTCGCGGCGGACATCACTCCGGGCTGCCGCTGGTCGATCATGGCCCGCTGCCGCCAGCTCGGCGTGGACATGCTCAAGGACACCCGCGTCGTATCCATATCCAAGGCGGGCGTCACCGTCTCCGGCGAGGACGGCGAGAAGCTCATCCCCGCGGACACGGTCGTAATGGCCGCCGGCGCCCGTCCCAGCGGCGACATGGCCGAGAAGCTCCAGGGTCTCTTCAGTCACGTCGATGTGGTGGGCGACGCCGTTACCGTAGGCAAGATACCCGATGCCATCCGCTCCGCTTACAACATTGCAAGCAAAATATAAGAATAAATTGACTAAAGGAGAATAATTATGGATTTCAAACTTACCGAAGAACAGGAGCTGCTGCTTGAGAGCGTTGACGAGTTTCTGGACAACTGCGGCTTCGACGAGAAGTACCTCAAAAAGTGCTACGACGAGCACCGCCTCCCCGACGAGTTCTTCGACGCACTCAACGAGGCCGGTCTCGGCCTTTTGGGCCTGCCAGAGGAATTTGGCGGCACTCCCTTGGACTGCCTCACCATGATGCTCGTGAACGAGAAGTTCAACTCCCGCGGCTACCCCAACCGAATCGGGGCCATGCTCGAGATAGACGACATGCTCACTTTCGGCAATGAGTACCACCAGAAGGCGGTCTTTGATACCCTCACCAAGCAGGCTAAAGCCTTCTGCCTCGGTTTCACTGAACCACAAGCCGGTTCCGACAGCCTTGCCATCACCTCCACCGCCACGCGCAAGGACGGCAAGGTCTATCTCAACGGCCACAAGTGCTTCATAACCGCCGCCGACGAGGCAAAGTACATACTTTTCCTCACCATGGACAAGGACAGCGGCAAGTCCCCCTATCAGTCCGCCTCCATGTGGATGGTCCCCCTGGACGCCCCTGGTGTGAAGATCACCAAGATGCACAAGATCGGCTGGAAGCTGACCGGCAGCTTCTGCGACGTGTACCTTGAGAACGTCGAGGTTGACGAAAACGCCCTGGTCGGCGTAGAGGGCAACGGCTTTATGCAGCTCATGAAGAACTTCGAGGTCGAGCGTCTGCTCATGGCCTGCTCCGCCGTCGGCATGGCCGAGTGTGCTTACAACGACGCTCTCAGCTACGCCAAGCAGCGCATACAGTTCGGCAAGCCCATCGGCAGCTTCCAGATGATTCAGGAGAAGCTGGTCCAGATGAAGATCAAGATTGAGAACATGCGTAACTTTGTCTACAAGTGCGCCTGGGAGAAGGACAACAACATCTCCATTCAGACCTCCGCCAATCTCTGTAAGATCTACTGTGCCCAGGCGGCCTTCGAGGTCTGTGACGACGCAATGCAGATCATGGGCGGCATCGGCTACACCGAGGACAGCCGCGTCTCCCGCATGTGGCGCGATGTGCGCGTCATGCGTATCGGCGGCGGCACAGACGAGATTCTCATCAAGTCCGCAGCCAAGCAGCTGCTCAAGTAACATCCGGAAAACTCAGACGGAGGAAGCCTTTCGGCTTCCTCCTTTTCATATTTTGTACTTTTCAAGTTTTGCATACAGCGTTTTTCTCGAGATACCCATCTCCGAGGCTACGGCGCTCTTGTTCCCGCGGTGCGCAATCATCAGCTTCATGATGAGTTCCCGCTCGTATTCGCCGTAACTTTCCGCCTTCAGCGGCTCGGTCTTACCCGCCTCCGGCTCCGGGCGCTGCTCCGCGGGCTTCGCCGGAAGAGGCTGCGCCGCGCGCATCCTTCTGGCGTGGAAGTCAAGCGGCAGGTCCTTTGAGGTTATGACTTCGCTCGCCGTTACGTTCATGCAGCGCTCGATGACGTTTCTCAGCTCACGGACGTTGCCGGGCCAGTCATAGGACATCATCAGCTCCAGCACCTCGTCCGAGACACCTGTGACCCGCTTGCCGAAGCTCCGGGAAAAGCCGTCGAGCATGTAGTCTATGAGCAGGGGTATGTCGCTCTTTCTGTCCCTCAGCGGCGGGATGTTCAGCGTGAACACGTTCAGCCTGTAATAGAGGTCGAGCCGGAACTTGCCGTCGTTCACATACTCCCAAAGGTCCTTATTCGTAGCGGATATAACACGCACATCAGTGGCTACGGCACGGTTACCCCCCACCCTTGTCACCACACCGTCCTCGAGCACTCGAAGCAATAGCACCTGCATGTCCAGGGGTATCTCCGCTATCTCGTCCAAAAACAGCGTGCCGCCATCGGCAGCTTCGAACTTGCCCATAGCGCCACCGCGCTTTGCTCCCGTGAATGCCCCCTCCTCGTAGCCGAACAGCTCTGTGCTGAGCAGCTCTCTCGGCAGTGCAGCACAGTTTATGGCCACGAATGGCTTGCTCCGCCTGGAGGACTCATTGTGCAACGACTGAGCAAAGAGCTCCTTGCCGGTGCCGGACTCGCCAAAGATAAGGATATTGGAGTTTCCGGCCGCGGCGCTCCTCGCTTGCTGCACTGTACGCTCAAAGACGTCGCTCTTGCCTATCAGCTTATCAAACGTAAAGGCCGGCCCCGTGTTCGACACCTTGTTGATGTACTTTTGCAGGGCTTTGCGGTCAGTCATGACGATAGCCAGACCTCGCGGCTGCTTTTCCTCGCTGCTGATCTTTAGGAAATCGACCATATATTCCCGCTCACCGCCGTCTTTCACCGGCATGACAACGCTTTTGGAGGTGATGTCCGCCCCTCCGTTGAGGCATTTGATGCCGTCCTTCAGAGCTGGATATACCTCGGAGAACTTCTTGCCGCCTATCTCTGATATATTTGTGCCCATATCACGGTAAAAACTATCGCTTGCGTCAAGTATATTACCGTCGGTATCTACAGAAATGAAAATGGAGGAGCGCTGGTTCAAAACTGACTCCAGCACCCGGTCCTTAATATCCACCTCCGGGAGATTCAAGCGGTTCGACAGCATTAAAAAGCTCTCTATCGAGAGTGACACGACGGACAAGGTCTGCTCCGACAGCCTCCTGAGCGGGATGATAACAAGCATAGAAGTCTCGTTCATCATTGGATTGTTGATTGGCGGCAGGCAGAACAGTGCAAAGGCGGACAGGGCCTCGCAATAATTCTCCGCACCTATCGTGAACTCCAACTTGCGGCTCCTGGAGGCCAGCGACACGGCCGTTGAGCCGACCATCTGCTCCGAGAAACATGCTCCAAAGCTGATATTCAGCCGCTTCAGCTCGCGAAGGAACTCCCTGTTTCCTCCCTTGTTGTAGACTCTCAGATTCTTGTTTAAATAGAACACGGCCGCCCCGATAGCGCCTAGCGCCTGGTCCATGTCCTTAAACAACTTCTCAAACTTCATGTAGTGATACTGCATGAGTTTGGACGTGCTTTTTATAGTGGCTTCCTTATCCTGCGTGGCTGGCAAGGCATCCCCTGTATGAGGGATATTCAGTCCACGGGAACGCAACCAACCCTGGCTCACGCACTGCCGCACAGCAGGACTGAGCAATTTTTTCCCGCTGAGGCAAAGTCTCTTTGACTCGGTTATCTGTTGCTGGAGCTGTATCAAGCCCAATGCGGCCTTCATACTGTTTCCTCCTGTGCAAAACTATGTTTCATATTGTATATTATTGTATCATTTTTTGTGAATTAGTAAAGTATATTTTATATAATCATGGTGTCTTGTCCCCTATTGTATAATTTTGTGTTGTTTTGTGACGAAATGTGTGTATACTTGACACCATAAAACGTGCTGAGCAGTTTTTTCACAAAGTTCTGCTTTGGCGAGAAGTTTGCTATTTAAATATCATAGATGCGGTTTCGCCCTAAATACGGCGGAATTGGAATGGAGGATGTCTATGTTTGGAGTCTACAACTGGTTTTGTATGAATGCTTTGGAAAACCCGTCCAAAACAGCTCTCATCACCGAGGCCGGACGGGTCTCCTACGGTGAGTTGAACGGACGCATAAACCGGCTGGCATATGGGATGAAGTCGGCCGGCATCCGGAAAGGAACGCGGGTCGGGCTCTTGTTCCCCAACGGCCAGACCTATATAGAGGCCCTCTTTGCCGTTTTAAAGCTCGGGGCCTTTGCCGTACCATTCAACACCCGCTTCGGGGCAGCTGAGGTCACTGAACTTGTTGATGCAGTAGGCTGCGAGTACATGCTCTACGGCAAGGCCTTTGAGGGCATGGTCTCCGATCTCGAGTGTCCCGGCGTGCTCTGGTACGGCGAGGGGGAGCTCTCCTCCGACTACGGCAAAATCGCCAACCTGTACGATAACAAGATGGAAAACTGGGACTTTTTCGAGGAAATGAGCGCGGAAGACGAGGTCATGGCCATATTCACCGGCGGGACCACAGGGCGCTCCAAAGCCGCCGTGCACACGCATCAGGGGCTGCTGATGCAGGTGCTCCCCCGCGTCATCGACTACACCAGGACCGACGTGTACCTCAACTTTGCCCCGCTCTTCCACGTCGGTGGCCTGTCTGCACTGATGGTCACCTTTGCAACATGCAACACGTTCGTGAGCATGGAAAGGTTCATTCCCGAGGTGATCATGCGGGTCATACAGGAGGAGCGCGTGACACAGATGTTCCTCATCCCGCCCAATATCTGCGAGCGTTTTAAGGCCTCGACCGAATGGGGAAAGTACGATCTCTCCTCCGTTAGGCTCGTCCGGGTCGGCGGCGGCGCGTGGAACGAAAAGGTCATTGACGACGTGTTCAGTGTCTTCCCCAAGGCCGAGATATTCAACGCCTACAGCTGCAGCGAGTTCATCGCCTGCGTGAACATCACATGCAGCCGCGATATGATAAAGGATAACCCCAAACTGACCACAGCGCTCGGCAAGCCCTCCTACTATACCGAGATACTCGTCCTCGATGACGACGGCAAGTCCGTCCCCTGCGGCGTCCCCGGTGAGCTCTGGGGCAAATGTCCCGGCATGATGAAACGCTACCTCGGCTTTAACGGCAGCGACAGGGACGGATTCATGCCGACCGGCGACCTCGTCACGGTCGACGAGGAGGGCTATGTCTACTTCGTCAGCCGCAAGAAGGATATGATAAAGTGCGGCGGCGAGAACATCTATGCTCAGGAGGTCGAGGACGTCATTAAGCGCCATCCCGCCGTTGCCAACTGCGGCGTTGTGGGCCTGCCCGACAGCAGCTGGGGCGAGATAGTGGCCGCCGCCGTAGTGCTCCGTCCCGGCATGACTTTGACCGCGGACGAGCTCATCGAGTTCTGCCGGCGCAACATGAGCAGCTACAAAAAGCCGCGCAAAGTGTTCATCATGGACGCCCTACCCCTCACCGCAAAGGGCACGGTCAAGAAGAGCGAACTTAAAGAAATTCTGTCCGCAATGTGAGAGCGGGCTGCGTGAAAGGAGCAGTTATGAGATACAAGGATGTACCGGAATTCGGCGCGCTCTACGGAGTGAAGGTGGTTTGCGCCGCGATGTCGCAGGCTGGCCCCTATGCGGCCGAGCTCATGGCCGAGATGGGCGCAGACGTGACATGGATCGAGAATCCAGACAACATGGATGTTGTTCGTATGCGCCTCGGCATGACCGGCGAAAGCGAGCGCCGCAACATGCGCAACCTATGCATGAGAATTCCCACTGACGAGGGCAAGGCCACGCTGCTGAAAATGCTCTCCACTGCTGACATATTTATAGAATCCTCCAAGGGACTGCAGTATGAAAAATACGGTCTCTCCGACGATGTGCTCTGGCAAGCAAACCCCAGGCTGGTCATCGTACACATTTCCGGCTACGGAAAATACGGCGTTAAGGAGTATGTGGACAGGCCCTCCTACGACCCTGTAGCTCAGGCCTTTTCCGGCATTATGGACCTGCAGGGCTTCCCTGACAAGCCGCCCATCCAGGCTCAGGTAAGCATGCTGGACTACTACACGGCGCTCCATGCCTCCACTGCCGCCCTTGCAGCTCTGCGCAAGGCCGAAAAGACCGGCGTTGGCGACAGCATTGACGTCGCACAGTACGAGATAGGTTTCCGCTGCAGCGCCAACAAGGTCTCGGAATACTTCACCCTCGGTGAGTACACGCCCAAGGTAGGCAACCACAACCCCAACTATGCCGCCTGGGGCACCTACGTCTGCAAGGACGGGGCAGCGGTCATGCTAATCATACTTGGCGTGCCCTCTGTGAAGCGCATATGTACCCTGCTCGGGCTCGAGTATCCCTCCGAGCTCTTCCCCGCCGGAAAGGGCAACATACCTATAGACAGCGAAGGCGCAACGGTGGTCGAGGCCGCCCTAAAGGACTATTGCGACACTCACACAGCGTCAGAAATGGAGCTTGAATTCTCCAACATGCGTATCCCCTGCTGCCGAGTCATGAACTATGAGGACATAAAGACGAACGAGCAGTACGCCGCGCGCGAGACCATTATCCAGTGGGACGCCGCCCCTGGCAGCCGCTATGAGGGCACAAAGATAACGGGCGCCGCCCCCGTGCCCAGATTCAAGCGCAATCCCCAGCAAATCTGGCGGGGCTGCCCCTACATCGGCTGCGACAACGAGGACGTGCTGCTAGACTATGGCCTCACTACGGATCAGATATCCGAATTGTGCGAGAAGGACGTCATCGTTGTCCCCCGCTCGGACATCAACTATTTCTAAAAATCACATAATAAACAGTTTTATTCCGCTGCATTGGCACAGAAGTTTCTATGCATGTTTTTGTTGCATGACAATTTCTAAACAATGCAGCGGAATATTTTTTCTGAAAGGAGGTTGAGTATGTCAGGCGAAGGAAAAGAAGGACCGGTCCTAACCTGTCGGCGTGGGCACATCATGATCGTCACGATCAGCCGTGAACACGCTGCGAACTCGGTAGACCCGGAAACGGCGTTCCTGCTTGACTCGGCCCTCAACGAGGCGGAGGAAGACGACAGCGTATACGCGGTCATCCTCACCGGCGCCGGAAGCAAGTTTTTCTGCACGGGGCAAGATCTGAAGTGCCTTTCATCCGGAAACAGCAAGGGCTGCGCCATACCTGGCCACGGCTGGGCCGGCATAACGGAACGCGTGTTCCCCAAGCCCCTGTTGGCCGCGGTCAACGGCTATGCCCTGGGCGGCGGCACGGAGATAGCGCTCGCCTGCGACATGATCGTCGCTTCGGAAAACGCCAGCTTCGGTCTGCCGGAGGTCAAGCGCGGCATATTCGCAGCTGGAGGCGGCCCGATACGACTCGCCCACGCGGTTTCCAAGGCGGCAGCCATGGAGCTTCTGCTGACAGGAGACGCCATAAGCGCGGAAAGAGCCCTTCAGCTTGGGCTTATCAACTATGTCGTGCCGGCCAGGGAGTTGTTGGAGCGAACCATCTTGCTTGCAGAGAAGATCGCGGCAAACGCGCCGCTGTCGCTGAGATACACAAAGCAGCTGTACTCAAAAGCCCAGTGCTCGTCGCCGGAAGAGGCCTTTGCCACAAGCGAATTGATAAAGAAAATAGTCTTCAGTTCCAGCGACGCCAAAGAAGGCCCCCGGGCATTTGCGGAAAAACGCCAGCCCGTTTGGACCGGCAGATAAGCGGCCGCACCGCCGCCTACAAAGGAGAACATTGTATGGATAAGAAAGTAGTTAAAAAAATCGTCGATGTCGTCATCGCAATAGTTATCGGCGTTGTCTTCTCTCTCCTCAGGTTTGGAGATCTGACGCCTGAGGCCATGAAGTTCATCGGCATATTCATAGCCACCATGTATCTGATGATACGCCGCGCTTTCCCGGACCACATAACCATTCTCCTCTCACTCGGATGCCTACTTCTGTTCAAGGTCTCCGATTCAGGGTCCGTTTTCGCCCCATTCGCAGGCACCACGGTCTGGCTGGTCATCCCGATATTCGGTTTTGCGGCCTGCCTTTCCGCCAGCGGCCTCATGAAGCGCATCGCCCTGCACATCATGAAGATCTTCCCCACCAGCTTCAAGGGCAACATCACCGCCCTGATGGCCACCGGCACCATACTCAGTCCCCTGATCCCCTCTGTCAACGCCAAGGTGTCCATTCTCGCCCCCTTCACAAGCGCCATTGCCGACGAGTGCGGTTATGAGAAGGGCAGCAAGGGCGCTGTAGGCCTCTTCTCCGCAAACTTCATTTCCGCGGGCATTCTCGGCAATGCGTTCCTCACCGGCTCCGTCTACGTCTCCATCCTCATGGGCTTCATGAGCGATGAGGTCAAGGCCACTTTCACCTGGGGCACCTGGTTCCTCGCCGCAGCCGTGTGGCTCGTGCTGGTGCTGGTGCTCAGCTACATCATGATAGTCAAGACCTGCGACCCGGGCACCGCCTCCGCCATGTCCAAGGAATACATCGAGAATAGGCTCAAGGAAATGGGCAAGATGGGCGCCAAGGAAAAGACCGCTGCAATCGTTCTCGCCATCGCCATGGTCTGCTGGATACTGCAGGACCAGATCGGCGTCTCCGCCTACATAACCTGCATGATAGCCTTTGGCGTTCTTGCTGCCTGCGGTCTCATGTCAGGCCCCGAGTTCGGCACCAAGATCTCCTGGGCTACTGTCATCATGATTGGAGGCATACTGTCTCTGGCCGATCTGACCAAAAATCTTGGCATATCCGCCTGGCTTGCCGGTCTCATTGGGCCCTATCTGACCTGGATGCTTACCAGCCCCTATATTTTTGTGCTCGGAATCTGCATTATAACCTACCTGCTCCGCTTCGTCGTCATCTCGCAGGTCGTCACGGTCACGATAGTCAACGCGATTTTTGGTGCTCTCGCCATCGAGGCCGGATACAATCCGTTCGTTCTGCTCTTTACCTCTTTCATGGCCGCTCAGAACTGGAACCTCTCCTTCCACAACACCCTTTACATGAGTGCCCACGGCGCCAACAGTGGCCGACTCGAGGACCACAAGGACGTCGTTCCCATCGCCTACGGCTACATGGCCATAAACACCATTGCCTGCCTCGTCAGCGTACCTGTCTGGCAACTCATGGGCTTCATCACTTGATCAACACCATTTGAACACCACACAATACACAATCTTACTCAGGAGGAAAAACAATGGCAAAGAGATCTGACGTACCCGTATTTGGCCCCCTGCACGGTCTGAAGATAATGCACCAATCCGTTTCCATTGCTGGCCCATTCTGTGCTGAGCTGTTTGCTGAGCTCGGTGCGGACGTAATCTGGATAGAGAGCCCCTACGCCGCCGATATTGGCCGCCTCACCACCACCAACATGGGCCAGAGCGAGCGCCGCAATGTCCGCAGCCTCTGCATGGACATCTTCAAAGGCGAGGGCAAGGAGACCTTCCTCAAGCTCATCAAGGACGTGGACATCTTCTTCGAGGGCTCCCGCCCCGGTCAATACCAGAAGCACGGCATTACTGACGAGCTGCTCTGGGAGATCAACCCCAAGCTCATCATCGGCCACATTTCCGGCTACGGCCAGTACGGAGACCCCGACTACGTTGGCCGCGCCAGCTATGATCCGGTGGCTCAGGCCTTCGGCGGATTCATGTACATGAACTCCCATGAGAACGAGAAACCCCGCTCTGTCAACGGCTATATTGGCGACTACTACACCTCGCTCTACATGGCCTTTTCCCTCATGTCCGCATACTACAACATGCTCCGCACCGGTAAGGGCGAGAGCATCGACATAGCCCAGTTCGAAACCTTCGTCCGCATGACCGGCGTCTACGCCATGGACACTTTCAACGGAGACCGTCCCTTTGTCCTCTGGCCGGACAACAATGCCGACGGCTGCTGCTGGAACGCCTACAAGACCAAGGACGACCAGTGGTTCTATCTGCTTGTTCAGGGCGCACTCATGAAGAAGGTGACGGCTCTGCTGGGCATCCCCTTCGGTGTTGACGGCTACCCCGCCGCCGGTGTCTGGAAGATCAGCACCCCCTACGGTCGCGAGCTTGAGGACGCCATCACCGCCAAGATCGCCAGCATGACCCTCGACGAGGCGCAGAAGTGGTGCGACGACAACGGTATCCCCGGCAGCCGCATAGTCAACTTCTACGACATGATGGAGCACCCCCACTACAAGGCCAGGGGCACCCTCATTTCCTGGCCGCGCACCGACAACGGCCGCATGGTCACCGGCTCCAACATTGTGCCCAGGTTCAAGAACACCGAGTGCAAAGTCTGGCGCGGTTGCCCCACATGCGGCATGGACAACGAGGACATCCTCGCCGACATCGGCTACACCCCCGATCAAATCCAGCAGCTCTATAACGCCGACGTACTCCGCAAGGGCGACATGAGTGCAAACAAGTATGACATGAAAAAGTAATGCAAAAACTGCCGTGGAGCCTCTCCACGGCAGTTTCTCTATTCTCTGCGGCGCCTCACGGACGTGTCCGGCACGCCTGCTGCCGCGCGGTATTTGGCAACGGTCCGACGGGACACCCCGACGCCGTTTTCGCTCAGCCGCTCTGCTATCTCGCGGTCGCTGTAAGGATGCAGCTTGTCCTCCCCGGCCACTATCGCCTTTATGCGCTCCTCAAGCTCGCCGGATGTGAGCTCCGCAGCGCTCTGTCCCAAGCTGCGTGGGAAAAACCGGCTCATCTCAAAGCAGCCCCAAGAGCAGGCGATGAACTTACCGTTTATCGCCCGGCAAACGGTGGACTTGTGCAGTCCCAGCTCGTCCGCGGCCTCGGAGAGCGTCATCGGTCTAAGGCCCGAAGGCCCGCTGATAAAAAACTCCTTCTGCCGCTCGGCTATCAGTTTTGCCACTCTGAGCATCGTGTTATCCCGCTGGCCGATGCAGTATCGAAGCCATTTCGCCTGTTTCACGTTGTCCGTCAGATAAGCTTTGACCTCCTGCGACTGCGTCATGCGCAGCATATCTAGGTAATATTCGCTTATGGAGATGCGCGGGCTAGGGCTGAACATGCTGACGCTCACAGCGTCATCTACCACCTCCACCAGCACATCAGGAACCACATACGGTTCAGGCTCTGCTGGGATGGCCGTTCGTCCCGGCTTTGGGTCCAAGGTTCGTATCAGCTCAAAGCACTGCTGAACTTTTGCCTTCGGCACATTAAGATTCTTCGCAAGCCCCGCCGCGTCGCCCTTTGCTACAGAGGCAAGGTGCTCCGCCGCTATCTCCTGAGCAAGCTCATCGGCCCCGCAGCGCTCCAGCTGCAGAACAAGGCACTGCTCCAGAGACTGAGCACAGAGCCCCGCAGGCTCCAATGATGCCTGAAGCTGCCCTAAAACATTGAGGAACTCGCCAGGTGACGTATGCAAAAGTTCCGCCGACTCAAATACGTCCTCCTTGAAATAGCCGCTTTCGTCAAGGCTTTCAATTATGTACCTTGCCGTTCTCTCCGAGCCACGGTCCAACCTCATGCCGCAAAGCTGCATAGTCAGGCTTTCAGAAAACACGGCGTTCCTGTCTGCCACATATGCCCACGGCTCAATCTTTTCAGCGTCGTCGGCCTGCTCGCTCTGCCTTGGTCCATTCTTTCTGCTGCGCTCTGATAGCCACTTGAGTTTTTTTATCAGCTCCGCGTCCGCCCCGGGCGCAGGCTCAAAATCGATAACAGGATTTTCAGTGCGTATCCTGTCCACATATTGCTCCAACTCCTGGCTACTCATTTGCAGCACAACAGTCGAGGCCAGCGCTTTTGGCGACAGGCTGGTTGTTTGTCTTACTGAGGTCTGTACTTTCGCCCGCAATCTTCACACCTCTTCCCGGATCTGCATGTTCAAAATATCACAATATTGCGGAGTTCGCAACAATTAATATTAGATTCGTTGTATTGGCATAATTATTGCTTGTCTATTTGTTGAAAGCAGTCAACAATGGAGGTTCATGCTCATGAATAAGGATTTTATTGCCGCACTGACTTCACAGCTGAATTACCTGCCCTTCATGACCGGTGATGCTATCGGGGCGGATTATACACATGACGAGCTGCTCAGCGCGGCGCAATACGCTCCGGACGTTGTCATCTCCGCCCGCAGTACGGAGGATACGGCGGCGGTGCTCAAGCTCTGCAGCGAATACGGCGTGCCCGTGACCGTACGCGGCGCAGGCACCGGCAGGGCCGGCGGCTCCGTGCCCATAAACGGCGGAGTTGTCCTGTCCGTGAAGGAAATGAACGGTATTCTCTCCTTTGACGAGGCGGCAAAGACGCTTACCGTCCAGCCCGGCGTCCTGCTGCAGGACGTGAAGGCCGAGGCCGCAAAGCACGGTCTGGTCTACCCACCAGACCCTGGCGAGCAAACTGCGACCAGCGGCGGCAATGCCTCCACAAACGCCGGCGGCCCATCCGCGATCAAGTACGGC
>X96_European_Hare__coassemble_892_pt1 | contig 11423 bp, 7 predicted proteins | sample X96_European_Hare__metabat2_high_PE_013 | metagenome-assembled genome bin X96_European_Hare
CGCAGTTCACGCTGTTCGGAGTCATATATCGTTATGTCCTTGAGCTCCAGTCTTTCGCCGCAGAGCATGAAATTCACCGCACAAAGCATCTGGATAATGCTCTCGAGCGGCATCGGCACTATTGCCCTCATGGCCGAGATAAACTCCCCGACTTTCTCCTGGGGAACGTCCACACGGAAGGCAAGCTCACGCAGTTCCCTTTCCCCGCCGCCTACCTGACTTGCCGGACCGACGATCAGTTTGATATTCCCCGAGTTCACAACGCCGAAATAGTAAAAATCAGGAGTCACGTAATAGCCCACTTGCTCAGTTATCGCCATCAGTTCCCCTGCGCAGACATTCATTGGATCCGCCGGCAATTTCACCAACGAGTGATAAAACACTTGCTCCCCACCGCGAAACAAGCGTATCGGCATTCCTGAAAGGTTGCCGAGGACAGTGCATAGATAGCAAAGATCAACTTCTTCCAACATTGTCGCCTCTTTTCCTTACCATTATATGAAAAAACATACCATGTTGCAAGAGACATGAGGCGGCTATGTGCTATATTTCTAAAAGAATCGTTATCATCCAAATGATTATCGGCAAATCGTAGATTTAAACCGGGAGGCAGGAATAATGGGTAAAAAGCTGTTTACATGGACGGAAAGGCAGCCCTTTGCAAGCCGCGTGCGTACACAGAACGTCTCCGGGCAAGAGCGCTGGCTGGGCTATCTCATAGGGCCGATGGGCGCGCTGCTGCTCAATGCGGTACTCAGCACGTATCTGAATGTGTATTACACAGACGTCCTCAAACTCACTGGATTCTGGGGCGGTGCCTTTCTGGTGGTCTTTCCCATCATCAGTAAGATCATAGACGCCATAACCAACATACTTATGGGCTATATTATCGATCGCACGCGCACCCGTCAGGGCAAGGCCCGGCCATGGCTTCTTATCTCCGCCCCCCTCGTGGCGGTAACGGGCATACTGCTTTTCACTGTACCGCAGGCATCCACGGCGGTACAGGCCGTCTGGGTCATGGTGAGTTACAATCTCTTCTACTCCGTCGCCTTCACCATCTACTATATGAGCCACAATCTCATGGTGCCGCTCTCCACACGGGACACCACGCAGCGAGGCAAACTCTCGGTCTTCAACCAGATCGCCAACATCATGATGACCGGCATTCTCGTTGCGCTCATCTTCCCGATGGTAATAATGCCGTCCATCGGTGTGGACAAGTCGAAGTGGATAACGCTGATGAGCCTGCTGTCCATCCTCGCCCTGCCGCTCACGGTACTGGAGTATTACTTCACTAAGGAGCGCGTCACTCTCGAGGGGCAGGAGAGCGGCGAGGCCGAGGCCATCCCCTTCCTCAAGCAGCTAAAGGCTATCTTCACTGACAAATACATGCTGCTCATCTATGCCTACTTTCTCATATACCTCTTCGGTTCGACCATAAAGAATCTCAGCCTCGTCTACTTCTGCAACTACGTCCTCGGTACATACAACGACGGCGTCACCCAAACGCTCATCTCCGTTATCGGCGGCATACCCATGGGCATCGGCATATTCGCCGTCTGGCCGTTGGCAAAGCGCTTCGGCAAGCGGAATGTCACGCTCGCCGGCTTTATCCTCTACGCACTGGGTAGCGCAATCTGCTGGATGTTCCCCAGCAGCATGGTCATTATGCTTATAGGCCAATTCATCAAAAACATCGGCGGTCTGCCATGCTCTTACGTCTTCATGGCGCTTTTTGCAGACGTGCTTGACCACATGGAGTGGAAAACCGGCTTCCGCTCCGACGGACTTGCCATGAGTGTCTATAACACCATTTCTGTGGCAATGGTCGGCATCTGCACAGGTGTGTTCAACGGCCTGCTTGCCAGCACCGGCTACGTTGCGCCCTATTATGACGCCGCCGGAGAACTCATCGCCGTTCAGAGTGAAACAGTGCAGAACGTCATCACCTTCGGATTTGTAGGTCTGGAGACCTTCACCGGCATAATTCTCGCCGTACTGCTCATATTCCTCAACGTGGAAAAAACCGTGTGCGAGAAGCAGGCCGTCATCAAAGCGCGTCACGAGGCTAGAATTTGAGGTGCAAAAATGAAAGCTATTCGGCTTAAGTGCGAATATCTGGTCAATCCCATAGGTATAGACGTCGTACGTCCGCGCCTCATGTGGAACTGTGAGAGCGGCATTCGGCAGACCGCCTATGAAATAGAGGCTGTCTCGGATAAAGGACTCCACCTCTGGTCGAGCGGTGCAGTAGAGGGCTCATCCATGCGCGCAGAATACTCAGGGCGGCCGCTCTCCAGCCGCTCAGCTGTACGTTGGCGCGTGCGCCTGCGTGATGAGTGCGGCACATGGGGCGAGTGGAGCGATTCGGCAAGCTTTGAGCTGGGTCTTCTCTCCGCCTCCGACTGGAGCGCGAAATGGATAAGCGGCGACTATAAAGTCGGCAAAAAATGTCGCTATCCTGTAGACTGCTTTCGACGCTGCTTTACCGTCGGGGACATAAATAGCGCGCGGCTCTACATTACCGCCTGCGGGCTATACGAAGCACGGATAAACGGCAAGAGGGTTGGGAATTTCGCCCTCGCGCCTGGCATAACAGACTACCGCAAGCGTGTGCAGTACCAGACCTACGATGTGACTTCACTTCTTCACAAAGGAGAAAACGAGCTGGCTGTGCAGCTCGCCGACGGATGGTACCGCGGTTCCTGCGGCGCCTGGGGGCTCCTAAACCAGTACGGAACTCAGACAAAGCTGTTGGTGCAGTTGGAACTCGGCGGAACGGACGGCTTCAGGCGAACTGTGGCAAGCGACGCAGACTGGGACTGGTCAAACGACGGCCCTCTCCGTTTCGCAGACAACCAAGACGGCGAGGTGGTTGACGCACGCATGAGCCCCTCTTATTCAGGGAAAGCTCGTAAGATAAACCACCCTGTCGTACCCACAGCCTCCGACAATGTACCGGTCACGGAGCACGAGCGCTTCAAGCCCGCGCTCATAATCACGCCGTCTGGGCAAAAAGTTCTGGACTTTGGTCAGAACATCGCGGGCTATGTGCGCTTTTCTTTAGATGCCAAAGCCGGCCAAAGAATAAAGTTGCGTTTCGGTGAGCTTCTCGACAAAGACAACGAATTCACGCAGATTAACATACAGTGCGCATCCAAGAAGCGTGCAACCCCTCTCCAGCAAGTTATCTACACCTGCAGGGAGGGGAAAAACGAATACAAAACCACCTTCGCCATATTCGGTTTTCAGTACGCGCTTGCGGAAACGGAAGTTCCCTTCACACCCGAGGATTTTGAGGCCATATCCGTCTATTCCGACATGGAGCGCACGGGCTGGTTTTCAAGCTCGAACCCGCTTCTCGACCGCTTTGTAGAAAACACCGTCTGGAGCGCAAAAAACAACCACGCCGACCTCCCCACAGACTGCCCCACACGTGAGCGGCACGGTTGGACAGGCGATGCACAAATCTTTTGCGGTACTGCCTGCTATCTCTTCGACTACGCGGCCATGGCTCGCAAATTTGAGCGTGACCTGACTGACGCCCAACACAAAAACGGCTGTTTTACGCAGATAGCCCCCGTGGGCGGTGTAGACTTTTACATGAACACCATGGACGGCTCCCCCGGTTGGTCCGACGCCGGCGTATTCATCCCCTGGGAGCTCTACAGGCACTACGGCGACAAGGCCATACTCAAGGATAACTACGAAGCCATGCGCCGCTTTGCAAAGTTCAAGGTATCCACACTCGGCAAGCACTATCTCACAGCCGTCCCCACAGGCGTTGGGCTCAAATACCGCAAGGACATCTCCAACTACGGCCAGTCCTACGGCGAATGGGCGGAACCGGTCGACGTAAACGCCTTCAAGATTTCTGACTTCGTCTCACCCCACCCGGAGGAGACAACGGCCTACATCGTCCTGCTCATGGAGCGCATGTCTGAAATAGCCACGATACTTGGCCGCCCCGGAGATGCGGAGGAGTATTCCTCCGTCGCCGCAAGAGTGCGCAGGGGTTATCAGCAACTTGTGCGCAGCAAACGGCACTCTCTAGACACCGATCGGCAGGCGAAACTTGTACGCCCACTCTACATAAGGCTCTTGACGGACGAGCAGCGCAAGTACGCGGAAGGCCGCCTGATTCAGGCACTTGACAACTATGGCTGGAGGCTCGGCACCGGCTTTCTCTCCACGCCGCTCATACTCTACGTGCTCACGGACATCGGAATAGAGTACGCCTACCATCTTCTCGAAAACGAGGAACTCCCCGGGTGGCTCTGCATGCCTAAAATGGGTGCGACAACGATATGGGAGAACTGGGAAGGGCCAGAGACTGACAAGCCGGCTTCGCTGGACCACTATTCCAAGGGCGCGGTCTGCCAGTGGCTGTTCGACAGTATGTGCGGTATAAACCTGTCAGGCGAAAACCGCTTTCTAATCGCCCCAAGGCCCGGCGGGCACTTCACGTACGCCTCGGCGGAACATCTGAGTGTCTACGGCATGGTCAAAAGCCGCTGGGCACGCAGCGAGGGAAAGATAGAGTTCACGGTCACAGTGCCAGCAAATTGCACGGCCCTCGTGCGCCTGCCCGACGGCAGTGAGCGTGAACAGGGCCCTGGTACCCGAATTTACTTGATGTAAACAGGGGTGATTTCATGAGCCTTATGCACAGCATAGTCTTTTATTTCTGCAAGAAGGGTAAGCGGCGATATGATCCCGGCGCCGCTCAGGACTATGAGGCCAGTCGCCTCTCTGAGCTGCGTCAAAACAGATTTGCCCAGGCCCCACGCTCCGTCAGGGTAGAGCAAAGACGGCTCAGCGGCGTACCCGTTGAGCTGCTGAGCCGCCCGTGCAACCCTACCAATCAATTAGTCCTCTACTTCCACGGCGGCGGCTTTGTAGTTGGTAGTGTCAGGACCCGCAGGGCCTTTACTGGCTATATTGCAAAACACATGGGCTATAATGTGGCCGCCGTTGAGTATCGTCTGGCACCTGAACATCCATTTCCCGCCGCGCCCGATGACTGTTTCGTGGTATATCGCGAACTTCTGCGCGAGTACCGGCCGGAAAACATCGTTCTGCTCGGCGAAAGCGCCGGAGGGTGCCTCGCGCTCTCCGTACTTCTTAAAATAAAGGCAGAGGGCCTGCCTTTGCCCGCCGCTGCGCTATGTTTCTCCCCCTGCGTTCAATTCGACCGCGCCCTTCCCAGCTATACCGAGAACGAAGATACCGAAGCCATGGTCGCAAACCTCTCTGAAGAGGTGTTAGATACATATCTCTGCTCACATAACCCCGCGAAAACACACAACCCCATCTTTGCACCATATTACGGCGACTTTGCCGGCTGTCCGCCCATTTATCTCTGGGCTTCAACGTCGGAACTTCTGAGGGACGACAGTGTAATACTATACGAGAAACTGAGAGCCGAGGGTCTGGACTGCAACCTGTATCTGCGCGGCAAGATGCTGCATACCTGGCTCATCATTCCCTATATTCCCGAGGCGAGGTACGACTTGAAGCTCGTGAAAAAGTGTATGGAAAATGCATTTAACGGCGTGTTTAAGACCGAACCCGCCGCCGTGCATCTGGAGAGATACCGTGGATAATGTTGAAAAGATATTGAGCGCCATGGCGCTCGAGGACAAGATAGCCCTCTGCGAGGGTGCGAACTTCTGGCAGACTCGGGCCATGGACAGGTATGGCATTCCAGCTGTGTTCATGTGCGACGGACCGCACGGACTGCGTAAGCAGGAGTCCTTGGGCGGCACGGACATGCTAGGTGTGAACGAATCCATTCCCGCCACCTGCTTCCCAACGGCCGTTACACTGGCGGACTCATGGGACACGCAGCTCATTGAAGAAGTGGGCACCGCCATAGGAGAGGAAGCCGAGGCCATGGGGGTGGCGCTCGTACTCGGCCCCGGCGCAAACATCAAGCGCAACCCGCTCTGCGGGCGAAACTTCGAGTACTTCAGCGAAGATCCTCTCCTTGCCGGCAAGCTCGCCGCTGCGCACATAAAAGGTCTTCAATCAAACGGAACCTGCGCCAGCCTCAAGCACTTTGCCGCAAACAACTGCGAGACCTCTCGCTTTAACTCTGACAGCGTCATGGACGAGCGCACACTGCACGAAATCTACCTTGCGGCCTTCGAGACTGCCATAAAAGAGGCCAGGCCCGCCACAGTCATGTGCGCTTACAACAAGCTCAACGGCATCCATTGCAGCGACAACAAAAAATTGCTTACAGACATTCTGCGCAGTGAGTGGGGCTTTGATGGTCTTGTCATCACGGACTGGGGAGCAATGAATGACCGCGTCGAGGGTTTCCTGGCTGGCTGTGACCTCAACATGCCCGGCGGCAGCAACTACATGTTCAAAAACGTACTGGCCGCCGTCAAGTCCCGTAGGCTGTCCGAGGCCTCCATAAACAATAGCGCGAGGCGTATGCTGAGGTTCATAGAAAGGTCCCGCAAATCGGCCTCCGGATCCCCAAGCTTTGAGGCCCACAATACCCTTGCGCGCCGAGCTGCCGCTGAGGGAGCTGTGCTGCTGCAAAATGAGGGTGCCCTTCCCATAAAGCACGGGCAAAAAACTGTACTTATAGGTGAAATGGCAAGAACTCCACGATATCAAGGTTCGGGTTCCAGCCACATCAATCCCACGCACGTCACAAGCGCCATCGAGGCTATGCCCGACGCCGAATTCGCCCTCGGCTGCACGGAGAGCGGCGAGACCACGCCGGAGCTCATAGCCGAGGCCGTAATGGCGGCACGGACCGCTGACGTCGCCGTGATCTTTGCCGGACTGCCTGACAGATATGAATCCGAAGGTTTTGACCGCGAGGACATGGCTATGCCGGAGGGCCATATAGAGCTTATCCAAGCTGTGGCGACAGCCAATCCGAACACTGTCGTCGTGCTCAGCTGCGGCGGAGCGGTGGAGTGCCCTTGGGCGGAACGGGTAAACGCCGTGCTCTATGCGGGTCTGCCCGGTCAGGCCGGTGGCGCGGCTATTGCAGATCTGCTGTACGGTCGTGTCAATCCTTCCGGTAAGCTGGCCGAGACCTGGCCCGTGAGCTACACTGACTGTGCAGTGCACCCGTATTTCACCTCCGGGCGTGACGCGGAGTACCGCGAGGGCGTGTATGTCGGTTACCGCTATTACGATAAGGCAGGCGTAAAGCCTCGCTGGACCTTCGGTCACGGGCTGTCATACACGACTTTCGCCTACTCTGACCTACGCGTCGAGGGCATGAGCGTAACCTGCACAGTAACGAATACCGGCCTAGTCCCAGGGGCGGAGGTAGCGCAGCTCTACATAGCGGCACCACAAAATGGAGTACATAGGCCTGTGAAGGAACTTCGCGGCTTCAAGAAAGTATTTTTGCAGCCCGGCGAGAGCGCCAAACTGCACTTTGAGCTCACGGAACGCTGCTTTGCCATCTGGCAGGACGGCTGGAAAGTACCCGTCGGCGAATACACGGTGCTCGTCGGCGGTGGCTTGGATGATCTGCAGCTTTGCACCAAACTACACGTTGATGGAGTCACCCTGCCCATTCCCGCATGGCAACCGGGAAGTTGGTATGAGTCCCCTCTTGGCGCACCGAGCAAGTCCGGCTGGGAGACCGTGCTTGGTCGTGCGCACAAGGAAGCATCGCCGCAAAAGGGCGCATATACGATGGATGACACGCTGCTCGACATGAAGGCGCGCTCCTTTGTCATGCGTTGTGTGTATAAAGGCGTGGAGGCCACCGTCGCCAATGGCACAGGTGGAAAACGTGATCCGTCCGACCCCGAGTTCCGCATGATGATGGCCTCCTCTGCAGGCGCACCGATACGCGTTATGCAGATAAACGGCGCCATCCGGGGTGGGCTGTTCGCCGGGCTTGTGGATATGGCCAACGGACATTATCTACGCGGTCTATGGCGGATGATCAGGGGGTAGGGCGCGTGAAACGATATCTTGCAATCGATATCGGCGCGTCCTCCGGCCGGCACATTGTGGGCTGGCACGAGGACGGCAAAGTGATGACCGACGAGGTCTACCGTTTCCCGAACGGCCCCCTGAGCCGCGGTGCCGCCCTCGTCTGGGACATTGACACGCTGCTTTGCAATGTAAAAGCCGGAATCTCCGCAGCAATGGAGAAATATCCCGACCTCGTCAGTCTCTCTGTGGACACCTGGGGCGTGGACTACGTTCTCATGGACGGAGATGAGCCCCTGCCGCCCGCATATGCCTACCGTGACTCAAGGACAGAGGCCGTTATCGACGAAGTGCACGCCCGCATGCCCTTCGATAAGCTGTATGCGCGCACGGGCACGCAGTTTCAGAGCTTCAACACGCTATATCAGCTCTACGCCGACCTGCGATCAGGAAGGTTGGAGCGGGCCTCGGGTTTCCTCATGCTTCCAGCGTATTTAATGTACCGCCTGTGCGGCGCACGTGTGCACGAGTATACAAACGCCACCACAACCGGGCTTGTGAACGCTGCCTCAGGTGAATACGATGCAGAGCTCATAGCCCGGCTTGGCCTGCCGGCGCGCCTTTTTGGTCCACTCTCTGCACCCGGTACAATTCTCGGCGAGTACGAGGGCATACGCGTAACGCTTTGTGCTACGCACGATACTGCCTCCGCCGTCGAGGGAATACCGATGGCACAGCATGCGCCGTACATCTCTTCCGGCACCTGGAGCCTACTCGGGGTGAAAACGCCGCATCCGCTCACGGATGAGCGCTCCCTAGCCGGTAACTGGTCAAACGAGGGCGGTGTTGGCTATAACCGCTATCAAAAGAACATCATGGGTATGTGGCTTGTGAATCGCCTGCGCGATGAATTATGTCCGGGGACGCCCTTTTCTGAAATTGTCCGCATAGCGGAGGAGAGCACTTGCACCACGCTTATAGATGTAAACGACACTTCATTGCTCGCTCCGGAGAGCATGGTTGCAGCCTTTGGCTCCCTCTCGTCTGGGGATTTGAGGTTGCCGGGGGATTACTTTAAATGCGCCTACCGCTCCCTGGCCATGGGATATGCCGCTGCATTCGCAGAACTGGAGGCAAACACCGGTCAGAGCTATGGCAAACTCTATATCGTCGGAGGCGGGGCAAAAAATACTCTTTTGAACCGCATGACCGCAGAGGCCACCGGCATAGAAATCGTCGCCCTGCCCATCGAGGCCACCGCGCTTGGAAATCTCAAAATACAGATGGAGGCTGACATATGAGCTATTCGGAAGCAAGAGAACGCTACGCCGCCGTCGGCGTGGATACGGAATCCGCCCTTGTGCGGCTCAAAACAGTGCCCATAGCACTGCATTGCTGGCAGGGAGACGACGTGAGAGGCTTCGACACCGACCCGTCAAAGCCTCTCACCGGCGGAATACAGACCACGGGCAGTTATCCCGGCCGCGCCCGGACTCCTGCCGAACTGATGGAGGACCTCGATCTGGCGCTGAGGCTTTGTCCTGGCACAAAGAAACTGAACTTGCATGCCAGCTACGCCATATTTGCCCCCGGCGAATGGGCAGACCGTGACGCGCTTGAACCGCGCCACTTCCGTCCCTGGGTGGACTTCTGCCGCGAGCGCAGCTTGGGCGCAGATTTCAACCCCACCTTTTTTAGTCACCCCAAATGTGACCCGCAGACCCTTTCTAGTCCAAATGAGGCAACGCGCCGCTTCTGGATAGAGCATGGTAAGGCCTGCATACGCATCTCCAGCTATCTCTCCCAGGAACTAGGCACTGAATGCGTGATGAACATCTGGACTGGCGACGGCTTCAAGGACATCCCGGCCGATCGCCTTGGCCCCCGTGAGCGCTATCGCGAAGCCATAGATGAGATACTTTCCGAACCCTATGATTTCAGCCTCGTCAAACCCTGTATCGAGAGCAAGGTATTCGGCATCGGTGTGGAAGCCTACACAGTAGGCAGCGCCGAGTTCGCGCTCAGCTACGCGGCCATAAACCGGGGCAGGTGTATCCCGCTCATGGACAACGGCCACTACCACCCCACCGAGCTCGTAAGCGACAAGATTCCAGCGCTTCTTGCCTTTTTCCCTGAAATTGCGCTGCACCTCACACGCGGCGTGCGCTGGGACAGCGACCACGTCGTTCTATTTGACGACGAGACGCGCGAGATAGCAACCGAGATTGTCCGCTGCGGCGGTCTGGACGGTCGGGTTAAGATCGCCCTCGACTTCTTCGACGCTTCGATAAACCGTGTCGCCGCCTGGGTGGTTGGATACAGAAACGTTCAAAAATCGTTGCTCAATGCAATGCTGCTTCCGGACATGCGCTCTTTCCAAGACGCTGGGCGCTGGACGGAGATAATGGTCGCGCGCGAGGCGGCCAAGGTCCTGCCTTTCGGTCAGGTCTGGGATGAATATTGCCGCCGCTGTGATGTGCCTCTGGACAGTGAATGGCTCGGCGAGGTGCAGCGCTACGAGTGTGAAGTGCTTTCGGGGAGGGGTTAAACATGGGTATTCTTGACACAAATGCCATACGCGGCTTCATCCGCATGTGCACTGACGGCTGGCTTCAGGGTTGGCATGAACGCAACGGTGGAAACCTCACTTATCGTCTGAAGGCTTATGAGGCCGCCGAATGCGCGCCGTTTTTCAACCGCAGCAACGAGTGGGTAAGCATGGGCGTAGCAGACAAGACGCTCGCCGGAGAATTCTTCATCACCACAGGCAGTGGCAAGTATTTCCGCAATGTTGAGCCGGACCCTGAACACTCTATGGGCATCGTTGAGATAGATTCCGAGGGCTCAAGCTGGCGCATTGTCTGGGGGCTCGAGGCTGGAGCAAAGCCAACAAGCGAGTTTCCCAGCCACTATATGAACCACTGCGTCCGTGCTGTGGCTACGGGCGGAAACTGCCGTGTTATCTATCACGCGCACACTCCTAACCTAATTGCGCTCACCTACGTGCTGCCGCTCACAGATCGGGATTTCACCCGGGCCCTGTGGAGCTCCGCCACAGAATGCCCCGTGGTATTCCCCGAGGGTGTGGGCGTGGTGCCGTGGATGGTCCCCGGCGGTGCGGACATCGCCCTCGCCACGTGTGAGCTGATGAAGTCCTATCCCGCAGCTGTATGGGCACACCACGGTCTGTTTTGCTCCGGCCCGGATTTCGACACAGCATTTGGGCTCATGCACACGATAGAAAAGGCTGCTGAAATCTGCGTTCTTGCCCTTTCTGCTGGTCAGGGAAAAATGCGCCAAACCATCAGCGACGAAAACTTCCGCGCCATAGCCAGAAGCTTCGGCGTCAAGCTCAACGAAGCTTTTCTGGACGACTGACAGGTTGCAAAAAGCATATGGGTTCTCCCGCAACTCTCATATGTTCTTCCAATCGTCTCGTGTTCCCGGCCTTATTCATCTAAAATCAAAAAGCACGAATCTCACCTGTACAGCATATG
>X96_European_Hare__coassemble_902_pt1 | contig 11086 bp, 13 predicted proteins | sample X96_European_Hare__metabat2_high_PE_013 | metagenome-assembled genome bin X96_European_Hare
CGAGGCTTATGGTGTCCTGCACGAGCACGGTGTAGGGGTCGAGCGCGTCGTAGCTCGGCGAGAGCTCAAAGACGTACTCAGCGCCGTTGGGCAGGCACTCGGCCACCCTTGCGGCGAATTCGGAGGCAGAGACGGAGGTCGAGCAGCGGTAGAAGCCGCCGCGGTCCCGGCTGCGGATGTAGCTGAGCCAGACCTGTCCCTCGTCGAGGTAGATGCAGATGCGCCGCGCAGTGTGTCCGGCGGCGGAGCCGCTTATGTCCGTACCCAGCCATATTGCAAGGCTCGAGAGCTGAAAATCGCAGTAAAAGTCAAAAAAGACGCCGGTCTCGTTGAGCGCGCTGCGCCACGCCTCCTCGCTTATCTCCTCGGGCTCGCCGGAGGAACCGAGCGCCTCAGCCAGCGTGGCGGAATAGCGCTCGTATGCGGACTGGAGCTCCTGCCCGGAGTACATTATGCCGCAGTGAGCCCCGGACTCGGGCGTGAGCATCATGCTCAGCGGCTCTGCCGCGGCGGTGTAGCCCTTCTGCTCGCCGTAGCCCTGCTCCGTCTGGGAGCCGAGCACGCCCGCGGGGAGTCCCTCGGAAAGCCCGAGCATGCCTCCGCTGCCCGCCATGAGCAGTGCCGAAACGGTGAGCGCGATTATGACGAGGTCCTGCGCCAGCCCGATGACGCGCCGTCTCGCCTTGGGCGAGAGCGACGAAAGAAAACCCTTACGCATCTGCCGGGCCCTCCACGGGCAGCCAGACAGTTATCCTCGTGCCCTTGCCGAGGCGGCTTTGCAGGTCTATGCGTCCGCCGTGGCGCACGACTATCTCCTGGGCTATCGAGAGGCCCAGGCCCGTGCCGCCGGACTCGCGGCTGCGCGCCTTGTCCACGCGGTAGAAGCGGTCGAAGACCTTGGCCGTGTCCTCCTGCGGGATGCCGATGCCGTTGTCCTTGACCGTGCACCAGACCTCGCTGTCCTTCCAACCCGCGGTCATGCTTATGCGCCCGCCGTTTTTCGTGTACTTTATGGCGTTCGAGACCATGTTCATGAGCACCTGCTCCACGCGCGCCTTGTCGCCGTAGATCTTCGGCAGGGGTATCTCCAGCTCCAGCGAGAACTCGTGCCCGTGCGCCTGCGCCTCCATCAGCGTAGCGTTGTAGACGTCGCGGACGCTCTTTTCAAAGCTGAAGTAGTCGAAGCTGAACTCTATGCTGCCCGCGTCGAAGCGCGAGAGCGTGAGGAGGTCCTGAACTATCTTCGTCATGCGGTCGGACTCGTTGAGTATGACGCCGAGGAACTTCTGGCGCATCTCCTGGGGCATGTCCGGCTCGCCCTCAAGCGTCTCTGCATAGCTCTTGACGCTGGTTATGGGCGTGCGCAGCTCGTGCGAGACGTTGGCCACGAACTCGCGGCGCATCTGCTCCGACTTTTTGAGGTCGGAGAGCGTATCCTCAAGCTGCACGGCCATATCGTTGAATGTCCGCGTCAGGACGCCTATCTCGTCCTTGGACTCGTTGTCCACCTTGCCCGTGAAATCGCCGCCCGCGACCTTTTCCGCGGCGCGGGTGAGGTCCTGGATGGGCGCTATCATGGTCTTGGCCAGCAGCAGGCTGAGGAACACCGAGATGATGAGGCCGACGCCCATCGCCTCGACTATGATCTGCAGCAGCTGACTGTTGAGGCTCTGCATCGTGGCGCGGTTGTCGATGACGTAGACGATATAACCCGTGGAGCCGCCCTCTATGGGCAGGGCGACGTCCATATAGTCCGCCGTCGGGTCGCTGGCGTAGCCGTTTTCTCCCGAGAGCGCACTGATGATGTTGGGCGTGATGGCGATGCCGTTTTCGGGCGTGGTGCTGCCCGCGAGCCAGCGGCCCGTGTCGCCGGAGAGGATGTGGTAGTTCCTCGTACCCGTGTCGATGCCGAGGCGGCCGGTGTAGGCGCCGAGCACCTCGGCCATGTTGTCAGGGTCGCCCGCCTCGGCGGCCGAGCGCAGGCCCGATGCCAGTTCCTCGTCCGCAAAGACTTCCTGCATGCGCGCGTAGAACTCGTTGAGGTAGTAGCTGCGCACGCCGCGCGTGAGGAACACCCCCGTCACCGCCGTCAGGGCGATGATGAGGAAGAGGATTATGAGCACCAGCTTTGTGTAAAGGCTCCGGTTCATGCCGCGGCCCTCAATCGGCGAAGTAATAGCCCGCGCCGCGCTTGGTCATGACGTAGACCGGCTCTGAGGGGTTGTCCTCCAGCTTTTCGCGCAGGCGGCGCACGGCCACGTCCACCGCGCGCAGGTCGCCGAAATAGTCGTACTGCCAGACGGAGCCCATGAGCTCCTCGCGCGACATGACGCGCCCGGGGTTTTCAGCGAGGAACTTGATGAGCTCATACTCGCGCTGAGTAAGCTCCAGCTCCTTGCCGTTCTTGTAAACGGCGCGGCGGGTGCGGTCTATGGTGATGTCCTTGACCCTTATCTGGTCTCCCGGCTCCTCGGGCGCGGCAGGGGCCATGGAGGCCGCGCGGCGCATGTTGGTGCGCACGCGGGCCAGCAGCTCGCGCATCGAAAAGGGCTTGGTGATATAGTCGTCCGCGCCGAGCTCGAGGCCGAAGACCTTGTCCGTCTCCTCCTCGCGCGCGGTTATCATTATTATCGGCACGTTGTTGCCCTCGGCGCGCAGCGTGCGGCAGACCTCGAAGCCGTCCATCTCGGGCAGCATGACGTCCAGCAGTATGACGTCCGGGTCACACTCGCGCGCAAGACGCAGGCCCTCCGCCCCGTCGTAGGCGCAGACGGCCGTCATGTCGTTCTTCTCGAGATTGTAGCGCAGGATATCGACAATGGACCTCTCATCGTCAACGATGAGTACCTTTCTGTTCATTTTCCGGCCTCCAGATACTTCCGGGCCTTGAGCACGGCGATGATGGTCTTGGCGTCGTCGATCTCGCCCTTCATCACCATGCCCTCCAGCTCGGAGAGCTTATACTTTTCAACGTTCAGGAATTCGTCCGGGTCAAGGTGCATTTTCCCCGTGTGCAAGCCGCGGGCGAGGTAGATGTGCAGCACCTCGGTGGAAAAGCCGGGAGAGGTGCAGCAGGGGCCGAGGTATATCACCTCGTCAGCAGAGAGGCCGGTCTCCTCCGAGAGCTCGCGAACGGCGCACTCGTAGGGGTCCTCCCCCTTCTCCAGCTTGCCCGCAGGGACCTCCAGCATCTCACGACCGAAGGGGTAGCGGAACTGACGCACGCACCAGACGGTCTCGTCGGCCTCCACCGGTATCACTGTCACACCGCCCGGGTGCTCCACGACCTCGCGGCCGACTATGTTGCCGTTAACCAGCTCCGCCCTGTCGCGCCGGACGTTGACAATGACGCCCTCATAGACAGTGCTCTTATCTATCGTTTTCTCGTATGACATTATAACGCCTCCGTTTGGTACATAGTTATACGAATACCATATTACCATATATTGCGCCCCAATGCCAGTATTTTTGACTTGACGCCGAAGGGAGGCCGGGACATGATAGTTTCGGAGGCGATTCGATGGAACTTCAGACGGTCGAACAGGGCTGCGTGGCCCTGCATATACATAGCCGTGTCACCAGCGCGAAGGAGGCCGCGGGCCTGGTCCGCGCGGCGCTGCTGCTCGACGGGCTGGAGCCCTGGCCAAGGATGGAGCTGGAGCTCTTCCCCTCCGGCGGCGGTACGCTCATCGTCGCTCGGCCCTCCGAGGGGCTGGCGGTCGAGGTGGCGGACTACGCCCTGCCCTTCCTCGGCGGAAAATGACTTCAAACTGTAACGCGCCGGGGGTTTAACGCCCTTGACAGCTGTGGTATACTCTTCTAAGATGAGCAGATTTTAGGGAGGCGAGGCCGTGGCGCGCGCACAGGGTATAAAACAAATAGCGCAAAACCGCAAGGCGTTCCACGACTATTTCGTCCTCGAGCGCTTTGAGGCGGGGATAGAGCTCTTCGGCACGGAGGTCAAGTCCATCAGGGCCGGCACCGTGAATTTGAAGGACTCCTTCTGCACGGTCAAGGACGGAGAGCTGTTCGCACGCGGGCTGCACATAAGCCCGTATGAAAAGGGCAACATCTTCAACCGCGACCCCATGCGCCCGAAGCGGCTGCTCATGCATAAGCGCGAGATAATGAAGCTCAACGCCCGCGTCATGCAGGACGGCGTTGCGCTCATCCCGCTCTCGCTCTACTTCAAGGACGGCCGCGTAAAGCTGGAGCTGGGCCTCTGCAAGGGCAAGAAGCTGCACGACAAGCGCGACTCCGAGGCTGAGCGCCAGGCAAAGCGGGACATGGACAGAATGATGAAGGAGAGGAACGCGTAATGGCAAATCCGATAGTCACCATCGAGATGGAAAACGGCGGCGTCATCAAGGTCGAGCTTTACCCCGACAAGGCCCCCAACACCGTCAACAACTTCATCTCCCTGGCCAACAGCGGCTTCTATGACGGCCTCATCTTCCACCGGGTCATCCCCGGCTTCATGATCCAGGGCGGCGACCCCCAGGGCACCGGCATGGGCGGCCCGGGCTACAGGATAAAGGGCGAGTTCAAGCACAACGGCTTCAGCCAGAACAACCTCAAGCATGACCGCGGCGTCCTCTCCATGGCGCGCTCCATGATGCCGGACACGGCGGGCAGCCAGTTCTTCATCATGCATGACAAGGCCCCGCATCTCGACGGCGAGTACGCCGCCTTCGGCAAGGTCATCGAGGGCATGGAAGTGGTCGACGCCATTGCCAACACCGCCACCGACTACAACGACCGCCCCAAGGCCGAGCAGAAGATGAAGAAAGTCACCGCCGAGACCTTCGGCGTTGACTACCCCGAACCGAAAAAGTTCTAATCCGCGCAAACAGCAAAGCGTATTTGCGCCAAATGATCCCCCGAACCCGTCCCGAAGCGTCCCCGCTTCGGGGCGGAGAGGAGGAGCAAGGGAGCGTGCGCAGTTTTTGCCGACGGTCGCAGGCCTTCGGCGGAAACGGAGCTAAGCGGACTTTGCGACACTAAGCCTTCGTACCCCGTCCCGAAGCGTCCCCGCTTCGGGACGGAGAGGAGGAGCAAGGAAGCGTGCGCAGTTTTCGACGATGGCCGCAGGCCTTCGGCGGAAACGGAGCTAAGCGGACTTTGCGACGACGACGAGGGGCCGTACTGGTTTCGACGGGGGTGCAGAAACGGGGATAGCGGGCGGATGCGCCTGGCATCCTTAAAACGGGCAATTATAAATTAAAGAACAGCAATAAGACTGCTCTTCTCGCTGCCTAAGCAGTGAGCGTCTCCTCCGGGAGGGCCGCGGCCCGGAAGCGAGGCGTCGATTAGCGGCGAACGTGAGTGCGCAAAGCTTTGAGCGCACCATGCACAATGAAGCTACCGACTCCGTGAGTGTGAGCGTCCACGCTCGGACGAGGGAATAAAAAGGACTCTCTGCGCCCGGAGAAGTCCCCGCGGAAGCACTTTCGGACGGGGGTTCGATTCCCCCCGGCTCCACCAGATAAGGACCGTGATCTTCAATGGTCGCGGCCCTTATTTTTATAAGTATATGGAGGGCTTCACATGGAAGCGGACGATATAATAAAGCATTTCGACCTGCCGAGCACGGTACAGCCGGTTGTCACTCAGCTTGTGCACGAGGAGGACGGAGAGCCCTACCAGGTCTGGAAGCTCGATTGCGGCGGCGACATGTACCTTCTGAAGGAGGCCAAGGAATACGAGGCCGAGCTCTACCGCAGCATACTTCCCAGGGTCGGCGGAAGCGTGCCCGCCCTGTATCAGACGGCAGACATTGACGGCAAGACATACCTGCTCATGGAGTTTGTGGAGGGCTCTGACCTGCGCGAGTGCAGCCGCCGGAAGCTGAGTCTGGCTCTGGACGCCCTGATATGCATGCAGAGGGCCACCTGGGGCGATATGACCTTGTCCGGCTGCGCGTACACGTTTGAAAAGAGCCTGAAAGACCGCGAACACCGCGGGAAATACCTCAACGACCCTGAGCTTGAGGCGGCTTACGCGAGGTTTCTGGACGTGTACAGTTCCACGCCCAGGGCCCTGTGCCACGACGACCTGCTCCCCTTCAACGTCATCGTCTCCGAGGACAGGGCCGTGCTGATAGACTGGGAATTTGCGGGCTTGCTCCCCTACCCCGTCTCCTTCGCGCGCCTTATCGCCCACGGTGAAGACAATGAAAACGCCTTCTTCCGGATGACGCAGGCGGACAAGGCGTATGCAATAGATTACTACCATGACCATCTGCTGAAGGAAATAGGCATAGGCTATGAGGAGTGGCGCCGCACTCTTGAGTTCTTTCTCTTTTATGAGTATTGCGAGTGGGTCTTCATCGGCAACAAGTACGAGGGCACCAACGAAGAATACTACAGGAAATATCTCTGCCTTGCAAAACGGCAGGCGGACAAGATACTGCGCATGTCGTGAAGAATGAGCCGGGATCAGCCCCGGCTCATTCCTGTTTCGCGCCCCAAACGTAACCCACACGTATTTTGCAGCATAGAATACTGCAAGGCTCAAAACTGGGGGGTGCGGGTTTTTTGAAGCGTTATAATTGCCGGGAGGAGTGCTGCGTTCCGTGCACCCACATATGCGCCGTCACCGGCCCTGCGGGTCCCGCCGGGCCGACCGGGCCAACAGGCCCCGCAGGCATTGGTACACCAGGGCCAACCGGTCCCACAGGCCCAACAGGCCCGACGGGAGTGACTGGTCCCACGGGCCCGGCAGGTACAGGCACACCCGGGCCGACCGGGCCGACCGGGCCGACGGGCCCCGCAGGCGCAGCGGGAGTGACCGGCCCCACAGGTCCGGCAGGTACAGGCACACCCGGGCCCACTGGTCCGACGGGCCCCGCAGGCGCGGCAGGAGTGACCGGCCCCACGGGTCCCGCAGGCGCAGGAGCGCCCGGGCCGACCGGTCCGACGGGCCCCGCAGGCGCAGCGGGAGTGACCGGCCCCACAGGTCCCGCAGGCGCAGGAGCGCCTGGACCGACCGGCCCGACGGGTCCCACGGGGCCAGCGGGGGCGGCCGGAGCCGCGGGGCTCACAGGCCCTGCGGGGCCCACAGGCGCGACAGGGCCCACCGGGCCCACGGGACCGACCGGGAGCATCCAGCCGAATCCTTACGACCTGTACGTTCAGGCCTCCGCGGCTCCGGGCGGGGACGGCAGTCAGGCCGCGCCGTTTCAGACGATCGCCGAGGCGCTGGCGGCAGTGGAACCCGACGGCACCATCAACGTCCTGCGGGGCACATATCCCATCACGCAGCAGCTTGCGGTCAACAAGCCTGGCGTCACCATAAGGGGCACAGCCGGGGCGGATATACTGCTTCAGGCGCCGATAGTCCCCTTCCTGCTCAACGGCGGCGACGACACGATCGACGGCCTGACGATGACCAGCGACCAGCCCTACCCCGTCGAATTCATACAGGTGGCCGGAGACGGGAATCAGATCCTGAACTGTCAGATCTATGGCCCCGCTCAGGCGGGAGACTCCTCCACCTGGGTGGTCAACAGAGGCTTTGTAACGCAGTTGAATTCAACGAACCTGCTCGTGCGTGGCAACATTTTTCACACCCTGCGCCAGCCGGCGTATCTGAACCCCGGCTCGACCGGGACGCTCATGGACAACGTCTGCTATAACACCCGCGGGTACGTGGTCGATCAGGCGACGTTTGTGTTCTCAGGCAACTCCTGGGGTCTCCCGGCAAACGCGGTGGATATCGCGCTCCTGGCGGGCACGGCCACGGGCGCGCCGTACGACCCGCTTTCGGCACTGGAAGCCAGCAACAGCAGCGCCATGGTGAGCGACCAGCGCTGACATGGAAAAAGCGCCCCGGCGTTTGGCCGGGGCGCTGCTCATTCAGTTTTCGGTACCGTTTCCAGCGGGCCGTCAGTGGCCTTGCGGCCGCGCTGCACGTCTTCCTTGACAAGGCGGTACACGCAGGCGGTCAAAGGCACGCCAAGTATCATGCCCGCTATACCGCCGAGGCCGCCGCCCACTATGACCGCCGCCAGCACCCAGATGCCCGGCAGTCCCAGGGAGGTGCCCACGACCTTGGGATAGATGATGTTGCCCTCCAGCTGCTGGAGTATCACCAGATACACCACAAACAGCACCGCTTTGATCGGCGAGACCGTCAGTATGAGCAGGAATCCAACCGCTCCGCCGATGTAGGCTCCGGCGATAGGTATCAGAGCCATCAGGCCCACCGTAGCGCCCACCACCGCGGCGTACGGGAAGCCGAATATCAGCATGCCCACGGCGCAGAGCACTCCGAGTATGACCGCCTCAGTGCACTGGCCGACTATATAGTGGTGGAAGCAGTTGTCGGCCGTTTTCAGCACGTGGTTCCCGCCATCCCGCCAGCTTTGGCGAAGATAACGGCCCGTAAGCGCGCCGAGCTGTCGGCCAAGCCTCTCCTTGCCGCCCAGCAGATATACGGCGAATATCAGCGCGATGAAGAAGTCGGCAAGTCCGGACACCAGCGCGGTCATGAACCGCACCGCCCAGTCCGTAACGGCGCCCACGCCCGTCTTGAGGAAATTGAAGGCGTTCGTAAGGATGCTCTCCCAGTCCAGGCCCTCGAGGTAGTTTGCGATGTTCTCGGAGAGCATCGGGGACTTCGACAGGGCCTCGGTGACATCCTGGAGCATGGGCGGCACCGCCGACAAAAGCAGCGCCACGCACTTGCCCACCTCCGGTACGACTATCCGCAGGACCAGGAACACGACCGCGGCAATACTCGCGAAGGCCAGCAGCATGCAAACCGGTCTGCGGCTGCGCACCGCCAGGGGCTTGGAGCTCCTCGGGAAATAGTGGCGCTCATAAAAGCTCATCGGAATATTTGTGACATAGGCTATCAGGCAGCCGGTCAGCAGCGGAGCCGCGGCTGTGACCATTGTCTGCAGTATTCCTGCAACGGCATCCCAGTAATGGATGCACAGATAGAGCACAAAAATGCTCAGGCCCACTCGGAAGCATGTTTTTACGTCAGGTTTCATACAACTGTCCCTCAGTAGTCAGTTTTCTTCCCGAAAAAGCGTGTGAAAAACACGCGGAACGTGTCCCCTGCCATAGTGGCTGCGGCCGGGAAGCTCCGGAGCCTGGCAGGAATACTTTACATTTCGACACTTTTAAGATAAGATATATATGTATATTTTGCAACTGTCAGTTTAATTATCATGTAATACACGCAACGGCTACCGGTGCTTTTGCCAGCCGCTCTGTGATGGGAGGTCTGGGTAAAAATGCAAAATCAACGCATTATGCTTACCAGGCGGCTGCTGAAAGAGGCGCTGCTGCGTCTGCTGGAGAGTGCGCCGCTTGATAAAATATCGGTAACTCAGCTGTGCCAGGAGGCCGGAGTAAACCGCGCCACCTTTTACCGCCACTACACCAGTCAGGAGGACGTCCTGCTGGAAATACAGCAGGACACGCTCGACAACATCCAGTCCCTACTGGGCAGATTCGACGTGTGGGGCCGCATTTCCCCGTGGGACCAGACCTTTTTGATATGTAAATATCTCTGGGAGCACCCAAGAGAAGCCAGGCTGTTCCTCGGCAATTCCGACATTGGCTCGGATTTTGCGGACAAGCTTTTCCAGTGCGTAAAAGGCCGCCGGCTGCTTGAGTGCTATTTTGACCCCTCCATGGACGCTGCTCACAGGGAGCTGGTCACAGCCTTCTGGCAGAACGGCTTCCTCAGTGTGCTGCGTAAGTGGCTCGTGGACGGCGTTCCACTGAAGCCTGAGGACGTGGCGGAGCTGATACTCCAAATCGCCCAGCGCAGTCTAGACGCGGAAAAGCACCCGTCCTGAACCCTGCGGTGAGCGCTCCGGCTCGACTCCCTCGAGCGCCAGCAGCTTCAGCTTGATGTCGAGACCTGCGGCATAGCCGGTCGGGGCCCCGCCGGCGCCCACCACGCGGTGGCAGGGTATGATTATGGATATGGGGTTGTGCCCCACCGCGCCGCCGACAGCCCTGGCGCCCGCGCCGAGCGCACGCGCTATCTCGCCATAGGTGGTCAGCTGGCCGCTCGGTATCTTCTCCAGCAGCCGCCAGACGCTGCGGCGAAACTCGCTGCCCCGCGGCGAGAGCGGGAGTTCCGAGGGCTCGGGCCTTTCCCCGGCAAAATAGCGTCCCAGCCAATCCGCCGCTGCGGCAAATACCGGCAGCTCGGCCTCGAGAGCATCCGCTCCCAGCCCGTCCGAGTGGTATTTCTGGCCGGCTATCCAAAGCCCCGTCAGGGCCTCGCCGTCCGAGGCCAGGGTCAGCTCGCCCACCGGCGAGGCAATGCGCGCAACATACTCCATCTCAACACCCCCGTGCTTATTTACAGTATAGCACAAACCCGCAAGCTTCGGTTTGCTTTTTACATTCGGACACGCATTAATGCATCAAAAGGAGGACAATGCTTTGGCGTTGGACATGAAGGCCACCATAGCGGAGAGCTTCAACTCTCTCGTCCGCCAACGCGGTATCGACAAGGTCACGGTCAAGGCCGTCATTGAGGACTGCGGCATTTCGCGGCAGACCTTTTACTATCATTTTCAGGACATAATGGACGTTGTGGAATGGTGCGCGCGCCAGGCCACGCAGCGCATGGTGGAGCGAAGTCTGGCAGCAGGCTCAGCCCACGAGGCGTTGAGCGAGCTGATACGCTCGACTGCGGACAATTACGCTTTTCTGCGCAAGCTGATGAACTCTCAGCGGCGGGAACAGATAGAGCGCATTCTGGGCCAAGCCGCGCGCTCTTACCTCGAGGAGCTCATCCGGCGCAGGTCGCCCGCACTCCAGGCCAGCTACTGCGATGCAGAGCTTGCGCTGGACTTCCTGACCTTCGGTCTCGTGGGCATGCTGCTCAAGCACTGCGGCGAGCCCGACCTCGACCCCGATGCCCTCGCAGAGCAGATAATCCGCATACTCAGCGCAAAGCTCCCAATCGCCGGAAACCAGTAAGGGCCGCAGCGGAAAATACTGAGTGCAAAAAGGCCGGGACGCATATGCGTCCCGGCCCTCGTCGTTTTTGCCTTCCTACGCGCCCTTGGCCATACCCTTCTGCCTGGCGTACTCCGCGGCGCCCAGCGCGC
>X96_European_Hare__coassemble_925_pt1 | contig 10293 bp, 6 predicted proteins | sample X96_European_Hare__metabat2_high_PE_013 | metagenome-assembled genome bin X96_European_Hare
TTGTAATAGTTTTTTCAACTCCGTCGGCTACAATGCCATCTCCGCCACTGAATTGCTTGTGCTCCAGACACATCTGATAGCCAAGGATTCCGGCCTCGACGGCCATGGCTATTTTGGCGGCACAGGAAGGTTTGGCGCCGTCGCAAATTGTGCCGGACAATATGGCGACTGCATTTGTGATTGTGCTTGCGATGCAGTTGTAATCCGCGCCCAGAAGGTAAGCGATACCTGCGCCGGCTCCGCAGCCGGCGCTTACTGCGCCGCAATAAGCGGAGAGCTTACCTATGCCGGTTTTCTGGTGAATAGTAACCAGATTAGAGACAAGCAGGGCTCGATACAGCTCTGACTGACTTGCTCCGATGTGTTTTGCGTAGCGTATGACCGGAACGGAGGCGGTGATTCCCTGGTTACCGCTGCCGGATACGATCACAACGGGCTGCTCACAGCCGCTCATCCTGGCATCGGAACCGGCTGCTGCATATGCTCTGGCCTCGGTAACGATGTCGTTCCCGGCGTTTTTTATAAGGACCCGGCCTATTCCTGCACCCCAGCTTTCGCGCAGACCTTTCTCAGCAATGGCAGAATTGCAGTGTATCTGATTATCCAGCGTAGGTACAACTTCGGAGAGGTCGACAGTATTAGCGTATTCCACGATGTCTCTTACATTGAGCACGCTTCTGTCCGAAGGGAACTCGCCGGCAGCATCGTCGGGGTCGATATCTTTCAGCACACAACCGTTTTTCGATTCAAAAATAATGTTTGAGTGGCTGTTGGCGATGTGAACGACGGCGGAATCTTGGCCGCAGCTGCCTGTGATACGGATCTCCAGCATGCGTGGAGTATCCATACATACGACCAGCATGGGTGTGGAGTCGGAGTATGCCTTTATTCTTTGGTGCAGTTCCTGGGGAACGGCGGAGATGACCTGCAGCTCCATTTTTGCATTTCCGGCAACAATACCGGCTGCCGCAGCGGCCTTGATGCCTTTGAGCCCTCCCGTGTTGGGAACGATGACGCTTTTGACATTTTTGACTATATTGCCGCTGACTTCAATTTTTATGTGTTCAGGTATGGCACCCAAAAGCTCTTTCATCCTGGCAGCACAGTAGGCTATCGCGATGGGCTCCGTGCAGCCGGTCGCCATAAGAAGTTCTTCTTTCAAAATCGCCGTGTATGCGGCCTCTCTAGATTTACTAAGCATGACACACTCCAAAATTGTTAAAGAAGTACTTTGTTTAGATAACTAAGTTAATAAGATTATAGTATTTGTGAATTTCTTTGTCAAGGGATATTCAATGTATCAGAAGTGACAATCGGAGGGCGCAAAATTGACAAATTGCGCAAAAATTTCGGACGGGCACACACGCCCGCCCTCCAAAATAATGGGGAAGACATTAATCTATTACAAAGGAAAAACGGTCAAAATTATTCAAAATATTAGTTGCACTATTTCAAAGGAGATGTATAATAAAGCTATCTGACATTGATGTTAAGCATATCAGGTGTGTAGTAAGGAAATTGAAAACTTTTGGTGTTGCGCATAGACAGTTAATGAGTTAAGATTACTAAGTAACGTGGTAAGCTGTGTTCATGATGGTTCTTGATCGACTTGCCGGCCTGGAACGTACAAATCGGAGTACGTCAAATTTGCCTACACTAAATTAAAGGATTTGTGAATTGATTATGCAAAGTAAAAGCCTGATGCGGATCTACAATAAGGACAAGATTTTGAATCTCATACGAAAGAATCGATCGATATACAGAGCCGAGCTTGCCAGGCTAACTGGTCTTAGCATGCCAACCATTATGAGCATTACGGATGAGCTGATCGATGACGGGCTTATCAGAGATGCAGGAAAGGGAATATCCAGCGGGGGCAAGCCGCCCATGCTGCTGGAACTCATACCCGAGTCGCATCTTTTTGCCGGTGTAGATATCAGCGGTGCCATGTTCAAGTGCACGATTCTGGATCTGCAGGGCAATATCGTTTACAGCAAGTCCAGAGAAAAAGACGGGCAGCCGTCTGCGGATACCATTGAGGCTGTAAAAGAATTTATAGAGACTTCGATCAGCGAATCGGGAGTGGACTCCAGCAAACTCAGCGGCATAGGAGTGGGGATACCCGGTCTTGTTGATACGGCTGAAGGCATGGTTATAACCTCCATAGATTACAACTTGAAGCACGTTGACTTCCATACGCCGTTGCAGGATCATTTTAAAATGCCAGTCTTTATTGAAAACTCCTCTAAGGTTATGGCAATCGGTGAAAAGTGGTTCGGTGCCGGAACAAACTGCGATGACTTTGCACTGGTAACTGTGGGCCGCGGCATAGGTGCGGCGCTTATTATAAATGGAGAAATATATCGTGGTTTCAATAATATGAGCGGAGAATTGGGCCACATGGTGATAAATCCCAACGGCCCGATATGTAAATGCGGCCGTCAGGGCTGCCTGGAGGCGATGGCTTCCGGAAAGGCCATTGCAAATCAAGCGCGCAATCTTGTGGCTGGTGGCAGTGCCTCCAAGATGCTGGAGCTTGCCGGGGGCAACGTGGACAAAATAAATTCCGATATCGTGTTCAAAGCCGCCGAAATGGGAGACGTTCTGGCGCGCAGGATAGCTGATGAAGCGGTGTACAACCTCTCGATCGGGCTTACCAACCTTGTTTGCCTTTTTGACTGCCAGAGAATCGTGCTCACGGGATATGTTGTCAAGGACAATGACTACCTTCTGCAAAAGGTTTCCGAGAACATAAATGCTACGAGGAGCCTGTACTACGGAAATGTCCCCGTCGAAGTAAGACTGTCCAAGCTCGGTGAGGAAGCGGCCGTAATAGGCGCGGCCGCGCTTCCACTGCAAAATTTTGTACTCAACAGCAACGCTTAAGCTGATAATAGAAAATAAAAAAGCGGGAGGTTCGGCTTAATGAACCTCCCGCTTTTTGTAATATACATTTGTACCTATTTGGCAGCCCTAAGAATCGCGGCCACGTCAGAGGATTTCAGCGGCATGAAATGTCCGACGGTGTGCGTGTCCCCGTCGCAGCATTTGTCTGCAAGCTCGGCTATCTGAGCATCAGTGGGCTCACATCCGAGGCTGCTGAGGCTGGTGGGCATGTTCAACTCGCGGAAAAAGCTCTCCAACGCTGCGATGCCTTCAAGCGCGGTCTGTTCCGCACTGTCGCGACGGGTTATACCCATAACGTTTTCAGCAAATTGAGCAAAGCGTGAGGGCTTGACTTTCATCACATATCTTGCCCAGCTGCCCCATATTGCGGCAAGTCCTGCTCCGTGCGCTACGTCAAACATGCCACCAAGTTCATGCTCTATCATGTGCGGAGCCCAGTCCCCAATGGAGCCGCAGCCGGTGAGACCGTTGTGCGAGAGACTGCCTGCCCACATTATGGTTGCTCGTGCCTCGTAATCTTCCGGGGATTTGAGCACTTTACGGCTATACTCGAGTACGGTTCGCATAAGAGCCTCGGACATAGCATCTGTAAGAGCCATGCTGTCAACGGAAAAATAACGCTCCATGGTGTGCATCATTATATCCACGCATCCGCTTGCTGTCTGATAGGGAGGAAGCGTGTAGGTGAGCTCCGGATTCATAACGGCGAACTTGCACTGGCAGTAATTACTGTCAAAGGAACGCTTGAGCAAATTTTCGTCGTTCGTGATTACGGAGCCATTGCTCATTTCACTTCCAGTTGCGGCTATGGTAAGCACTGCTCCGACGGGGGCACTGCCCTGGCAGATCGCTTTGCCGATGTAGAGATCCCATACGTCACCGTCGTATTTGAGGCCGGCGCCTATGGCTTTGCAGGTGTCAATGACGCTGCCGCCGCCAACAGCCAGCAGAAACTCTGCACCAAATTCTTTGGCAAGCTCTATACCCTCATAGACCTTGGAAAGCCTGGGGTTAGGCTTTACTCCGCCCATTGAGACATATTTTATGCCCGCAGCTTCGAGACTGGCAAAGACTCTGTCAAGCAATCCGGACTTTTTTGCGCTGCTGCCTCCGTAAACAACAAGAGCAGAGCCGGCGCCTTCTTCCTTAATAAGCTCACCTACTCTGGATTCGCAGCCTTTGCCAAATACCACTTTGGTTGGCGCATAGTACAGAAACTCCTCCATGAAAACACTCTCCTTTTTTAAAAATATCATCAACGAGTATCTTAGTTATGATAATTAAGTTACTTGACAATAATAATACCATCTGAAGTTCTTTTGTCAAGTCTCATTTTAAGGCAGAGGGTATGGTGCCGGAAAAGTAAAAACGCTGGCCCTGAACACAGGGCCAGCGCGGTAAAAGCAGGCAATTTGTTTTTTGTTTTCAACGTCAGCTCAACTGAGCTATCGCTTCTGCGATGGTGTCGGCGGCGGAGGAGTAGGAGGAGGGGGACAGGGGGTCGGGGAGGCTTAGGTCGGCTACCACCTCTGAGCAGTAGTAGATCTCCGGGTCCGTCGCCACCAGGCGCATGTAGGTGTCCGCCGCACTTTCCGGGGAGCTCTGAAGCTCACTGTAAAGCTCCAGCACCGGGATCGTGGCCAGGCAGTAGCTGATATAGTAGAAGGGGCTGTCGAAATTGTGCGGCACATAGACCCAGTCGTACCTGCTGTCCTCATAGGGAGTATAGCCGTATTCCTCGTACAGCTCCGCGTAGATCTCACAGGCGCGCTCCGCGGTCAGGTTTTCCTCGGCGTATGTGCGCTGCAGAAATTCATCGTACATCGCGCCGTCTATCACGTTCGTGATGATATCGTAGAAGGTCTCCAGCTCCAGCATGTGCGCCGTGTCCGCTCCGAACAGCTCATCATACCAGTGCGTCGCCATGAGCTGCATGCCTATGGACTGCATCTCGCAGACCTCAAAGTCCGGAGAGCCGAAGACCATGTCGCTCGGTATGGCATAGCTGTTGAGGAAATGCCCGAACTCGTGGATGAGTGAGGTGTAGTCGTAGCAGTCACCGGTGGGAGCAAGGAAAATGAAGGGCTCGTTATACCAGTAGAGCGTGGTGGTGAAGCTGGTACCGGTCTTGGTTGCCAGCTCCTCATTGTCGCAGAGCCCGTACTCCACCATGTAGTCATAGGCCTCGGCGGCCTCGGGAGAGAGCCCGTGGGCTATCGTCCCGAGCGCGGCAAGCGTGTCCTCCGCCGAGCACTCAAGGCCGGAATCCAGTATGTCTCCGTAATTGAGGCCCAGCGTCTCGCTGTTTTCAAGGATGAGGGGCACGAAATACTCCTTGACCGCAGACCAGACTGCCTGAACATCCTCAGGGAGATAGTCCCTGGAATAGGTGTTGTAATAGGCGTAGTCCGCGTAGCTGTCGTAGCCCTCCGCGGCCGCGATCTCGCGCCGGACGTTCACCAGCTCTACGAATACCTCCATCATCGCCTCGACATCCGCGTCGGGCGAGGCGTAGAGACTGTAATACTCGTTCACGAGGGCGTTTTCCCGGTCGTAGAGCGTGCTGTCCACCTGTGTGTTGGGCTCATAGGCCGCGAAGATCTCAGCCTGTGCCTCGCCGCAGTACTCAGCCAGCAGATCATAGCTGTCCGTCAGCGCCGTCTGGTGCATGACGTCCCAGAAAATGCCGTCGGCCTCGCTGTTGGCGGCGTAGGCATCATCGAGCGCAGCAAGCGCCTCGGCGTCGGAGGGGTCACGGTAATACTTGAGATCAGCCAGATCAAGGGCCGTACGTATGTAGTAGTATTCGTCGATGAAGTAGAAGACCGCGTCGTCAAAGTCCCCCTGATCGGGGTCAGCCGATGCGATGGAGAGCAGCTCGTCGCCCAGACTGCGAAAATAGTCGAGGTCTACGTAGCAGGACATGTCCTCGTAGTGCGTATCCGCGCGCCAGCTGGAGTAGAAATAGAGCTCCTGCGTCAGCGCGTCGGAGTGCGACACGTTTTCTGGGTAGGATACGCTCGTGGATGGATTGTCCAGCCGGTCCTCGAGCGCGTCTATCGCGCCGCAGCCCGAGAGGGCGCCGCACAGCAAGAGCGCGGCGAGCAGCAGTGCCGGAAGTCTTTTCTTCATAAATCCTCCAATGGGACCGCGCTCAGGGCGCGGCTTACTTACAGCTCGGCTTCAAATACGCAGTGGTCCTTGTCCACCAGGCCGACGGCGGTCTTGGCGCCGAACAGACGCTCCAGGCCCTCGGCCAGCTCCGCGCGCGCGGCGAGGACGCGGTCAAGGTTCAGACTGGTGAAGCCGTCGATGGGGAAGAGCAGGTCGGCCGTCTCGGGAGTGATCTTGCCTATCTCGCTCTGCCTCCAGGTCCAGCGGCGGGTACGGACCTGGCCGTCGGAGACGTAGACCACCTCGTCCGGCTCCGGGATCTCGGCCTCGCCGCCGCCGAAGGGGACAAAGCTGTCACCCGGCTGGGCGTGGCGTACCTCCAGCGCGCGGCTAACGGTGCCCATATCGTGCGCGCCGATGGGCAGACGGTACTTGAGCGATACGGCGTTGCCGAAGTCAACGACGGGGCTTATCTCCGGGAAGCCCTTGCCCTTGGCGATGCGGGTCAGCAGGGCCTCGATGGAGCACATGAACTTGTTGGGGTTTATGTTCAGGGCGCGGAAGGCGTCGCGGTAGGGCACTATTTCGGGCGACTCCTTGACCTTGATGCCCTCGAGCGCCTTTTCGCACTGGGCAATGCTCTCGTGAAGCATCGCGGAGACCTCGGGGATGGGCTTGGTGTTGTCTGCGCCCTTGACGGCCACGACGCCGAAGCAGGCGTCGGGCAGAAGCTCGAATACTGCGGGGGAAACTTCGAATCTCATTACCAACATCTCCAGACTATATAGAATTAGTTGCAAGTGAACAAAATTACCTGTCGCTTTTCGGCGATCTCACTGAGGAGCCGCATCGCGGCCTCTCGGCGCTCGGAGTCAAGATTGACTAGCGCGTCGTCGAGAACTATGGGGCAGGGATCTTCGCCGGGAAGGGTGAGCTCCACTATGGCGAGACGCACGGCTAGGTACATGAGGTCCGCCGCGCCTGCGCTGAGATAGAGCGCCTGCCTCGGCGCGGCCTCGCCCGCGCGGCGCAGCAGCACGGAAAAGTCGCGGGCCACGGCTACGTCTGTATATCTGCCGTCAGTCATACGGGAGAGATACTCCGCCGCGCGGCGGCCCAGCGCGGGGGAGAAGCGGCTTTGTAGTTCCGCGTCCGCGTCGCTGAGCGTCTGCGCGGCGAGGCTGATTGCCTCATACTGCGCCTCCAGCTCCGCGATGCGCTCGCGCTTTTCCAATATACCGCTCTCGAGGACCATGGGGTCGCCCGTTGCGGCTATTGTGCCGCCGAGCTCGGCTATGGCCGAGCGCAGCCGCTCGCAGCGCTGCGCGGCGGCGCGGCTGGCGGCCGTGGACACCTCCGGCTCCTCAAGCAGACGGGCCTCGGCCTTTTTGCGGCGCTCACGCGCCTCATAAAGCGCGCGCTCGGCGCGCTCCTCGGCGCCCGCGGCCTTGTCGGCGGCGGCGCAGAGCTCCGCATATCCCCTCGCGGCTTCGGCAAGCTCCGCTTCGTCCGACGCCCCGAGCTCCGAAAGCAGGCGGCGCCGCTCCGCCGCGGCCTCGCGTGCGCTCGCCGCGGCCTTTGCCGAGACCATGAAACGCCAGACCGCTAGCGCCGCAAACACCGCGGCGCCGATGAAGGCGTACCAGACAAAGAAGCCCGCGACGATACAGGCAAGGCAGAGCGCGGCAAAAATATATGCCGGCGTGCGGGACACCGCAGCGTGGGAGGCGGAGAGCAGCTCTTCGGCCTGCGCTGCGCCGGCTTCGGCCACCTCGCGCGCCTCATCAGGGTCCATACCTGCGAAAGGTCCGGTCCGGGCGGCGGCCTCGCGCCTCGCCCTCTCTGCTACGGCGGCGGCGTGCGCTGCCTCAAGGCGCTGCACGTCCTCGCCTGCACGGTCGATCGCTTCGCGCACGGCGGCGCGGGCCTCGGCCCGGGCCTCTGCCTCAGCCCGGGCGGCAGCCCCGGCCTCCTCCTCAGCGCGGTCCAGCTCGCGCAGCAGGCCTTCGCGCCGCTCGGAGGCGGCGGAGACCCGTTCAAGCAGCCTCTCCTGGGCGTCAAGCTCAGATTCAAGCTCCGGCAGCGCGCCCATTCGGCTGCGGCTTCTGCGGCGATTTTGCCAGCTCTTGAGCCGGGAGAGCGCCTCGGAGCAGCTCGTTCCCTCCTCGCCGGTGGACACCACGGCGGCTATGCGCCGCTCCAACTCGGCGGAGCCGGTGACAGCGGCCTCGCCCTGGCCTATGAAGGCGCTGCGGCGGAACACCTCCCGCCCCGCGCCGATGAGCGTTTCGCCCGCCGTAACGCCGGTCAGTCCCGGCACGGGCTCAGCGGTGCCGGTATACACGGCCTTGAACTCCCGCATGGGCGCCGAGGCCGTCCGCGTTGAGCGCGTGAGCGTTATCTCGCGCCCGCCGTATTCTATCTCCATCGTGCCGGCCATCGGCGTGCCCGACCACGGAGCGTAGCGCAGCTTGTCCGGCAGGAAGCCCGCCTTCTGACGCTCCGAGGTGTCGATGCCGTAGAGCATCGCGCGGATGAAGGCGCACCAGGTGCTTTTTCCGCTCTCGTTGGGCTGATTGATGATGTTCAGGCCCGGCTCAAGCTCAAGCGTTTTGCCCTCCAGGCAGCCGAAGTCTGCGCGCATTTTGCGGATGATCATATGGCCTCGGCCTCCTCTCCGCCGTCGAGCGCGGCGAGACCCCAGCGCACGGCTCGGGTTATCGCCTCGCGCTCTGCGTCGTCGGCCGCGGCGTCGTACTTTTCGCGCAGCCGGCGCAGGAAGGCCCCGCGGAGCGAGTCCTCCTCCGCACGGGCCCAGACGTCCCGGCGCAGGCGCGTCTCATCGCGCAGCCTAAGGGCAAAGCAGCCGTCCTCAAGGGAGCGGCGCAAAGCTGTGAGGTCGGGGGGCGAGTCCGTCTCGCCCTCGACTATTACCTTATATATATTCCGCTCCGCCCCCTCGGGCAAGCGGAAGCTCTCGAGCCCCGCGGCGTCCGCGTGCAGCACCTCGTAGCGCCGCGTGCAGACGGGGACGAAGCGGGCGGAGACGTTACCAGGCTCTATGTCGGCGATGATGACGCCCTTGTCGCCGGTCTCGTCAAAGCCGCGCCCCTCGGGGCAGCCGGGCCAGGCGTAGAGGCAGTCCCCGGCGCGGCGCAGTCCGCTGAAGGCGTGAACGTGGCCGAGGGCTATGTAGGCCATGCCGCTTTGAGCGAGCTCGGCCTCGGAGATGGGGTCGTAGCGCGAGCTCGGGAGCCCGACTTCGCCGTGCAGGCACATTAGGTCGAGTTCTGCCCCGGCCTCCGGCGCCTTGAAGCCCGCGAGCAGCGGGCCGGAGACGGTGTCGGTGAAGGCTGCGCCCCAGACGCGGACGCCTTTGTCGGGCAGTTCCACGGCCTCGAGCCGTGGGGAGGTGAAAACGTGCACATTTTCCGGCAGAGCCAGCCTCTGCCAGCGCCCGCCGGGGCGGAAGAAATCGTGGTTGCCGGGAGCGATGAACACCGGCACCTCCATCTCGGCGAGCGCGAGGCGGAGCGCATCCTCTGTCTCGGGCCAGGTGCGGTCGCTGTCAAAGATGTCGCCGGAGAGCAGCACCAGCTCCGCCTCCGTCTCCGCCCTCAGCTGGGCGAGCGAGCGGAGCAGCGAGCGCTGCTCGGAGCGGCGCAGCGCGGCCTTTTCCTCAGGCAGGCTCTCAAAGGGCGAGTCGAGGTGCAGGTCCGCGGCGTGGAGTATGCGTATCATGTGTACCTCACCGCCTCGGCCCTCAGGCAAGCGCCCGTCTCGGTGTCGAGCTCGAACACCGCGCCCTCGAGCTTGGCGGGGCCCGACGCGCAGTCATAGCGCCGCGGCACGTCGCCGAGGAACTTGCCTATGGACTGCTCCGGTTTGATGCCGATGACGGACTCGGCGGGTCCGGTCATGCCGAGGTCGGTGATATAGCCCGTGCCGTTCGGCAGGATGCGCGCGTCCGAGGTCTGCACGTGGGTGTGCGTGCCCCAGACGGCGGAGACGCGGCCGTCGAGATAATAGCCCATGGCGAGCTTCTCGCTTGTGGCCTCGGCGTGGAAGTCGACGAGTATCATCTTCGCCTCGGCGCCCTCGAGCAGGGCGTCGACGGTGAGAAAGGGGCTGTCGGTGTTGGGGTCGAGCGTGAAGCGGCCCAGCAGGTTCACCACCAGCAGCTCGCCGAAGGGCGTGCGGAAGCTGGCCGCGCCCCGGCCGGGGCACTGGGGCGCATAGTTGGCCGGGCGCAGAACGGCGGGGCTCTCGTCC
>X96_European_Hare__coassemble_936_pt1 | contig 10030 bp, 6 predicted proteins | sample X96_European_Hare__metabat2_high_PE_013 | metagenome-assembled genome bin X96_European_Hare
GCTTTGAGGTCTACTCCGACCCCATGAGCTACGAGGGCCCCGCCGACGTAGTCATTGACTTCTCGAATCCCGCAAACCTTGACGCACTGCTGGAGTTCTGCCTGCTGCGAAAGATACCCATCGTTCTGTGCACGACCGGTTATTCGGATGAGCAGCTGCACGACATCGAGAAGGCCGCGGCGCGGATACCGGTGTTCAAGTCCGGAAACATGTCGCTGGGCATAAATCTGATGATGCAGCTCGTGAAGCGCGCAGCCGCTGTCTTGGGCGAGAGCTTTGACGTCGAGATAGTCGAAAAGCACCACCGCCGCAAGGTCGACGCGCCGAGCGGCACTGCTCTGATGCTGGCCGACGCCGCCGCCTCTGCCCTGCCCTATGAAGCGGAAAACGTCTTTGAGCGCCACAGCGTGCGCCAGCCCAGACGTCGCGAGGAGATAGGTATCTCCTCCATCCGCGGCGGCACGATCGTAGGCGAGCACGAGGTCATCTTTGCCGGTCATGACGAGGTGTTCGAGATGAAGCACACTGCGCTCTCGCGCGAGGTCTTTGCCAGCGGCGCAATAGCCGCAGCGAAGTTCATTGCCACCGTCAAGACTCCCGGCATGTACGACATGGACGACCTGCTCAGGGACGTCATGAAATGAGATAAACAAAAACACCCTCAGGCTTGAAGCCTGAGGGTGTTTTTATCTGCCTGTGTTCACGCGGTCATGGCCTCAAGGGTCATGGCGGCGAGTTCGGGCATCGTGACGCCGAGGAACTCCGCGCCCTTGGAAATGATATCGCGGGAGCAGCCGGCGGCGAACTTCTTGTCCTTGAACTTCTTCATGACGGACTTAGCGTCCATGCCGTCAAAACCGGTTGGGCGCATGAGGGACGCGGCCCAGATGAGACCCGTGAGCTCGTCCGTGGCGAAGAGGATCTTCTCCATGTAGCGCTCCGGCTCCACGTCGCTACAAATGCCCCAGCCGTGGCTGACGACCGCATGGATGACGCTCTCGTCTATGTCCAGCTCCCTGAGCAGGGTATCTGCGCGCTTGCAGTGCTCCTCCGGCCACTGCTCGAAGTCTATGTCGTGCAGTATGCCTACGGCCTGCCAGTAGTCCTCGTTGCCGGCGTCGTACTTTCCGGCCAGATAGCGCATTACCTTGCCGACGGTTTCGGCGTGCTGGATGTGGAAGGCTTCGCTGTTATAGCGCTTCGTCAGCTCCAGCGCCTGCTCGGGAGTGGGGATGTAGCTCATTTGTCTTTACCTCCGCAAAACTTTATTGCACAATATTACGCCTATTCCTCTGAAATTGCAAGCGGTTTCCGTTCCTTGAACCCGCATACGGCGCGGTTCGACACGGCGTCCAGCCAGCAGCACAGCCCTTCCGGCTCAGTGACGCGGAACATGTGGGCCAGGTCCTGCATGCCGGGGCATATCTCGCCGAACACGTCTGGCAGTTCGTCTAACAGCGAGGGGTTATATTTAAGCGTGCGCTTGTCGTTCCAGATGGAACAGTAGAAAATGTTTGCCTCCACGAGGTCCTGGAACATGTGGCTGCCGTAGCTCAGCTCCGGCATATAACCCGCGCTGTCGTCCGAGACCTCGCACACTCCGGCGACACCTGATATGTCCGCGAAGCTGCACGGCACGCCCAGCTCCGGCGAACTGGTGCCGAGCCGACCGGGGGCAAGCAGCAGGAGCTTCTTGCCCTTTCCCTTATAATAGCGGTTTATCTGGCCCACTGCCGAAGCCGCCATGCGCTTTTTGGCATAGGGGTACTCGTAGTATGCCTTGGCGTTGATCTGCACGACCACGTCTATGTCCGTCACGGATGACATGCCCATTGAGGAATCATCCAGGCTGAAAAATGTGTCCTCATCAGGAAGCTCCGGCACCACAACGTTGCCGCCGGGCTGGCCCACATAAAGCGGGCGGCACTGGAGCAGATTTATAACGAAATCGCCGTACTCGTCGGTATTGACAGCGTATTCGATATCCACGGGTGTGCCGTAGACGTTTTCCAGCGTCTTGAGCAGCGCGCGCATGATGTGCGGGAACTTGGTCCGCTCAAGAAGGCCCTGGCAGCTTATGAACCAGACCTCGTCCTTGATGCCCATCTCACGCAGCGAGGCCTCAGCCTCATAGTCCCGCTCAAACATCAGGTCGTGGAACCAGCCCGGCAGATAGCGGTGCGCCTCGTCTACGCTGATGCTGCGGAAGACCTGGCGTTCACGGTCTATCACATCGACGTTGTGCTGTGAAAAGCGGTGACGGTCCGCCACGCTGGTGAGATTCCTGACGGCCGGGCGGTCTAGGTTCACTAGTCTGGGATAGTCGTCCTCAGTCCTGTCCACCGCCTTGGTGCCGAGGCCAACGACTAGCCGCAGCATTCCCGCCGTCGGGTCGGCATCGTGGCTGGTCTTGTACAGGCAGCGGCTGTAACCCACGCCAGCGACGCCGGGGAGGTAATACGGTCCGGCCCAGGAGCCGGATACACGCTGGACTAGAATCGACATCTGCTCGTCCTTCTTCTCAAGCCCGCGCTGGAGGCGGTACTCGAGTGCCGAAATGTCCATCGTACTCGCATAGACCTGCCTGACGGCGTTCTCAAAGGCCTCCAGGCGCTTTTCAAGCGGGCCGAAGTTGACGCAGAACACGGACTCATACTTCCCCGCGAAGGCATTGCCGAAGCCGTCCTCAAGGAAGCTCGAGGAGCGGACGATTATCGGGCTCTGACCGTAATACGTAAGCATCGACCTAAACTGCTCGCGTATATTCTCCGGGAAGTTGCCGGAGAGCAAGGCCCGTTTGAGCTCCTCGGCTTTTGCGAAATATCCCGCGTCGGTGCGCTGCTCTATCCGGGTCTTCCAGCAGTTGTTGCTGACGATGTAGGTGTAAAAGACATCCGAGCCTATGTAGAAGGAATCGTGCGGTTCGGTGTGCTCGCGGAATTCCGGAAGGCATACCTCGGCTATTTTGCGAGCAAGCAGCATGCCGCAGGCCTTTCCACCTATCGCTCCGCTGCCGATCATGCGGTCACGCAGGGTGAAATAGTCCTTGGGCTCAAAAAGTTGATGGATGAGCTTCTGGACGTGCGGGTCCTTGGACATCATGCTCTCGAGTATTTTGCGCTCCGTCTCATCCCGGAAGCTGCCTCGTCCGAAATCGAGCTTTGCAAGCGCGAAGAATCTGTCGTGGCTGTCAAGGTTCTGGTCCTGGGTATGCGCAGATATGTCGTCAAGCAGCTTGTAATAGCGGCTGAGCGCAACGCCGCCGTCCAGGGGCAGGAAGGGCCCGCCGCTGCGGCTTACGTGCGGCAGGTAGATGTTCATCGAATCTCGGTCCAGCGCCTTGAGCGTGTGTATGTACACGGCGCTGTCGCTGGTATATACATCCACGAGCACCTGTGTGGTGTCCCGGATACTGGCAGTGGTCTCGAAAGAATGCCTCCCGCGCATTATGGGAAAATACGCCACTGTATCCAGCTCGTGCAGATAGGGACAGGTCACACGGAAGAAGTTGCCCATCATCTGGTCCGTATGCCAGGCCACCTGGAGCTCGGAGAGGCAGTCGAAAATATAGAAGGCCCCCTCCCCTTCTTCGGTTATTCGGTTGTAGATGTCCACGGTGAAGGGCTCGAAGCCGAGCATGGGATCAAACTCAAACACCTTAAGGCCCGGCTGAGGGCTGAACATGCTCTCGTGCCGCGCGTAGTGCATGTATATGAGATTGCGCCCGTCCTTCAGTGCCTGTTTCGCGAAAGCCTCCGCAAACAGGCGATATTCCTCCAGTGCCGACACCTGCCAGACGACGTTGTCGCCCATGCGGATATAGTCAAACACCTCGTCCACGCCAGGGTATCCGCTAGGTATTTTCTCAAACGCCATGCTCCTCGCCTCCCTCGCATTTTCTTCCTTTTATTTTACTATACCATTATCTGAAATTCATCACATTTTTTGCATTTTTATTGTGAATCTTCTGTCATATCTCCCCTCAAAAACCACTTTTTCCTTCTTGGCCATATTCTGATGCAACAGCTTCACGAGCTGCGATAAATGCGAACAAAGCGTGCAGCGGCAATTGTATGCCGTTGCACGCTTTTAAGCTTTGTAGAAGTTCAGTTCTGAGCGTGGTTTGCACTAAAACTCTGCTCGAGCGTATCCAGAAATTGCCGCAGCGCCGCCCCCCCACTATCAGGCAGATACAATACGCCGAAAGAAAAAGGTTCAAACTCACTGAGAGGAACCTTGACAAGCTCCGGCGGCATCGTGTTTGGAAAGTCCACCGTCACCGCAAAAGCATATCCGGCAAGTACCAGCGGAATGAGGATATCCTGATTGTCGCAGAACAGTATCTGAGGCGTCTCCCTGGTGGCTGTAACCATACTCTGTATAGCGAATATTGGCGGAGGGCACGCTGGCGGACGGCAGGTCGCAATTCTTCCGGCGTCCTTGAGCTGTTCAAGCGTAAGCGATTCGCACTTTGCCAGCGGATGCTCCGGGTTGAACACGCACACGGGCCGGCAGCGCATCAGTTCTCTGTATCTGACTTTTGGCGGTACCCTGTCCTTTTCAAACGTGAATATGACGTGTATCTCCCCATCTGACAGCAGTCCCTCGAGCGTGTCATGCGGTATGAGCCGTAAAACCGGCAGGATCTCGGGGCTCTGTTCCCTTAGCCGCTTCAGGGCCGGTACTATCAGGCGCAGCTCAGCCGTGTTCCGGCAGCCGATAACTATCCGCGCCTTGGCAAACTGGCTCATTTCCTTCATGCGGGCCTTGGAAAACTCGGATACCTTCAATATCTCTCCCGCGTACTGCGTGAACATGTATCCTTCCTGCGTCAAACGCACACTCTTGCTTGTCCGGTGAAAGAGCTTCACGCCCAGCTCATCCTCCAGCGTATTTATCTGATGGCTAACCGCAGGCTGCGTTATTCTGAGCTGCTCCGCTGCACGAGAAAAGTTCAGAAAATTCGCCACCGACATGAAGCACTCAAGCTGAGTCGTATTCAAACCCCTTCAACCTCCTTACTCATTTTTTAAATAAATATGAACAATAAAACTCTTTTATAGAATATAGCATATTTGAATTTCACATACAAGACGGTTTGTGCTATAAAACTATCGGTCAAAACAATTAGCCATCTAATCACTGCGAAAGGAGGCAAATACATGTCCGGGAATATTGTTGAAAATCGCCTTGTTCATGACAACAGGCTTATTACCATCAAGATAGAGCAGCTGGCCAACAGCATGCTGTCCACTTCGGAGCTGACCGCTGTGCAGGCCAACATTCTTGAGCACATTCTTAAAGCTGAGTCCGGCACCACGCTCACCGCAATACACCGCGAGTTTGACTGCTCGATGGGCTCGCTTTCCTGCATACTTAAGCGGCTTCGTGAGAAGGGATATATCCGAATAGAGAGCTGCGAGAGCGACGACCGGCAGAAGCTCATTTTTGCAACGGAAAAGGGCAAACTCTCCGGCCAATCTCTGAGCGAATCGCTGCTCTTGGTAAAAAAGCGTGCCTACGGAGGCTTTACCTCCTCAGAGCTCGCAATGCTTGATGCATTTCAAAAGAAAGTGCTCCGTAACCTCTCGGAGCCGTCAAAACCCCAGCGATTGGAGGAATAGGAAAAATGAAAACTGTACTGCGCCAGCTGGGCCGCTACAAACGCGACGCACTGCTCTGCATTGGGCTTACAACCCTTGAGGTGATAATGGAAATATTGCTGCCCTTTATCACCGCCATTATCATTGACGAAGGTCTTGAGGCCTCTAACCTCCCCGTCGTATACAGATACGGCATTCTCATGGTGGTCATGGCCTTCCTCAGCTTGGCTTTCGGCGCTCTGGCCGGCAAATTTGCTGCCAGTGCCTCGGCAGGCTTCGCAGCCAATCTGCGTGAGTCGATATACGAGAACATTCAAACCTTCTCCTTCTCAAACATCGACAAATTCAGCGTACCCGGCCTAGTCACCAGGATGACTACAGACATAACAAACGTTCAAAACGCTTTTATGATGATCATACGCGTAGCTGTACGCTCACCGCTTATGCTGGTATTCAGCTACGCCATGTGCCTCATAATAAGCCCCAGCCTAAGCCTCACCTTCCTCATTGCGGTGATTTTCCTTGCCGTTATCCTGGGCGTCATCATGGTAGTGACAATGAAAATCTTCAACATTGTCTTCAGCAAATACGACAACCTGAACGCCAGCGTTCAGGAAAATGTCTCGGCCATACGCGTTGTGAAGGCATTTGTGCGAGAGGACTACGAGTGCAGCAAGTTCTCCAAGGCATCCAAGACACTTTACAAGCTGTTCGTCAAGGCCGAGGGCCTGCTTGCATTCAACAACCCCGCCATGATGGTGGCCGTCTACTTCTGCATTATAATGGTCTCGTGGCTGGGCGCTCACTACATTGTCGGCGGCAGCATGAGCACCGGCGACCTGACCAGTCTCTTCAGCTACGTCATGTCCCTGATGATGAGCCTCATGATGCTCTCCATGGTCATAGTCATGATAAGCATGTCGATGGCCAGCATCAAGCGTATCAGCGAGGTGCTCGAGGAAAAGCCCGACCTTCACGACCCCGAAGAGCCCATCGTCGAAGTGCCCGACGGCAGCATCGACTTCGACCACGTCAGCTTCGCCTACAAGCAGGGCAGCGGCGAGGCCGTCCTCTCGGATATCGATCTGCACATAAAGTCCGGCGAAACGATAGGCGTGATCGGCGGAACGGGCTCCGGCAAGAGCAGCCTAGTTAACCTGATATGCCGGCTTTACGACGTCGACCGCGGCGCAGTGCGCGTCGGCGGGATAGACGTAAGGAACTACGACATGGAGGCTTTGCGAAATCAGGTTGCAGTCGTCCTTCAAAAGAACACCCTGTTCTCCGGCACGATTCTTGAAAACCTGCGCTGGGGCAACCCGGATGCCACCGAGGAACAGTGCGTGGAAGCCTGCCGCGCGGCCTGCGCCGATGAGTTCATAGACCGCCTGCCGGACGGATATAACACCCGTATAGAGCGCGGCGGCAGCAACGTCTCCGGCGGCCAGAAGCAGCGTCTCTGCATTGCCCGCGCACTTCTGACAAGCCCCAAGGTACTCATACTTGACGACTCCACCAGTGCGGTAGACACCGCCACCGACGCCAAAATACGTGCCGCCTTTGCCGAAAGCATCCCCGGTACCACCAAGATCATAATCGCTCAGCGCATATCAAGTGTTGAAAACGCCGACCGCATCCTCGTCATGGACAACGGCCGCATAGACGCCTTTGACACCCATGAGAATCTGCTCAAATCCAATGCCATTTATCAGGACATATATGAGTCCCAGATAAAAGGCGGCGGCGACTTCGACCAGAGCGCCTGATAAGGAGGATGCCCATAATGAACAAAAACACTTCCCTGCCCAGCCCCACTGCCGTGCTCAGGCGCGTGCTGGACTACATGCTCAAATACTACAAATGGCCCTTCATGCTCGTTATACTGTGTATAGTAATTGCAGCCGTTGCAAGCGTCGCCGCAACCACTTTCCCGCAGTCGCTGATAGACGACTACATCACGCCCATGATAAACAGCGGTTCCAATGATTACAGCGCCCTCGGCAGCGCGATAATCAAGCTTGTCTGCATCTTGGCTGCGGGCATTATCGCGTCCTACTCCTATAACCGCATCATGGTCTCCGTGAGTCAGGGCACTATGCTCAGGCTGCGCAACGATCTTTTCCAGAGCATGGAGAGTCTGCCCATCAAGTACTTCGACACTCACGCTCACGGCGACATCATGTCCGTCTATACGAACGACGTTGACACCCTGCGCCAGCTGCTCAGCCAGAGCATACCGCAGATAATAAACTCCGTCATAACTATGATAGCCACCCTGGTAAGCATGATAGTGCTCAACCCGACGCTGACCATCATATCTCTCCTGACAGCAGTACTGATGCTGTTTGTCACCGCAAACTTCTCCAAGCTCTCCGGCAAATACTACGTCAAGCAGCAGCGCGACCTCGGCATTGTGGACGGATTCATTGAGGAGATGCTGGACGGCCAGAAGGTCGTGAAGGTATTCTGCCACGAGGAGGCGGCCAAGGCCGACTTCCGCAAGGTGAATGACCAGCTCCGCGACAGCGCCGACAAGGCCAACCGCTACGCAAACCTGCTCATGCCGGTCAACGCCAACATAGGCTGGCTGAGCTACGCACTTGTTGCCATTATCGGCGCAGTGCTCGGAATCAACGGACTTGCCGGCGTAACGCTTGGCACCGTTGTCACATTCGTGGGCCTGAACAAAAGCTTCACCCAGCCAATAACTCAGGTAAGCATGCAGGTAAACTACGTCATTACGGCCGCGGCGGGTGCTCAGCGAGTGTTCAATCTCATCGATGAGACCCCTGAGACAGACGACGGCTATGTCGAGCTCGTAAACGCCAAGGAAGGCGCGGACGGCGAGATTTCTGAGGTCTCCGAGCGCACCAACACCTGGGCCTGGAAGCACCCGCACAAGGCGGACGGCAGCATCACCTACACCAAGCTCGAGGGCGGCGTCGTCCTCGACAGTGTAGACTTCGGTTATGATGAGAACAAACTCGTTCTGCACGACATCAGTCTCTGGGCAAAGCCCGGACAGAAGATAGCCTTTGTCGGCGCCACCGGCGCGGGCAAGACAACAATCACAAACCTAATAAACCGCTTTTATGACATTGCCGACGGCAAGATACGCTACGACGGCATCAACATCAACAAGATAAAAAAGCCGGATCTGCGCCGTTCGATGGGCATAGTACTCCAGGACACCCATCTGTTCACCGGTACGGTCATGGAAAACATCCGCTACGGCAATTTGGACGCGACAGACGCCGAGTGCATTGCGGCGGCGCAGCTCGCCAATGCGGACGGCTTCATCCGGCGTCTCCCCGACGGTTACGACACGATGCTTACAGGCGACGGCGCGAACCTCTCACAGGGCCAGCGTCAGCTGATAGCCATAGCCCGTGCAGCAGTGGCTGACCCGCCGGTGCTGATACTTGATGAGGCCACCTCCTCCATAGACACGCGCACCGAGAAGCTGGTGCAAGACGGCATGGACGCCCTGATGTGCGGACGTACCACCTTCGTGATAGCTCACCGCCTCTCCACCGTGCGTAACGCCGACTGCATCATCGTCATGGAGCAGGGCCGCATCATCGAGCGCGGCACTCATGATGAGCTCATCGCAAAGAAGGGCAAGTACTACCAGCTCTACACCGGAAACTTTGCAGAGGAGACCGCATAAACACACAAAACAGCAAGCGCAGCCGGGACACATGTCCCAGCTGCGCTTTCATATTTATTGCGCGCCCGCAAATCAGCGAGCACTCTCACGCAGGCTTCGTTTTGATTGAACAATGTTGCAGGCAAGCAATACGACCGGGAATACGATGGCCAGAAGCAGGCCCCTTTTCAGATCTCCCCCGGCCTTGTCCGCCGCATAGCCAACCAGCGCAGGGCCGGATGCACAGCCCACGTCGCCCGCCAGGGCCAGGAACGCGAACATTACCGTGCCGCCGTTTGCTATGCTTCCGGAAGCCGTGCTGAAGCTGCCCGGCCACATGATCCCCACCGACAACCCGCAAAGCATACAGCCCGCAAGCCCCAGCCAGGGCGCCGACGTCAGCGTCGCCAGCAGATAACTGCAAACACAGAGTACGCTGCTCAGGTTCATGAACTTCCGCAGGTCCATTCTCTCCCCATAGCGGCCGAAATACATGCGCGAGAGCCCCATCATAACAGCAAAGCCGCAGGGTCCGAGCAGATCGCCGACGGTCTTTGAAACTCCGAGAGAGGACTCCGCAAATGCAGACGCCCACTGGCTCATCCCCTGCTCGGACGCTCCGGCACAGAGCATCATGACAAACATGCGCCAGAATACGCCCTTTTTGACAAGCTCGCCCACTCTCATGCCGTCGCGCTTCTCAACGATGTCCGGCGCTGAGGTAGTGCAGAAATTGTACAGGTTATATAGCGGAAGCGAGGCCCAAATGCAGGCCATT
>X96_European_Hare__coassemble_961_pt1 | contig 9394 bp, 9 predicted proteins | sample X96_European_Hare__metabat2_high_PE_013 | metagenome-assembled genome bin X96_European_Hare
CTCGGCTTCTACTTCATCTTCGTGGAGCACGACCTTGAGGACTGCCGCACGATCTCGCGGCGCGACATGCGCAATATCGTCAACAACTACATGTCCGTCGTCGTTGGCGAGGAGCCGCTCGACCCGACACTGGTCGACTTCGACGACTCCGAGGCGTGGTAAGGAAAGGCAGGTAAAGCGAAATGAAGAAAGCAAAAAAGGAAAAGGTCCCCGCCAAAAAGCGCGCGCTGAAGATAGCCGGCAAGCTGACGCTGTTCGGATTTCTGACCTTCCTCGTGACGTTCACGATATACATGTTCAACCTTGAGAACAAGCTCATCTACTACGTCATAAGGCCCTTCCTGAACAAGCATTACGACAGCCAGAAGCGCGACAGACGCATAGTATAAAGGTATAAACCAAACCCGCCGGCCATTTGGCCGGCGGGCTTTTTTCTATCGCAGACCATACAGCTGCGCAAAATTGCCGGGCTCGACGCTGAAGCTGAAGTCCTCTCCGCAGCTCCCGCGGCCCTGGATACGGATGTCGACAGGTTCGCTTCCCAGCAGGCAGAGCAAAAGTATGGCCATGTTTTTTTCACCCCGGAGCACTATGAAGCTGCCCTGTCTGGTGCCGGTGAGCTCCCAGGTCCTGCCGCCCTGACTTATCTGTATGCTGAATTCGCTGCCGCTCAAGAGCACGCGCCCGAATATGCCTCTGAAAGTGAAAGAGGCGCCCAGGCTGTCTACCTCAAGGTAGGCGTTCAGCAGGTACCGGCCCTCGACCTCAAAACCACGGTCATTTATGATGTAAAACTCCCCGTCGGCGGGCTCGGTTGTACACGGCACGGCCTTCCAGACGGGCGCCCCGCTGCCGCAGCCGGACAGCAGCAGAATCAGCAGCAGCCCGACAGCGGCGAGCATTATTGCAGTTTGCCCTTTGTTCATCGACATCTCCCCATATGCGCGTGGCCATATCTTAGCATATGTCGCAGAAAATGTCTACTGTCGTATACATATTTTCGCCCCATTTCCCGTAGACTTAACGTATCCGAAGGGAAAGAGGTGGGAGCGTATTGGAGTTTGACAACAGGGCGGTAGGACGGGCAATACGCTCGCTGAGGCGGGAGCGCGGGCTGTCGCAGGAGGTCCTCAGCGGCTTCGCGGGCATTGCCAGGACGCATTTGACGATGATAGAGAATGGGACGAAGCAGGCGAATTTTGAGACGATCTGGCGGATAGCTCTTGCACTGGAGCTGCGCCCGAGCCAGCTTGTAGAATGTATTGAACGCGAATGCGCCGCATCCGGCGGCGGAAAGGCCTGAGCCTTCGCTGCGCCCTTCGCTGCGCGAAGCGCGAATAAAAGTTTCGTCCACCTTTTCAAAGGTGGTGGAGTCCAGAGGCAAAGCCTCTGGCCGCTCGCCGCAGCGAGCGGAACTCTCTTGTGCTAATAAAGCGCAGGAGGGGGTCCAAGGGGGAACCCTCGCCGGGGGTTCCCCCTTCTTATGCTTCCCCATATGAGCCTTTCCGTTTGCCGCTGAACGCAGCGGCATAAAAACTGGGCCCCCGGCGAGGGGCCCTGTTGGATAATGAAAAGCGCGGCGTCAAGGACGCCGCGCTTCGTGATCATTTCGCGTATTCTATGGCCTTGGTCTCGCGCAGGACGTGGACCTTTATCTGGCCGGGATAGGTGAGCTCGTTTTCGATCTTCTTCGCGATGTCGCGGGCGAGCAGGACCATCTGGTCCTCCGAGACCTCCTCGGGCTTGACCATCACGCGGATCTCGCGGCCCGCCTGAATGGCGTAGCAGCCCGCAATTCCGGGGAAGCTCCTGGAGACCTCCTCGAGCTTCTCAAGACGCTTGACGTAGTTCTCGATGTTCTCACGCCGCGCGCCGGGACGGGATGCCGAGATCGCGTCCGCCGCCTGGACGAGGCAGGCGATGACGGTGTGGGGCTCCACATCGCCGTGGTGAGCCTCGATGGCGTGCAGCACCTCGGGGGATTCCTTGTACTTCCTCGCAACGTCCACGCCGATGGTGACGTGGCTGCCCTCGACCTCGTGGTCGATGCTCTTGCCGAGGTCATGCAGCAGACCTGCGCGCTTCGCCGTGGTTACGTCCACGCCCAGCTCTGCGGCCAGCAGGCCCGCAATTTGAGCGACCTCGATGGAGTGATTCAGAACGTTCTGACCGTAGCTCGTGCGGTATTTCATACGGCCGAGCAGACGGATTATCTCGGGGTTCAGGCCGTGGATGTTCGTCTCGAACGCCGCGCGCTCGCCCTCGGCCTTTATCGTCGCGTTCACCTCGCGCTGGGCCTTGGCGACCATCTCCTCGATGCGCGCCGGGTGGATACGTCCGTCCTGAATGAGCTTCTCGAGCGCTATCCTCGCGACCTCACGCCGCACCGGGTCGAAGCTCGAGAGCGTTATCGCCTCCGGAGTGTCGTCTATGATAAGGTCGCAGCCGGTAAGCGTTTCGATGGAACGAATGTTGCGTCCCTCTCGTCCTATAATGCGGCCCTTCATCTCGTCGTTGGGGAGTGGTACGACGGAGACGGTTATCTCGCTGGCGTGATCGGCCGCGCAGCGCTGGATGGCGGTGGCTATGATCTCTCTGGCCTTTTCTTCGGCTTCTTCCTTGTACTGGGCCTCCACCTCGCGGACCTTCGCGGCCATCTCGTGAGTGACTTCGGACTCGACGTTCGAGATGAGGTAGGCCTTGGCCTCGTCCACGGTGTAGCCGGAGATCTTCTCGAGCATTTCGAGCTGGCTCTTCTTGACGAGCTTGATCTCCTCCTGCTGCGCCTCGGCCTGAGCGATCTTCTGGTTCAGGGCCTCGGTCTTTTTCTCAAGCGTGTCGTTCTTGCGGTCGAGCGTCTCCTCCTTCTGCTGGAGCCTGCGCTCCTGCTTGGAGAGCTCCGCCCGGCGCTCCTTGACCTCGCGCTCGTATTCGTTGCGGCTCTTGTGGATCTCCTCGCGGGCTTCGACCAGCGCCTCGCGCTTTTTCGACTCGGCGGCCTTGATGGACTCGTTTATTATCCTCTTGGCCTCCTCCTCGGCGCTCGAGATCTCACGCTCGGCTACTTTCTTGCGGTAGCCTATGCCAAGGAAAAAGCCTATGACCAGCGTGACTATGCAGGCAACGCCGGCTATTATCCATTCCATGGTGTCTGTATGCGCCTCCCTTTTTCAAGTGTGTTTCAGATATGCCGGTAATAAAGACGGGACGGAGAATGCTGTCCCGTGTAAAGTTTTAATATCAAGGGGTTCCCCATACCCCGCAATATTATCGAATTATTTTACACCTGGCGCGAGCATTATGTCAAGCAGACTTGTGTCCGCGCGGATGGGGTAGTATAATCACCGACAGCTTACGAAAAGGAGGCGAGGACATGAAGGGTACGCGCACGCTCAGGGAGGCGCCGGGCAAACTGATAGCGCTGTGCACGGCGGCTTTTGTGCTGTGCATGCTGGCCGCAGCGGTCTGCGTGCTCAATGGCGTCAGCGCAAAGAGCGTGCTGGCGCTTGTGCTGTGTCTTGCCGCCTTTGCCCTCGCCGCGCTCGGCGCGTACCTCGCCGCGGGGCGCCTCCCGGAGCGTGCCCTGCCGGTGCTCGTCACAGCCGCGGCGCTCTGCCTGCGCCTGCCCTTCGCGCTGCTGCCAGCTCAAAATCAGGTCAGCGACTTCGCGCTTCTCTATGACGCCGCGGTCTCGCTTGCGGGCGGAGACGCCTCGGTGCTTGCGGGCGAATACTTCCTGCGCTGGGGCTATCAGATACCCTTTGTCCTCTACGAGGCGCTGGTCGTACGCCTCGGCGGCGGAGTTACGGCGCTCAGAGTGCTGAATGTACTGTGGATGAGCGGCTCCGCCTGGCTGGTATATATGCTTGCGCGAAGACTCGCGGGGCCGCGCGCGGGTTTTGCCGCGGGGGCGCTCTACGCAATCTATCCCGGCGCGCTGGCTATGGCCGCAGTGCTGACGAACCAGCACATCTCGCTCTTTTTCTGCCTGCTTGGCATCTGGCTCGCGGTGGAGCACGGGCCGTTTTCGGACACCGGGACAGGCGCGCGGCGCGTGCTTTGCGGCGCGGCGGCCGGGCTCAGCCTCGCACTGGCGAATCTGATGCGGCCGGAGTCGGTGCTCGTTCTGGCCTCCGCCGTGGTGACGGCCCTCGTGCTGCTCATCTCCAGGCGCGCGGGAGCCCGGCGGCTCGCGCTGCCGCTCGCGGCGGTGTTCGCGGCGTATTTTGTGCTTTGCTTTGCCGCGTCCGCGGCGATAACGGCCTCAGGCATAGCGCCCGGCGGCACGGGCAACAGCCGGCCGGAGTGGAAGCTCGTCCTCGGCCTGGACACCGAGAGCGGGGGCGGCTACTCCGAGGCAAACGAGTACATCCTGGACATCGAAGACGACACCGAGCGGCGCGCGGCGGCGCGCGCGGCGATAAGCGCTTCGCTTGAGGGCTGTGACGACCTTGCCGGCTTCTTCTGGGGCAAGGTCGAGGGCATGTGGGGCGCGCAGGAGGACCTCAGTTTCATTTCCGGCGGACTGCCGCTGGCCTCCGTGCTGCTGATAGCGGAGCGCGCGGCCTTCCTGCTGGCCGCGGCGCTCGCCGCGCTCGGCTGCATCCTCGCCCCGCGGCGGGGAGCCGGAACGGCGGAGCTCATGAGCATGTGCATGGTCTCCGCGGCCTTCGTCTGCTATCTTTTTATTGAGATACAGCCCCGCTACCGCTACGGAACAGTGCCTTTCGTCTTCATCCTGGCGGCCGGTGCGGCGAGGCTGCGCTATGGACATACCGGGGAAAAGCGTGTATAATATTTGAGCTAATGTGTTGCGGAGGGATAAAACTTGTCCTATCTGACCTATCTGCTGCCGCTGGCTGCGGCGGCCTTCGTGATATGGTGCGCCTGGCAGTGGATGCCGGTGTTTGCCGAGCCGAGGCTTGAGCCGCCCGCCGAGGGCGAGGAGGCGCCGAAGCCAAAAAAGCCGCGCTTTTCATTTACGTCTGAGTGCGGACGGCTCACGCGAATAGACGGCCTGGCCGTCCTCATCATCTGCGTGGTCTACGCGCTGACGGCCTTCCTCGGCCTGGGCGATACCTCCGCGCCGCAGAGCTGGTGCGAGTTCACAGAGCGCGGCCGCTATGTCATAGTGGAGCTGCCCGAGAGCACCGAGCTGGGCAAGATACGCTACTATACCGGGCTGCACACCGGCTCCTATTCGCTGGCCATCTCCGACGACGGCGAGAACTGGACGGAGCTCGGCGCAATGGAGCAGGAGTACGCCGACCTCTTCAAGTGGCTGGATTTTCCCGCCGAGGACATGGAAGACCCGCCGGAGAGCATCGAGGGCAAATACCTGCGCATAACCGCCTCCGACACGCTCAGCCTCGGCGAAGTGGCGCTCTACGACACGGACGGCAACATGCTCGACGCTTCCACCTTCACCTATGACGAAGGGGCCGCCCCGCTCTTTGACGAGCAGGAGCTGGTACCGGAGGCCGCGAGCTACATGAACAGCAGCTACTTCGACGAGATCTATCACGCCCGCACCGCGCTCGAGCACATCGAGAACGTCTACCCCTACGAGATAACCCACCCGCCGCTGGGCAAGCTCATAATCGGCATAGGCATCCGAATTTTCGGCATGACGCCCTTCGGCTGGCGTTTTATGGGCACGCTTTTCGGGGTGCTCATGCTGCCGATACTCTACGACCTTCTCAAGCGGATGAGCGGCTCGACGCGGATAAGCATCTGCGGCACGGTCATCTTCGCCTTCGACTTCATGCACTTCGTGCAGACCCGCATCGCCACGATAGACACGTACTCCGTGTTCTTCATACTGCTGATGTACCTCTTCATGTGGCGCTTCGTCTCGGGGGGTAAATGGCGGTATCTGGCGCTCTCGGGAATATTCTTCGGCCTGGGCGCGGCAAGCAAGTGGACCTGCATCTACGCTGGAGCGGGTCTCGCCGTCATCTGGCTCATCTACTGGATATGCCGAAGGAAGGAGGAGGGCTTCTGGCGCGATTTCATATCGAACTGCGCCTTCTGCCTCGTCTTCTTCGTAGCCATCCCCGCGGCCATCTACTACATGAGCTACTACTATTACGGCACGGCCAAGGGCCTGGACGGCGGCGTCGGAATGTTCTTCACGAAGGACTACGCCGACATCGTGTGGCACAATCAGGTCTATATGTGGGAGTATCACTCCGACCTGGTCTCCACGCACCCCTACTCCAGCCGCTGGTATCAGTGGCTGGTGGACGCGCGGCCCATACTCTACTACCTCGAGTACTTTGACGACGGCACCAAGAGCGCCTTCGGGGCCTTCCTGAACCCCCTGTTCTGCTGGGGCGGACTGCTGGCCGTCATCGGCTGCGGCATCCTTGCCGTCAAGGACCGGGATTCCCGCGCGGCCTTCATCGTCATCGGCTACCTTGCGCAGCTGCTGCCCTGGGTGCTGGTGTCGCGCCTGACCTTCGCCTACCACTACTTCCCCTCGGAGGTGTTCATGGTCCTTGCGCTCTGCCACATGTGGCGGCGCTGCCGGGACGAGGGGCTGTACAAGTGGTACAGACCGATGTACGCTTTCACCGGCCTGAGCGTACTGCTCTTCGCGGCCTTCTACCCGGTGCTCACAGGCGTGAGGACGCCGGTATGGTACACGAGGAGCTTCCTCAAGTGGTTCCCCAGCTGGCCGTTTTGATTTTCGACAGTAAACAAGGTGAGAGAATGTTTTTAGCGGATTATCACGTACACAGCACCTGTTCCTTTGACGCAAAAAACCGCATGGCGGAGATGGCGCGCTCGCTCAAGCAGCGCGGCATAGCCGAGGTCTGCTTCACGGACCACTCCGACTTCGGCATGGCCGAGACGATGCAGATAGGGCCCGACAACTTCACCCTGCCCAAGCAGCAGGCGCACCAGTATATCGAGGCGCTGGAAAAGGCACCGGAGGGCATCTTTATGACCCTCGGCCTCGAGCTCGGCGAGGGCAACCATGACCCCGCCCGCGCCAAGCGCATATACACCATGCCGGAGTATGACTTCATCCTCGGCTCCCTCCACAACCTGCGCGGCGAGCCGGATTTCTACGACATCCAGTACGAGAGCTACGAGCAGTGCTTTGAGCTCTATGATCGCTACCTCGACGAGCTCATAGAGCTCGCGGGCATAGGTTGCTTCGACGTAATGGCGCATATCGGCTACTGCCTGCGCTATATGCACAAGCGAGGCTTTGACGCCCAGGTCACCCTGGAGCGAAACGGCGACAAGGTGGACACGCTTTTGCACACGCTCATAGAAAACGGCAAGGGCATAGAGCTCAACGTCGCCGACCTCGTGCCGGGAGGCAGGGAGGAGCCTCTGCTCATGACCTTCCCCTCGGTGGATATACTGCGCCGCTACCGCGAACTCGGCGGCGACATCATCACCGTCGGCTCCGACGCGCACACGACCAAGGCCGCGGGTGTCGGCATCCGCGAGGGCTATGAGCTGCTGAGCGAATGCGGCTTCAAGTACACGGCGATCTACCGGCGGCACAAGCCGGAATTCAAGAGGATAGAACTCTGAGGAGGCAGTTTCAAATGATAGCTATCGGTTCCGACCACGGCGGATATTCACTCAAGCAGGTCATCATGAAGCACCTGGACGAGCGCGGGCTCGAGTACCATGACTTCGGCACGTACAGCGAGGAGAGCTGCGATTACCCCGACTACGGCGAGGCCGTGGGGCGCGCGGTGGCCTCCGGCGAGTACGAGCGGGGCATCATCATCTGCGGCACAGGCATAGGCATCTCCATCTCGGCCAACAAGGTCCACGGCATCCGTGCCGCGCTCTGCGGTGACTGCTTCTCCGCCGAGATGTGCCGCAGGCACAACGACGCCAACATCCTGGCCCTCGGCGAGCGTGTAATGGGCCCGGGACTGGCAATGAAGATTTGCGACATCTTCCTCGACACGCCCTTTGACGGCGGCAGGCACGCCCGGCGCGTTGAGAAGATGATGGCTATTGAGGGCAGGGGCTGAGCGCCCCGCCGGGAGGCGGCATGGCAAAAAACAACAACAAACCCGACGTATACAAGGGCCGGCGCAAAAAGCTCAACGTCCTCGGCATCGTGCTCTCCGCAGTCGCGGTGCTGATAGTTGCGCTCTTCGTGCTCTTCGGCGCTTTTCAGAAGTACATAGTGTACAGCAACACCGGCATCTCGCTCGAGCTGCCCATCCTCGCCACGCCCGGCGCGGAGGAGGACGAGGGACAGCGGGTATTCGAGCAGGTTAACGCCGAGCTCGAGATAACGAAGCCGGATTACTCTGACATAGAGTCGCAGGTGGATGAGGAGATGGGCGAACTGCGCGCTATCTTCGTTCCCGCCGCCAACGTCACGACGGAGGGCATCACGCCCTATGTCAACAAGCTCAAATCCGTCGGCGGCAACGCTCTGGTGCTTGAGGTCAAGCCCACGAGCGGTCAGCTGGTCTGGGCCAGCTCGGTACAGCTTGCGGCGGACTACGGCACCGCCGGCACCACGGACCTCGGCGTGCTCGCCAACACGCTCAAGGAGCAGGGCATCTATCTCGTCGCACAGCTGAGCTGCTGCACAGATGACCTTCTGGCCCAGCGCTGCCCCTCCACGGCACTGACCCTGCCGGGCGGTACTCCGTATTCAGACGAAGACGGCTATTGGGTGGACCCCTATAACGCGACGGTTACGGGATATCTCACGGACCTCTGCCGGGAACTCGTAGGCTACGGCTTTGACGAGCTGCTGTTCAAGAATCTCGCGATGCCGCAGACGGATTCGGCGCTCAACTACACGGTAAACCTCAGCAGCTCTCCGACTCCGACCTCTGCGGTCTGCGGCCTTGCGATGGACCTCACGACGGCGCTGGCCAATTCCGACGTGCTCGTCTCGGCCATCCTTGACACCACCTCTCTGCGCAACGGCCTCTCCGCCAAGTCCGGCCAGGACCTGAGCGTTTTTGCAATACTTTTTGACCGCCTGTGCAGCTCCGCTGGCACGGTCTGGCAGGCCACTGTCGACCGCAGCAGCATTGACTACTGGATGTACGACGGCGAGCTCTCGCTGCGCTACATACCCATCATGGGCTTTACGGACACGACCGGGACCTTTACAAACTGGATATACCGTGTGCCTGACGGTATGCTGTAAGCAAACCGCCCGCCCCATATCGGGGCGGGCGGTTTTTGCGTATGCGCCTTTCCGTTTGCCGCTTGACGTTACGTCCTACTGCCTTTTCGACCCCATTTCTTTTGTCTTGCCAAAAGAAACGGCGTCGAGCCGTCAAAGAAAAGCGCTTGCCCTAAGTCTTTTTGATAGCGGGGCGCACGCGGCGTTGGCAGTGTCTACCCGTGGTCAGCGCAAACCGAGATGCACCGTTCGCCCCCGGCG
>X96_European_Hare__coassemble_972_pt1 | contig 9251 bp, 6 predicted proteins | sample X96_European_Hare__metabat2_high_PE_013 | metagenome-assembled genome bin X96_European_Hare
GGAGGTGCTCGTCCTCCGGCGGCTCAAAAAGGGCGGCGAAGCGCGGCTGCACGGCCTGCTCTCCATCGGCGTCGGCGGGCACATCAACCCCGTTGACGACGCCGTGCGCGGCGAGGCGCTCATGCGCGGGCTGCGCCGCGAGGTCGAAGAGGAGGTCGAGGTGGAGCGTGAGCTCTCTCTCGCTCCCGTCGGCGTGATAAACGAGGAGACCAACGACGTCGGCAGCGTCCACCTCGGCTTCATGTTCACCATGGAGGTTGAAGGCGAGGTCCGTGTCCGCGAGACCGAAAAGCTCGAGGGCTCCTGGGTCAAAAAATCCGAGCTCCCCGCGCTCGCGGAGCAGATGGAGGGCTGGTCGAAGATAGCTATGGAGGCAATCATATGAGAGTATTCACACCCGCGGATATCCTCCTGCCCCGCGCGGAGGACATGACAAAGTGGAGCTGCATCGCCTGCGATCAGTTCACCGCCGAGCCCGAGTATTGGCAGGAGGCCGAACGCATAGTCGGTTCCGCGCCCAGCACCCTGCGCCTCATGCTGCCCGAGGCCTGGCTCGGCGTGCGCGACAGCGCCGCGGAGACAAGGAAGATATACGCGGCCATGCAGGATTATGTTAACCGAGACGTGTTCCGGACGGTGGCCGAGAGCTTCATTTACGTGGAGCGGACGCTGCCCTCGGGCGCGGTGCGGCGAGGTCTGGTGGGCAAGCTGGACCTGGAGTGCTACGACTGGGCGCCGGGGAGCGCGACGCCGGTGCGGGCGACGGAGGGTACGGTAGAGAGCCGGCTTCCGGCGCGCGTGGAGGTAAGGCGCGGCGCGATGCTGGAGATGCCGCATATCATGGTGTTCATAGACGACCCGGAGAATACGGTGATACCCTCGGCCGCGGGCGGGGAGAAGCTCTATGACTTCGATTTGATGCTCGGCGGCGGGCATCTGCGCGGGAGCCGGGTGAGCGGCGCGGCTGCGGCGCGGCTGACGGAGGCGCTGGAGGCCCCGGAGGGGGCGGTGCGCTTTGCGATGGGCGACGGGAACCACAGTCTGGCGGCGGCGAAGCGCTGCTGGGAGCAGATAAAGCGGAATCTCCCGGAGTCGGAGCTGGAGACGCATCCGGCGCGGTATGCGCTGGCGGAGATAGTGAACATCCACGACGAGGCGGTGACCTTTGAGCCGATACACAGGGTGCTGCTGGAGACGGTGCCGCGCGGGTTCATCGAGGAGGCTGCGGCGCGGCTGCCGCGGGGCAAGGGCCAGGCGGTGACGCTGCTGGCGGGCAAGCGTGAGATGGAGATAGAGACGGGGATGCCGCTTGGCGCGCTGGTGGCGCTGGTGGATGAGCTGCTGGGCGACTGGCGGCGCGAACACGGCGGTGAGCCGGACTATATCCACGGCGACGATGAGGCGCGCGCTCTGGGCGGAAAGGCCTCGTCCGTGGGTGTGCTGCTCCCGAGGCTTGAGAAGGCGGAGCTGTTCCCGTATATCACGGAGCACGGCCCCTATCCCAAGAAGAGCTTCTCCATAGGCCACGCGAAGGATAAGCGCTATTACCTCGAGTGCCGCTCCATCGTGACAAAGGCCTGAAGGCATCAAAGACCAAGTCTGAAAGTTTCGCCCGCCTTTTCAAAGGCGGCGGGGTGCAGGGGCAGAGCCCCTGCCCGCGCTCCGCAGAGCGCGGAACTCCCTTCTTGCTCAAATGAGATCAGGAAGGGGGTCCGAGGGGGAAACCCTATCAAGGGGTTTCCCCCTTCTTACGTTTCTGCGTGTGCGCCGTTACTGCCCATACGGAAAGGCGCACACGTGTAAACGTAAAGACTGGTGCGCGTGCAGAGTGCTAATCGGCGGTCTTGTTGATATACATCTCCTCGGCGGCTTGCTGGGCCGAGATGAGTATCTCCGTTGCTTTTTCTGTTTCTCCTGAGCGCAGCAGCTCGATTGAGTCACTGACCTTGTTGAATAGATAGAAATACAGTTGCTTGTATAGTTGTTCCACAAATTTCACCTCCGGCTGATATCCGTATGGTTATTACACGGCCATTATTGCACATCCTTAGGGTATCGTCAAGATAGCTGTACGGATATCAGGAGGTGCGTGATGGCTTATTACAGGAGGGTGCGGGAGCTCAGGGAGGACCACGACCTGACGCAGAGAGAGGTGGCGGCGGAACTGAAAATGTCGCAGCCGCAGTATTTCCGATACGAACAGGGCTACCGTGACCTGCCGACCGACATATTGGTGGCACTGGCAAGGCTGTATAATACCTCGACCGACTATATCCTCGGCCTCACCGATGACCCAAAGCCAAGGCGGTGAGCACACGCAGAAAAACAAAAAAGGGGGAAACCCATTGATAGGGTTTCCCCCTCGGACCCCCTTCCTGATCTCAAATAAGCACAAGAGAGTTCCGCGCTCTGCGGAGCGCGGCCAGAGGCTTTGCCTCTGGACTCCACCACCTTTGAAAAGGTGGACGAAACTTTCATTCGCGCGCGAAGCGCGGAAAACGCAAAACCCCGGGATGGTGATCCATCCCGGGGTGGCAGGGGAAGAAGGTTTCGAACCCTCGGCCTACGGTTTTGGAGACCGTCGCTCTGCCAGCTGAGCTATTCCCCTACAAGCGCTTGGTTATTATATGACATATCCCGCCCCTTGTCAAGCTAAATGTTAAGAAAACGCCCCGGGATGACCCGGGGCGTCTCGTTATCCGTTTTCCCGCACTCACTGCTCGGCGGGCTCAAAGGCGTCCGCGCCGTGGTGGCAGATGGGGCAGACGAAGTCGGGCGGGAGAGTCTCGCCCTCGTAGAAGTAGCCGCAGACGGTGCAGAGCCAGCCCTTCTTCTTGTTGACGACGGCCGGGACATAGTGCTCAAAGTCCTCGGGGCCGTGCTTGCACAGCGGGCAGACGAAGTCGGCGGGCAGCTCCGCGCCCTCGTGGAAGTAGCCGCAGACCTTGCAGACCCAGCCCTCGACAGCCGGGGCCGCGGGGGCCTTCTTCGGCTTGATGTGGGCGTGGTAGTAGCTGTAGGTGCAGCTGGGCTTGTCGGAGAGCACGTGCGCCTCCACGACCTCGGCGATGTAGAGCATCTGAGTGCCGCAGTCGCGCGAGTCGATGACGCGGGCGGAGAGCACCGCGTTCGTGTGCTCGCCGATGTAGCGCACGCCGTTCACGGTGCGCAGCTCGTCCGGCCAGTCCGCGAACTTGTCCACGTCGCGGCCGGACTGGAAGCCGAAGTGCTTGAAGAGGTCATAGGGCGCGTCCTCGCTGAGGATGCTGATGTTGAAGATGCCGGCCTTGGCGACCATGTCGCAGGTGTGGTTGGCCTTGATGCAGCTGATGGTTATCTTCTTCGGGTCGGAGCTGGTAATCTGGCCGGCGGTGTTGATGACGCAGCCGTAATCCTTGCCGTCCACGCGGGTGGTGAGTATCTCGCAGCCGTAGCTGAACTTGTTGAAGGCCTTGTTGTCCACCTCATAGACGCCGTCCATGCCGCTCTCGGCGCTGAGCTTGACCTCGGCCGCGGCGGGCTTGGCGGGCAGGACGTCGGCGGCGATGGCGTCGGCCAGGACGTCGAGCTCGGCGAGCTGGCCCTCGGCGAGGGAGCTCTTGACGGTCAGGGTGTCGCCGATGAACTCGGTGCCCTTGAGGCCCTCGAGGATGCCGCGCATGAGCTTGCCGCTGGTCGGGGCCCAGGAGCCGTTCTCGATGAGCGCCACCTTGCGGCCCTGGAGGTTGTGCGCCGCGATGTCGTGCAGCAGCTGCTCCATGGTCACGAACACGCCCGCGTTATAGGTGGTCGCCGCGAACACGAGGTGGCTGTACTTGAAGGCGTCGGAGACAATGTAGCTCGCCGGTGTGACGGAGGTGTCGTACATCTTGACCTTCACGCCGCGGTCGCAGAGCTTGGCGGCGAGGATGTTCGCCGCGTTCTCGGTGCCGCCGTAGACGGAGGCGTAGGCGATGAGAACGCCGTTTTCCTCGGGGGCGTAGCTGCTCCACTGGTCGTACTTGGCGAGGAAATCGCCGAAGCCCTGCCTCCAGACAAAGCTGTGCAGCGGGCAGACGTACTTGATGTCGAGCCCCGCGGCCTTGCGCAGCACGGCCTGCACCTGCGAGCCGTACTTGCCGACGATGTTGGTGTAGTAGCGGCGGGCCTCGTCTATGCACTCGTGCATGAAGTCCACCTCGTCGGCGAAGATGCGGCCGTTGAGCGCGCCGAAGGAGCCGAAGGCGTCGGCGGAGAAGAGTATCTTGTCCGTCGTGTCGTAGGTCATCATGACCTCGGGCCAGTGGACCATCGGGGCCATGACGAAGGTGAAGTTGTGCCGCCCGGTGCTGAGCGTGTCGCCCTCGGCGACGACGTGCAGCCGCGCGTCGAGCCCGGCGTGGAAGAAGTTCTCGAGCATCGTCTTTATCTTGGCGTTGCAGACGATGGTGGCCTCGGGGTACTTCTCCGCCACGTCGGCTATGGTCGCGGCGTGGTCGGGCTCCATGTGGGAGACGACCAGGTAGTCGAGCTTGCGGCCGCCCAGCTCGTGGGCGAGGTTTTCGAAGAAGTGGTGGCAGACCGCCTTGTCGACGGTGTCGAACAGAATGGTCTTCTCGTCTTTGATGAGGTAGGAGTTATAGGACACGCCGTCGGGCACGCCGTAGACGCCCTCAAAGAAGGCAAGGCGCCTGTCGTCAGCGCCGACCCAGACCATATCGTCGGTTATGCGCTTGGTGCAATACATTGATATTACCTCCTGAGAGTTTTATCGGATGGCAACACTATATCCCCTGGAGAAAATAATGTCAATCGCGTTTCCACTTCGCGCCCTGGGGGGTGTCGATTATCGTGATGCCCTCGGCCTTGAGCATGTCGCGGATGCGGTCGGCCTCGGCGAAATTCTTGGCCTTCTTGGCGGCGGCGCGCTCGGCGAGCAGGCCCTCGATGCGCGGGTCGCTCTCCTCGGGCTCGGCCTTCTTGCGGAGCTTCGCGGCGGCGTCGATGAGGCCGAGGCCGAGCACACGGTCGTAGTCGGCCACGATGGCCAGCTTGGTCGCGTCGTTCACGGGGGCCTTGAGCGCGTCGTAGAGCGCGGTGACGGCGAGGGAGGTGTTCAGGTCGTTGTCGAGCGCGGCGGTGAAGCCCTCGCGCAACTTTTTCATTTCAGCTTCGTCTAAGGTTTGAGGAGCGTCTGAGAGGGCCGCAATGCGGTTCACCAGCTTCTGATACGCGCCCGCCGCGTTGTCGAGGTTCTCCCAGGAGAACACCAGGCTCTTGCGGTAGTGGCTCTGCAGGCAGAAGAAGCGGTAGGCGAGGGGGTCGTAGCCCTTCTGCTCAAGCAGGGAGACGGTCAAAAACTCGCCCTTGGACTTGCTCATCTTGCCGCTGGTGGTGTTCAGGTGCAGGACGTGTACCCAGTAGTTGCACCACTTGTGGCCCAGATAGGCCTCGGACTGGGCGATCTCGTTCGTGTGGTGCGGGAAGGCGTTGTCGATGCCGCCGCAGTGGATGTCGAGGTCCTCGCCGAGGTGCTTCATGCTGATGCCGGAGCACTCGATGTGCCAGCCGGGGTAGCCTACGCCCCAGGGGGAGTCCCACTTGAGCGCCTGGTCCTCGAACTTCGACTTCGTGAACCAGAGGACGAAGTCGTTCTTGTTGCGCTTGTTCGTGTCCTCCTCCACGCCCTCGCGCACGCCGACGTCGAGGTCGTCTGCGTCGAAGTCGTTGAAGATGTAGTACTTTTCGAGCTTCGAGGTGTCGAAGTACACGTTGCCGCCCGCGAAATAGGCGTAGCCGGTGTCCATGAGCTTGGAGATTATCTTGATATACTCGTCGATGCAGTTCGTGGCGGGCTCCACGACGTCGGGGGTCTTGATGTTGAGCTTGCGGCAGTCGTCGAAGAAGGCATCGGTGTAGAACTTGGCTATCTCCATGACGGTCTTGTGCTCGCGCTTGGCGCCCTTGAGCATCTTGTCCTCGCCGGTGTCGGCGTCGGAGGAGAGATGGCCGACGTCGGTGATGTTCATGACGCGCTTGACGTTGTAGCCCACGTAGCGCAGGTACTTCTCGAGCACATCCTCCATGATGTAGCTCCTGAGGTTGCCGATGTGGGCGTAGTGGTAGACGGTGGGGCCGCAGGTGTACATCTTGACGATGTCGGGATGGTTGGGTACGAACTCCTCTTTTGTACGGGTGGCGGAATTATACAGTTTCATTTTGCATACCTCCGAGTTTTATCTCATGTCGTCGCCTGCGGCGGCTTTCAGTCTGTCGAGCTCGGCGCGGAGGGCCTTGACCTCCTGGACGAGCGGGTCTGTGACGTTTATCTGTTCGACCTTGCCGACGTAGTCCACCTTCTCGCCCTTGACCTTGACGACGCGGGCGGGGGAGCCGACGGCGGTGCAGTCGGGCGGGATCTCAGAGAGCACCACGGCGTTTGCGGCGACGCGGGAGTTGTCGCCGACCTTGAAGGGGCCGAGCACCTTTGCGCCGCAGCCGATGAGGACGTTGTTGCCGATGGTGGGGTGGCGCTTGCCGGTGTCCTTGCCGGTGCCGCCGAGGGTCACGCCCTGATAGATGAGGCAGTCGTCGCCTATCTCGGCGGTCTCGCCTATTACTATGCCCATTCCGTGGTCGATGACGAGGCGTTTCCCGATTTTTGCGCCGGGATGTATCTCGATTCCCGTTTTTTTGCGGCTGCGCTGGGATATGATGCGGGCAAGCAGCTTGTGTCCGTGGGTGTAGCACCAGTGTGCGCGCTTGTGGCTCTGGGTGGCCTTGATGCCGGGGTAGAGCAGCCAGACCTCGAAGGAGCTTCTGGCGGCGGGGTCGCGGGCCTTGTAGGCCTCAATGGTTTCGCGCAGGTCTTTGAACAATTTTACCTCCTACATAAGGTGGCGAGAGCGCGTTGACAAAAAAATAAGCCCCCATGCCGCAACGGCATGAGAGGCGCAGTTCATACGCGGTTCCACTCTCGCTTATCACTCTCCGGCTGATACCGGTTTACGCCTTAACGCGGCGCAGACGGGACGGCATTTCCTCCGTCCGAGGCTCCGGGGCGCATTTCAACTCTCTCCTGGACAGCGCCGCTTACAGCCGGCGGCGGCGCCTCTCTGAAGAACGGTGTGAGAGCTTACTTCTCCCCATCACAGCCAATTACCACTACATAATACTACCACAGCCCCCGGAGTGTGTCAAATATTTTTGCCGGGGTGGAGACAATTCTTAAATATTCCTTAAATCAGCACAACTGTATCTTGAAAATAATACAGTTTGATGTTATGATTTTGCTTGGATAGGAATACCTTTTCTGAATGGATGTGAGGCCTATATATTATTGCTTGGACTTGGATTTTATATATTATTAAATGAATGGAGGTAGATGAAATGAAGTCCAAATTCAAAAAACTTATGGCAGCCGCGCTGGTACTCTGCCTTATGCTCGCGCTGCTGCCCGCCGGTGTACTGGCGGATGGGACGCATGCTATCACGGTTGACAGCCCGCTTACGAACGGCACAGTCACGATTGATGGTAGCGTTAATAGTGCCAATGCAAATGATACAGTTACTTTCACCGCTACGCCGGACGAAAGCTGCGGTCTCATGAGTGTTAAGGTGTATAAGACTGGTGAAGAAAGCACAACCATTAGCACCAGCCCCATCGGCGATGGAAAGTACACCTTTACAATGCCCGACTATCCTGTGACCATTACGGCTACGTTCAGCAAGTATTACACTGTTACTTGCAATTCTGCCGATGTCACCGTAAACAATTCTTCCGTCATGGAAGGCGACTGGGTCATCGTGACTCCTGTTGCCAAAGAGGGCTATGACCTCGACTACGTGTGGTATCAGTACGTCGACGGTGAGCAGACCAAACTCGATCCGACTAACGGAGTGTACCAGTTCGTAATGGGCACCTCCGACGTCACTGTCGGCGCGACGTTCAAGGAAAAGCCGGTCGAGCCCCCTGTTGATCCCACTTACACCGTGACCGCCAGCGGCAACTACGGCGGCAGCGTGTGGGTCGACAAGTCTACCGGCCTGAGCTACGGCGAGACGGTTACCGTCAACGTAGAGCCCTACGACGGCTACTGGCTCGAGTCCCTGACCGTCGGCGGCGTGGACGTGACGGACCAGGTCAGCTGGGATTGGTACTGGTACTATGGCCGCACCGGTACTTACAGCTTCAACGTTGCCGGCAACACCAGCGTTGTCGCCACCTTCGCCACCCGGTATGACGACGACATCGCCTGCATCTACGACGGCCGCTACGGCAACGTCACGGTCAAGGTCTGGGATGAAGCGCGCGACAAGTTCGTCACCACCACCGACGCGCAGTATGGCGATCTTGTCGCTGTGATAGTCGAGCCGTTCAGCGGCTACGCGATGAGCGATCTCACCATCCGTGAGCGCAACGACTGGGATTACGTCTCCTACGACAGCAGCTGGAAGTACGACAACGTCTACTACTTCTACATGCCCAACGATGACGTCAACATCTACGTTGACTTCACCGAGGCCGCGTCCGAGCACATAGTCTACGTCGACACCGCCAAGAACGGCACGCTCAAGGCCGACACTACCTGGGCGGCCTACGGTCAGAAGGTCTACGTCACGGCCACCCCCGACAAGGGCTATGAGCTCAGCTCTCTCTTCGTCAAGACTGCCAGGGGCGAGCAGCTCAAGGTCTACGAGGCGAAGAGCGCCGACACCTATTACTTCTACATGCCCGACGAGTACGTCACCGTCAGCGCCTGGTTCGCCCCCGAGGCCTCCGCGCTGCCCTTCGCCGACGTCAGCTACACCAACTGGTACTATGACGCGGTGAAGTTCGTGTACGACAAGGGCATCATGGACGGCGTGAGCTACTACCGCTTCGCCCCCGACGCCACCATCACCCGCGGCATGGTCGTCACCATGCTCTGGCGCATGGCGGGCGAGCCCTATGAGAGCTCCGCCGGCTTCACCGACGTGGCCTCCGGCCGCTACTACTCCACCGCCGTGGCCTGGGCGGCCAAGAACGGCATAGTTGAGGGCATGACCAGCTCCACCTTCGCCCCCGATCAGGCGATAACCCGTGAGCAGCTGGCCTCCATCCTATACCGCTATGCCAAGTGGCTCGGCTTCTCCGGCACCGGCACCGACATTTCCGGCTACACCGACGCAGGCAAGGTCAGCGACTACGCCTACGACGCCATGTGCTGGGCTGTCAGGACCGGCGTTGTGACCGGCACCTCTGCCAAGGTCCTCGACCCGCAGGGCACCGC
>X96_European_Hare__coassemble_988_pt1 | contig 9026 bp, 6 predicted proteins | sample X96_European_Hare__metabat2_high_PE_013 | metagenome-assembled genome bin X96_European_Hare
GGCTATAGGAGGCTGCGAACAATGATAAGGGATTATAAGGGTCAGAAAGCTGTCGTCACCGGCGCCGCCAACGGTATCGGCCGCGCCCTCGCTCTCGGCATGGCCAAGCGCGGAGCCGACGTTCTCGTGGCTGACATTCACGGCGACGAGGTCCAAAAAGTCTGCGAAGAGATCAGGGCCATGGGCCGTGAGTCATGTGCCGTCCAGGCCGACGTCTCCATCAAGGCCGACTGCAAGAAGATCTTCGACAAGTGCATGGAGGTCTTTGGCCGCTGCGACATTCTTGTCAACAACGCCGGCGTCAGCACCAACGGCGACGTCTGGAATATCCCCGAGCGCGATATCCGTTGGGTATATGAGACAAACGTCTACTCCCACTGGTACATGATGGGCTATTTCATCCCCCAGATGAAGGTTCAGGGCAACCACTGCCAGATCCTCAACGTCTGCTCCATCGCCGGCCTCATCACCATCGGCAGCAGCCCCGCTTACTTCAGCAGCAAGCACGCCGCCGTCGCCCTCAGTGAGGTCGTCTACAAAGAGATGAAGGCCGAAGGCAACGACATCGATGTCTCCGTGTTCTGCCCCGGCTTCGTCCAGACCGAGATGTGGAAGACCGACCGCCACCGTCCTGAGCGTTTTGCCATCAACGACGATCCATACTACCAGACCGACTGGTACAAGGCTCAGGAAGGCATCAGCAAGAAGGTCCTTGACAACTCCGCACCTCTGGATGAGACCATCGAGAAGGTCTTTAACATGCTCGGCACCGAGTGCTTCTACATACTCACTCACGACCAGTATGACGGCCTGCTGCGTGCCCAGGGTGTGTGGATAGCTGACAAGGTTCGCCCTGTCGAGCTCTCCGACGTCAAGCTCGTTGGCGAATACAAGAAAGACTGAGCTCATAAACGCCGCCGCGCTTGAATAAGCGCGGCGGCACCTGGAAAAGGGGTGTTAACTTGGAAAAGAAGAAAGGCATATTCTACGGCTGGTGGATAGTCGTCGCCTGTACGCTCATAATGGCGACGTTCTTCACGCTGCTGCTCAGCTGCCTCGGCCTCTTCACGGTCCCCATGACCGAGGATCTCGGCATCAGCCGTACCGCATTCAGCACATTCAGCACTATCACCTCCATCCTTGGCATGATACTCTCGCCCGTCGCCGGTAAGGTGCTGGCCGTAAGGGACACCCGCAAGATTATGACCGTTTCCCGGCTCATAGCGGTCATTGGGTACACCTGCCTCTCCTTTGTCAACAACGTCGTGCTGCTTTATATTCTAGCTTTCGTGATTGGCACCGGCAGCGTGTTCTGCACCACCGTGCCTATCGCCGTCGTACTCACTCGCTGGTTCGTCAAGGACCGCAGCAAAGCCATGAGCATCACTTTTGCTGGCAGCAGCATCGGTGCCATGATACTCTCGCCCGTTATCAGCTCCATCATCGAGTCTCTGGGCTGGCGTATGGCATTCCGTATCCTCGGTCTCGGAATGCTCGTTATCCTCGTGCCGATTGTGTTCCTTCTCGTCCGCTCCAAGCCTGAAGACAAAGGCCTCAAGGCCCTCGGCGCTGACGAGGCCGTCAAGGCCGGCGCCACGGCTGAGGCCGGCATGACCGGACTGCCTCTGCGTGAGCTGCGCCGTCACGCCACGTTCTGGGTATACGTCATCGGTATTTTCGTCATGTTGCTCACCATGGGCGCTATGTATCACATGCCGGCACACATCAGCGGCAGCCTCGGCATCAGCGCCGATCTTGCAGCAACCTTCGTGTCCATCTACAGCCTCGTCGCGATTTTCGGCAAGCTCATTATGGGCGCAGTGTTCGACCGCTTCGGCGTCAAGGCCGGTATACTGCTCGGTACCGTATGCATGGGCCTGTGCTATGTGTTCCTGATAATTGCCAAGAGCTTCCCGATGCTCATCGTCGTCGCCGTCTTCTACGGCCTCGGCAGCGCACACGGCACGATCTTCCCGCCCACGCTGACGTCCAAACTCTTCGGTTCCAAGTACTACAGTGAGGTATTCGGCTTCGTCAATGCCTTCGCCAGCCTTGCTCTTGCCGTCTGCAACATCATCATGGCTGCGCCGTATGACATCACCGGTTCGTACACTCTCTCCTGGATCATCGGCCTTGCCGCCGCCATTCTGGCTACCGTCTTGCTATTTGCATCCAGCACCGGAGCGAAGAAACTCATGGTAGAAAAGGCAAGCGAAAACACCTGATCCTATATTGCAATAGAAAAGGCTCACCGTAACGGTGAGCCTTTTCTATTGCAATATAGCCTTCGTTTTTGATGGGCGGTCTCCGAATTAAAGCCGACCAAACACGGTGACTATTTCACAACGCATTGGTTTGCTTTCACTCTCCGATCTGGCTGACGGCCTATGGCGCGCAGTGTAATGTAATAACCTTTACGCAATTTTCCTACATATTCAAGGTTCACGGCCCCTATATGCCCAGCTCCCACAAATGCGGACTTGAGTCTGACGTTTCAGCTGTGTACTGAATATTATCCCACCCGCAACACCTGAGCGCCGCACGTTTAATACGCCTTATTCCCTGGGTCAAAGCCCTCTGTCTCGGATATAAGGTCTATCATGGCACGCATGGCCGGTGTGAGCCATTTATTTTTGTGGTAGATCACCTGACGGTAGACACAGTGCCGGCAGTCAACTACATCCAGGGCTGTCAGACGGCCAAGCCGCAGGCTGTCATCTACCGCGAATCGCGGCAGATAGGCTATACCCGCGCCGCGTTCAGCCAGCAGCTTTAACGGTTCCGTATTGCCGCTCTCCAGCTTAACGCGCAGCTCCAGCCCGTTGCGCTTGAGTTCCTGCAGCAGATGCGCGTGATAACAGTGCCCACGTGCCGTCAGCAGAAAATCATAGCCCGCCAGTTCCGCCAGCGTCAGGCCCTCCAGCCCAGCAAGAGGATGCCCCGGGCTCGCGACGAAGCACAGCTCCTCACGCTTACCGCTGAACTGGACAACGTCCTCCCGCACCACCGGGTCGTCCACAAGATATGCGAAGTCCGCGCCATTTTTTGCCAGTAACTCGTAGAGTTCGCCCGGCGCGGGCTCCAACAGCGTGACGTCCACCTTGGGATACATGCGGCAGAATTTTTCCAGTATGTCCGGCAGGACAAACATGTTTAGCGTCTGCCAGACCGCTATGCGTAGGCTGCCCTCCACCGGATCCAGACCCGAAAAACGGCTCAACAGCGCGTTTGTATCATAACTAACCTTCTGCGCGTATCTCAGAAACATCCCGCCCGCCGCCGTCAGCTTCACGCTCTTGTTCATCCGCTCGAAAAGCAAAGCTCCCAGTTCGTTTTCCAGTTCCTTTATCTGCATGGTGACTGCAGACTGCGAACATCCTAGCTGCTCCGCGGCCTTTGAAAAGTTCAGATTTTCCGCAACGGCCAGAAAGGCCTCTATATTTTTGAACTTCATTCCCGTCTCCCAAACTGTGGTTTTGATAATTTTACTCTATCTCTCCGCATAAGTCAACGCGCCTTTAGTGGATATCAACAATGATATAAGTGCCTCTAATGTTCACTTTCACAAAGTGTAATATTGCCGTTGACAGTCCGCCAAGCGCTGGATATAATTGTGCCATCATATTTACTAATCGATTTAAAGTAATCAATTAGTAAATATGATTGGAGATTTGGGAGAAAAGATTTGAAGGGAGATGGAAAAATGGAATTTTTGCAAAGCATTGGGGACTGGTTCCTCGAAAACGAGATGATAGCGATACTTTTGTCGCTGTGTCTGGGGCACCTTATAGGAAAGATAAACTTCGGGCGCTTCACGCTGGGCTCGACAGTGGGCACGCTGCTGGTAGCAATGATAATAGGCCAGGCGGGTACCTTTTCGATCAGCAGCACGGCACAGATGCTGTTTTTTATGCTCTGCGTGTTCGCGATAGGCTATGAGTCCGGCCCGGCCTTCGTGCGCGGGTTCAAAAACGCGGGCATGCGCGTCATCGGGCTGAGCCTATTCTTTGTAGTGGTCGGCACGCTGCTGACGGTGGGTCTGTGCAAGCTCTGCGGTCTGGACGCGGGCACATCCGCGGGCATATTCGCGGGCTCGCTGACGCAGACGGCGGTCATCGGAACGGCGGGCAACGCCATAGCTTCTCTGGGCCTGGACAAGTCCACCACCGCCGCGCTGCAGAGCAACGTGTCCATATCCTACGCACTGACCTACTTCTTTGGCATGGCAGGCATAATCGTGCTTATCCAGCGCGTGGAACCGGCCATGCTGCGCGTAGACCTCAAGCAGGCGGCTCTGGAAAAGGCACAGGCCATGGGCTACAAGGAGGAGGCCAAGAGCGACGGCAGTATAGTGGAGCGTCAGAAGGAAACGGATGTCAGCTTCGTGACCCTCGGGATCATTATCGGCCTTGTCATCGGCGGGCTGAGCTTCAAGTTGGGCTACATACCCATATCTCTCGGCAGCGGCTGCGGAGGTCTTGTGCTGGGCATGATCATGGGCTGCGTCCACGAAAAGCACCCGAAGATTGGCTATATCCCGGCCAGCACGCGCTGGTTTATGATAATTGTGGGCCTCAACGTGTTCATCGCCTGTACGGGCCTGGGTGCAGGCAAGAACTTCATGACCGCGCTTCAGACCATGGGACTGCGTATCTTCCTCGTGGGCATCGCGGTCTCGATGGGCACGCACCTGCTGACCATGGCCTTCGGCCGCTTCGTATTGCGGCTGGATGTACCCGACGTGTTGGGCACTCAGGCGGGCACGGGCACGATAGTTGCGGCGCTCAACGCCCTCATTGATCGGACGGGCAGCAGCATCTTCGCAATATCCTACGCCCCGGCCTACGCCATAGGCAACATACTGCTGACCATACTCGGCCCTGTCGTCATCTTCCTTATGGCCTGATGGGGGGGATGAGTTATGAAGCATATACCGCTGAGCGTCAACGCCCCGCTGGGGAACATCAAAGCCCTTGAGCACACGGGCTACGACTGCATAGAGCCCTCGAACACTGACATTGCGGCCATGGAGGAGGCTGAGTTTCTCTCCGCCGCCGAGTCGCTGGAGGCGAGCCGCCTTCGCTGCGTGGTCATAGACAACCCAATGCCCTGCTCCGTCTCCTTCGCGGCGGAGAACTGGGAGCTGGCGTCCTGGGAGGACTATCTGCGTCTGAGTGCGAAGAGGGCGGTCCGCCTCGGCGCGAAGTACTGGTGCTTTGGCAACGGCACGAGCCGCGCCCTGCCGGGCGAGGCGGAGGCCGACGCGCGCGTGATGGAAAATTTCCGCGCCGCTGTATTGCTGTGCGCGGACATCGCTTCAGGCCACGGCATCTCCGTCATTGTGGAGCCCCTCGGCCCGAGTGTCACGAATTATCTCACGAGCGTGGCAGAGACGGCGGAGTACGTCCGCGGCCTGGGCCGGAAAAACATCTTTACCATGGTCGACTACCGCTGGGAGCACGAGCAGGACAGACTCATCTCCGATCTCTACGACAACGCAGAGCTCATCGTCCACGCACACATAGACAGCCCCGCGACGGACTACAAAAGGCAAAAGATACGCCGCGTGCCCAGCGCGGAGGACGGCGTGGATTACAGTGGGTTTTTCGACTTCGTCAAGAGCGGGGCCTTCCGCGGAGTGATGAGCATAGAGGCGAACAGCTTTGACGACTACGAGGCCGATCTGGCCTCCGCGTTGTGCTTCTACGCCCGCTACGGAATAGCCCCGGAGAGTGGGGCGAGGGAGGAAACATGAGCTATTATGATCTGCAGAGCAGCGCCCGCTACGTTCAGTGCCCCGGCGCGCTGCGGGAGATAAAGCGCTATACTTTCGGCATGGGCAACAAATTTCTTGTCATCACCTCCTGCCGGCACGAGAACGAGTATGTCTACGGCACCATAAGAAAGAGCTTCGCCTCCAGCTGCGAGGAGATGCTGATGCCGGAGATAGCGGAGGAAAACTTCCGCTACAACCGCCAGATGGCCCAGGCCAAGCGCTTCGACGCTATGGATCTGAACCCCACGGTCGAGTTCGTCGACTACGGCGGCTGCGAAATAACCGAGCGGCGCGTGGATGAGCTGGTCCGCCGCGTGAAGGAGGAGGGTTTCGACTGCGTGGTAGGCGTAGGCGGCGGCAAGGGCATGGACTACGCCCGCGCCGTGGCCTATCACACTGACCGCCGCTGCGTACTGGTGCCAACAATGGCCTCCACAAATGCCAGCGCCTCGCCACTGTGCGTCATCTACAGCGAGGACGGCAGCCGCCAAGTCGCCTGCCACTACCTTGCGAACTATCAGGACCTGGTCATAGCAGACACGAGTATGCTGATCCGCTCCCCAGCGCGAGGCTTTGCCGCGGGCATCGGCGATCAACTGTGCACGTATCTCGAGGTGGAGTATACGAACGAACTTATGGGCACGAAGGAAGGTTTCCCGTCCCTGAGCTGGAGCGTCATACGCGAGAGCTGCGATATCTTCTACAGCCAGGGCAAGGCTGCCTATGAGGCGGCAAAGGCGGGACGGCTGACGCGTGAATACGAAAACGTGATCTCGCAGGTGCTGTACAGCAACGCGCACATGCGCGCGGTGGCCTGTTCCGGCTTTGCGCACCTGCTGGCCAAGGCGCTGGTGCTCTTTCCCGGCGTGGCCAAGAAGCATATGCACGGTGCCCAGGTGGCCTATGCCATACTGCCCATGAAGGTCCACCGTGGTGAGAACAAGGCGGAGATTTTGCGATACGCCGATTGGTGCAGGGGCCTTGACATCCCCATCACGTTGGAAGAGCTTGGCATAGGCGGCGTGAGCCGGGAAGAGCTGCTCGCCGCCTGCCGCGAAATAGCACCCGCGCCTACCGCCGAGCTACCCTACACGCCAGAGGAGCTGACGGACAGCGTCCTTGCCGCCAACGGAATAGTCTGCACCGGAATGTAAACTCCTGCAGCACCGGCCATGTTCTTGTCGCGCATCTCATCGCCGGTGGCATAGTCGTACAGCTTGCCATTGTTGGTCATCACCGCCCTACCCGTATACACAACCTCGGCGGTGATGAAACTCAGTTTGCTCACGTGCTCCCGAGGACTTGGGGGAAGCCCTGAGTTCTGGACGGCTGTCTCATCCGCGTGAAATACAAGGACAACCCGGACAAGGTCTCCGTCATGGCAAACGTCAGTGGCATCCTGCTCAATTCGTACAGGCGCGACAACATTGCCGCCGATAACTGGGTGTGAGATAGCGCAGGCAGAGCACCTTGAAAAGCGCGGGCACGTGAACAAGCGCAACCGTAAGGGCAGCTCCCTGCTCGTCGGCAACATCTTCTGCGCGCACTGCGGCAATAGGCTGACTCTTACGACCAGCGGGCGTAAGAAGAACCGGTACACCCCGATGGCCAAGCGCATCTGCTACCAGTGCCGCTACAACGTCCTGCACCCAGCGAATGCGACGGTCAGTCCGACTACCCCGTGCCCAAGGTGGATTCCATGGTCGAACAGGTCGTGCGCATGAAGCTCGCGGAGATAGAGCCGGGCAGCTACTACGCGTTTTCTATTCTGGCTCGTACGCACGAAGCAAAGGGAACAAAACGAGCGCCCCGTGCGCTAAACGCGCAGGACGCTCGTCAGTGATCATTTAGGATGCTATTTACGGCTCTTACTCCGAACCTGAATCATTCTCCTAGAAATTCTCATTGTCGTCAGGGCAGGAAATGAACATTTCTTCCGTGGTCAGCTGCGCCAGCTCAAGCTTCTCAGTAATCTCTACCAGCGCATTTGTAGTGGCTTCCAGCGCGTCGACAGCAGTTGCCATACGCCCAGCACATTGCCTTGTAATCAGCCATACTGACCCCTCCCGCGCTCATTATAATAATCGGCACTGCTCACTGAGTCAGTGCCGATTATCTTATGGCAAATGCTCCTAATTGTGATGCAAAGTGAACCCCCTTTTGCGTCATGGGTTCGTTTTGCGCCAAGGGGGTTCATCTCCTGCATTTGCTCATTCGGGTGTTAGCCCGCAGTTCTTGAAACGTTGGTTTCGCTTGCTGTGTCGCATGGATAACGCAACGCCTTCAATCAATGAGCCAGTTTATATTTCAAGGAATCACCATTTTACTTATTTCTCACAAAACCGCATGAGCATCATTGCTGCCTGGGCTCTTGTGGCCGCATCCTGAGGGCTGAGGGTGGAGCCATCGCCGGTGCCGTTGATAATCCCGGTGCCGCAGGCCCACTGTATGGCGGGAATGGCGTATTCGGACACATCCGCCGCATCCGTATAGGACAGGATGTTTGAATTCTCTCCGACGGATACATCATAGCCTTCGGACTTGGCATAACGCCACAGCATAGCGGCGAACTGCTCCCGGGTGATGGGGTCGTTGGGGCCGAATTTCCCATTGTCATAGCCGTCGACGATACCTTCGGTGGCAGCCCATCGGATCGCTTCGGAATACCACTGCCCATTGACCACGTCGGAGAATCCCATGTCGTCGCCGCCAACCACGGGACTGCCCGCCATGCGCCATAGGATCGTGGCAATCATGGCGCGGGAGGTTGTTGCATCGGGATCAAAGGTGTTCACGCCGGTGCCATCCATAAGGCCGTGCTTATAGACATAACGCACAGCCTCGGCATACCAAGCATTCTCTGCCACATCCGTAAAGGGCAACGGCCCCGTGTAAAGCTCACGGAAGGAGGCCCAGATTTCCACCCCGCTGGCAGGCATTTTGAAAGTGTACTTGGTATCGCTGACTTTTGCAGGCTTTACCTCATTTCCGTTTCTGTCGGTAATCGTAAGCCCGTAAAGCTCGTACCCCTCATCCGGGGCAATTGTTACAGTCACCATGCTGCCCGCGGGAGCGCGGCTCGTGCTGACGTAAACAGCACCGTTTTCAATATCTGCCGAAACAGTAACCGGATAAGTCGGCACGCCGCCTGGATTAGTCTTGGCAGCCCACTGGGCGTAGAGCGTGACAACTGCGCCGTCTATAGCAGCAAGATTTTTCACCGCGTCCCGGTCAGCGTAGAGTATATCGC
>X96_European_Hare__coassemble_1010_pt1 | contig 8844 bp, 7 predicted proteins | sample X96_European_Hare__metabat2_high_PE_013 | metagenome-assembled genome bin X96_European_Hare
GCTGTGATTCCCCTGTCCGCCGCACGTTCCATCGCCAGAACGCAGGACGTGGTGTTCAACCGCCTCCACGACGGCCCGCCGGCGCGCATAATTTACTACCTTCTGGGCCCCGCCTCCCAGCGGGAACCAGCTTTCCGCTTCCTCGACTGCCTCCGCCGCGAGCTGGAGAACTATCCGGAGATTGACTGCATGCTCTGACGCGCCTGACTCAATGTCAGTCCAGTATCTGAAGCCCGGCCACAGCCTGCGCCAGACGCACACCGTGGCCTTCGGCAGCTTCAAGGAAGGTCTGGACGGTTATCCTGAACGTCCCGCCCCTGCCGTTGTTGCGGAGATAATATGTGACTATGCGGCTGTCCGGCTGCTGCGCCTCCTGATAGTCGAGAACGATGTACGGAAAGTCATCCGTGGGCTCGCTGCGGTATACGAGCGTCAGGTCCTCAGAGGCGGCAATCTCCTCTGCGAGCTGCGCGGCGCTTGTGTCCGGGACCTGGACTATCTCCAGATATGTCTCGGGCAGGGAGGCGTAGTATTCGCTGTCCGAGGAGTATTCAAATTCCGCGCGATAATAGTTTTCGTCCTCCACGACCTTGTAGTCCTCGTCGATGTAGATGACGAAGTTCGCCAGCTCGCTCCCGCCGGAGAGCTGACCGTAGGGCTTCGCGGTGACGGAGCTTGTCATTCCCTCTACGGTAACGGGCTGCGTGAGGGTGGGGAAGAGCTTTTGTATCAGGTTTTCGTACACATAGTCTGCAAAAGCCCGGCCCGGCGGCGTGCGGAGAAAGACTATGACGGCCAGCACGGCCAGCATCGCGGCGGCAAGGCGGCCGAGCCAGCGCCGGGCTTTTCTACGCGCCCGGCCCGTCGCCGCGGCGCTGAGTATTAGGTCGTCGCCAATTTCGCCTATGGCGTCCAACAGCAGCTCATTGCTCATGGATGTAGCCCTCCTCGCTCAGCCTGAACTTGAGCGCAGCGCGCATTCGGTACAGCATGGTCTTCACCTTGCTCTGAGAGTAGCCGTAGCGCGCGCAGATGTCCTTTATGGGGTCGAGATACCAGTAGCGGCGGATAAAAACCAGCCGCTCGGCCTCCGGCAGCGAGCGGAGAAAGCCGTCGATGACGGCGGCAAGCTCCTTTAGCTCCAGCTCTTCCGCGGGGGAGCAGCCGCCGGGCACGCAGTCGGAGAGCTCGCCGAGTACGAGCTCCGTCATGCCCTTGCGCTTCGCGGCGTTTTTTCCTCTCCAGCGGCTTATCGCTATGCGCCGGGACAATTTCCCGAGAAAAGCCTTGAGCAGCCCCGGCCTGTGCGGGGGCATTGCGTCCCACGCGGCCATATAGGTGTCGCTGACGCACTCCTCGGCGTCCAGGCTGTCGCCGAGTATGTTGAAAGAGAGGCCGTAGCAGAAGCGGCCGTATTTTTTGTCGGTCTCCGAGATGGCGTCCTCGGACCGCGCCCAGTAAAGGTCGATTATCATGCGGTCATCCATATCATACCTCCGCGTCTCAGGTGTATCTGTAAGTCAAGTCGCAGAAATTTGCCCGGGGTCGCAGAATTAGGAAAGAGCATAGCAAAAAAAGCGGCCGAAAGGCCGCTTTCTCTGTCTCTACACTTCCAAAACGAATCTTTCCCAGGCGTTGATGATAGTGGTCTCCCCGCGCTGGACCTGACGGGGGATGTCGCGGCCGTAGTTCATGTGTACGTGGCCGTGGACGAGGTATTTGGGCTTGAAGCGGTCGAGGAAGGGGAAGAAGGCCTCGAAGCCGCGGTGGGCGTAGTCCTCGGCGTCGCCGTAGCCGCGCGGGGGCGCGTGCGTGAGCAGTATGTCCACGCCCCCGGCCCGGCGCACAGCCAGCTCGGCTTTGAACAGGCGCCAGCGCATTTGACGCTCCGTGTACTGGTTCGGACCGCCGCTGTACATTACGCTCCCGCCGAGACCTAGTATGCGCAGGCCGTTGACCACGACCAGCTTGTCCTCTATGCACTCGCAACCCTCGGGCGGGGCCTTGGCGTAGCCCGTGTCGTGGTTGCCGTGGACGTAGAGCAGCCGCGCCCGGCCCATGGTCACGAGGAAGGTCAGGTACTTTGCAGACAGGTCGCCGCAGGAGAGCATGAGATCATAATCGCTCAGCCGTCCCGGCTGATAGAAGTCCCAGAGGTAGGGACTCTCCTTGTCGGAGAGCAGCAGCAGCTTCACAGCTTGACCTCCTCCTTTTCAGGCGGCAGCTCGTCGCGGTAGACGCCCTGGAGCCGTACTATTGAGCGCGACATGGGCAGCAGCTCATCGTAGGCCGGAATGCGCCCGTCCACACAGTCGCATAGCCAGTCCATGTGCAGCACGTCTTCGGGACTGAGCCAGCGGTTGCCGTCGCTCTCGATCGAGCCGTCCTGCGAGCGGTACTTGCGGTGAAATACGGTGAAGGTGCCGTCGATGATGCCCTGACAGAGTATATTAGCAAGGCTGCGAACGCCGTCGGGCAGGTCATCGGCGAGCTTGAGGCCGACGGTGCCGCTGCGCATGCCCCACCAGTAGTTGACGGCCTTGCCGCTGTTCTTGTAGTCGAGCTCCTCCCAGCCGCCGTGGAGGATAGAGGAGACGAGCCGGATATAGAAGTTGCCCCAGTCCCAGTAAGGGGAGGCGAGGGGACGCAGTACTCGGCCCGGCTCTACGGCGCAGAGGCCCCAGCTGCCCTGGGGCTGATTGGGCGTGGGAATGTCGCGGTTGGAGATGAGGTCGACACCGCGCTCGAGCAGTTCGGTGATGGGGTCTTCGCTGACGCAGGACCAAGCAAGGCTTATCCGCGCGCGGGGATTCGTGAGCCTTGCGCCGAGGGCAAAGGCGTTGATACCGGCCGGCACGCCGAAGATGGGGTTGCTTGCGATGTAGCCGATGTTGTCGCTTTTTGTCATCGCACCGGCTATGGCTCCGGTTATGAATTTGCCCTCATAGATGCGGCTGTAATAGGTGCGCACGCCGGGGTAGGGCATGGCGACGGAGCAGTTGAGCACCTTGACCTCGGAGTGCTTTGCGGCGAGCTTGCGGCAGGCGGACATGAGCGGAGCGGTGGTGGCGAATATGACCTGCGCGCCGTCCTCCGCGGCCTGTTCCATTACGGCGTCTACGTCGCAGCCCGGCTCAAGATTGTAAACGCGCGTCGTAACCTCCCGGCTCATGGCCTGCTCCATGGTGCGGCGGCCGAGGTCGTGTCCGGCTATCCAGTTGCTGTGAACGGGGTCTGGACGGTTTATGAAGGCCACGTTTAGATGGTTCGGCAGAAAGACCGAGCCGAAGATGCGGTTGAGTATACCCTTGGAAGGGGCCTCGTCGGAGTCGTCAATGCTGACCTCAATGGGCTCAGCCTGGGTTTTGGCCTTGAGGTCGGACCAGATGGTGGAGAGAGTTTTGCTTATCTCCGGGACAGAAAGCTCCTTGATCGAGCCGATTGGATAATAGTCAAGCCAGACGAGCAGGGCATCGGCGGGAGTTATGCCGAGCTTTTTGCCGCCCAGCTTCAAAAAGGCCTCCTTGAAGAAATGGAAAGCTGACTGAAAGCGGCGGCGCTCATCCTCAGTCCAGACATGGTCGGGGTCATAGCCGAGCTCGGCCTGGAGCTTGGCAAAGCCGCCGCGACGGCTGAAATACACCTGATAAATGCCGCTCAGACGGTAGAAATCCAGAAACTCGTAGTAGATGGCTACGGCCTCATCATCTGAGTAAACGGGGATGACGCGTGTGACGTAGCCGGGAACGGAGGGAGAGCCAAAGCTCTTGAGTACGCTGACGCGCTTGTTGCCCTCCTGGACGTAAAAACGGCCCATGTACTCGTAGCAGCGTATGGGGTCGCGAATGCCCTCGTCGCTGAGGTGAGCGGCGCAAAGTTCTATCCATTTGTGGGCAAACTCGGAGTCGGGCCCGAGCAGGGGCATAAAATCGGCGGCAAAAGCGGTACGGCGGCCCTCACCCTTGGTGCCGACGATCTGGTCGGCGGGGATGTTTATGACACCGAGGTCAACGACGCCTGCGACCATTGAGTCGTCCAGTATTTCGTCAAGAATTTGAAGGTATGGATATCGTCCGGAAAGGACGCATTCACGGTAGGTTTTCTGCCCGGCCTTGAGGGCCTGGGCGTATTGAACAGCGGCTTCCGACTGACTCACAGCGGCGCCTCCTTTTATAATAGTATGCTCAATTCTAGCAAGGCAAGGAAAATAAGTCAAGCGAAGGGCATGAGCCGCTTAAAACGTAGATTCACAATAATTTACAAAAAGACAGCAATATGCCTTAAAAAGAAGCTTGAAATAAACAACATATAGTGCTATTATAAGACAAAATGTGCAAGGGGTACCCCTTGCTTTCCATAGGCAGATTGTATCTGCCTATGATATTTGCTGTAAATCCTGGAAAAATTATATTTGGAGGAAAAGCGAATGAAGAAATCCATTCTGTCCCTCGCGTTGGCTGTGCTGATGGTAATGACTCTGTTCACCGTCGGCGCCTTTGCGGATGGGGATACGCTTACAGTGGGTGTTGGAGAGAACTACACTACAATAAGCGATGCGGTAAAGGCTGCAAAAGATGGCGATACCATTTATATCAAGGACGGTACATACCAGGAGACTGTGACGATTACCGGTAAAGCCCTGACGCTTGAAGGTGAGTCACGTGATGGTGTCATCATTAAGTTCGACTATAGTAGCCGCAACACGACGGCTAAGTATAATGGAACTGAATGCTATCCCATTGTCAGCTCTGACAGCGCTCTGACTATAAAGAACTTGACCATTGCTGGCCCTACTGCTCAGCACCATGGCATTGGCGGCGTTTACGCTTCTGCTGATCTTACGATGGATAGTGTCACAGTGAAGGATATACGATGCACTGCCGACGGCGGCGAGGTTTGCGGCGTGCAGTATGGTAAGGGTATTATGGTTGACGGAAGCGGAAATGTTTCTATCACCAACTGCGAGATTAGCAGCTTCCAGAAAGCCGCGATTGATGTCAATACCATTGGTACTGTTTTTATCGACAATAATATTATTAAGGGCGTTGGTTCTCAGGCCATAATTGCTCAGAACGGCATTGTTGCGCGCAATGGCGATGTTACAATCAGCAACAATGAGATTTCTGACCTGTCTTATACCGCTGAAAACCAGTGGAAGTATGGTTCTGTTGGTATTTATCCCTGCGATAATGTTACTAAGCTGACCATTACTGACAATAGTATTGACGCTGTTGACAACCTTCTGGATGTTTCCACAGTTAATGAGGATGTAGCCAGCGCTGCAATAATAAGCGGAAACACTGAAACGAATCTGACTACACCCGTGATGATTAAGGAAACCGGGACGCGGTACGCTACGATAAAGGATGCTGTCGACGCGGCGCAGAGCGGCGAGACCATTGTTCTGCTTGATGATGTGACTCTGGACGGCTCGAAGACGAGCAATAATCAGGGCGTGCTGGATATTACCGGCAAGAACATAGTCATCGACGGCGGCAGCCACACCCTTACCATTGCTGAGGGCAGCAATAAGAATGCACACGCAGTAAATATACAGGCCAATTCCAATGTCACCATCAAGAATATTACCATTGATGGCGCCAATATTACCAAAAACGGCATTAATGTCTATCAGTCTACTGCAATCATCGGCGAAAACGTGACCGTTAAGAACAACCCCCAGCATGGTGTGGTCGTCAATGGTTCTGATGTCACCGTTGATGGCCTGACGACTGAGGGCAATGGCCAGGGTGGTATAAATGTTGATAACAAAGCCGGCGATGCGAAACTGATTGTTGAAGATGCAGAGATTAACGAGACTTTCTCAATAAAGTACGAGAAGACCGGTGCTTCGGGCGATGTTGTCTCTGAAATAAAGGCGGGTAGCTTTAAAATAATCTGGGGTCCTTCCAGCTTGAAAGACAACATAACTGTCAGCGGCGGTACGTTTACTTCCTCCGTTGCCAAGTATGTTTCCAACGAGCTCAACTACGAGCTCAACAATGACGGCATATATACTTATTACCCCACCCTGGAAGAGGCTCTTGACGCTGCCAAGCCCGGTGCGGTGATCAAGGACGTCGATGCCCCCGCCGGTGCCGAGACCTACACTGTGGTCATCGACCCTGCAAACGGCGGCGAAAAGATTGAGCTCAGCTTCTCCGAGGGAATGGTCATTGATCTCCCCGACGCGCCGAAGAACAGCGGTTACATCTTCCTCGGCTGGCGCTGCGACAATGTTACCTACAAGGCGGGCGAGACTGTCACCGTCAACTCCGACATGACCTTCACGGCGGTGTGGGGCAACCTTCCCGACGTTGACCCCGAGGACCCGGAGGAGCCTGAGGTTCCCGACTTCCCGTTCTATGACGTGAACATCCGCGACTGGTACTATGACGCGGTGTACTACGTCTGGGAGAAGGGCTTGATGGACGGCGTCGACACCCACGAGTTCGCACCGAACGCCACCCTGACCCGTGCGATGGTCTGGACGATAATCGCCCGCGCCGAGGGCGTAGACACGACCGGCGGCAACAGCTGGTACGCGAAGGCCCAGGAGTGGGTCGTCGCTAAGGGCATCTCCGACGGCGAGAACCCGAGCGCTGCCATCACCCGTCAGGAGCTCGTGACGATGCTCTACCGTCTGGCCGGTGAGCCCACCGTGAGCGGCTCTGTCACCGCTCCGGACGCGGCGAGCGTGAGCGCTTGGGCTTCCGACGCGATGGTCTGGGCGATGAACATCGGCCTCATTGAGGGCGACGAGAACGGCGCGGTCACTCCGACCGCCACAGCCACCCGCGCCCAGGCTGCGGCCATCTTCATGCGCTACATCGAGGCGTAAGCAAAAATAAGACCGGGAGGGGCGACCCTCCCGGTTTTTCAATAGCCTCTTATGGGCAGTGACTCGTCGTCGCTGCCTTTTTCTATTTCGCGGATGACGATGTAGTAGCTGTAATCCTCGTTTACATCCACCTTGACGCGGTCGCCGACGTGGTGGCCCATGATGGCCGCACCGACGGGAGATTCCTTGCTGATAAGTCCCAGCGGCGCGTTCTGGCGAAGCGTTGTGACCAGCCGTATGTCGCGCTCCTCGTCGTCGTCCTCCATGTAGATCTTTACCCGGTCAAACAGCCCGACTTCGTCGCTGGCGGACTTGTCCTCGATGACCTTTGCGGTCTTTATCATGCGGTCGAGGTAGCGGATGCGGCTGTCGTTGCGGTTCTTCTCGCGCTTGGCGGCCTTGTACTCAAAGTTCTCGCTCAGGTCGCCGAAGGCTCGCGCCACCTTGACGTCATCTATGAGCTGGGGGCGCAGAACGTTCTGGCGGTATTCCAGCTCCTCCTGCATCTTCTTTACGTCGACTTCAGTCAGTTCGTCGTACAATTGTGAAACTTCCTTTCAAAATAATGCGCGTTCAGGTGTCGAACTCCTCGGCAACGTCGCGCAGTAGACTGCGTATCCGCAGATGCTGGGGACATACCTCCTCGCAGTGGCCGCAGGTCATGCAGTCGTTGGGACCGGTGCCTTTTTTGACGAGCTCGGCGTAGCGCTCCGAGCTCTGAGGGCGGCCAAACATGACCTTGGAGTTGTAGCAGGAGAAGAAGGAGGGAATGTCGATGCCCATCGGGCAACCTGAGGTGCAGTAGCGGCAGGCGGTGCAGGGAATAGCGCCCTTGCCGCGCAGTGTCTCAGCTACCTTGCGAACGGCGGCGAGCTCGGTCTCGTCCAGCGGCCGGAAATCCGACATCGTGGCCAGGTTGTCGCGCATCTGCTCTATGCTGCTCATGCCGGAGAGGACCATGTACACGTTCTCAAAGCCCTCGGCAAAGCGCAGCGCGTAACTCGCGTGGCTCCCGCCGTCCAGCGCGTCAAGGATCGCGCCCGCATCCTCGGGAAGCTCCGCCAGCGCGCCGCCCTTCACGGGCTCCATGACCGAGACGCGCTTGCCGTGCTTCACGCAGACCTCGTAGCACTTGCGGCTCTCGACGACGGGATCCTCGTAGTCGAGATAGTTGAACTGGAGCTGTACGAACTCGAGCTCCGGATGCTCCGTAAGGATGCGGTCAAGCACCTCGGCCTTGTCGTGGAAGGACATGCCGAAGTGGCGCACCCGGCCCTCGCGCTTGAGCTGGGGGATTATCTCGAACGCGCCGCAGTCGCGGTACAGGTCGTAGCGCTCGGCGCTCATGGCGTGGATGAGGTAGTAGTCGAAGTAGTCGACGCCGCAGCAGCGAAGCTGTTCCTCGAAAAGAGGCAGCACGTCCTCGCGGGTCTTGAAAAGACCGGCGGAGAGCTTGTTTGCCAGCACAAAGCTCTCGCGCGGATAGCGCGCGGCGAGGCAGTCGCGGATGGCCGTCTCGCTCTTGCCATCGAGATAGCCGTGCGCGGTGTCAAAGTAGGTGAAACCGGCGGCGAGAAACTCGTCTATCATGGCGTTGAATTGCGCCTTGTCGACCTCGCCATCGATCATGGGCAGGCGCATGGCGCCGAAACCGAATCTTTTCATGTCAAGCCTCCTTAGTATTGTGTGCGGCCGGAGCGGGGACTATCTCGCGCACTGTGAGTACGCCTCCGGCCACGGAAAAGCGAATGTCATAGCCCGCGAAGGTCATACCGTAGACCCTGTCGGGCGCGGATTGATATGCCGGGCGCGGGTCCTCAGCGAGCACCGCGAGCGCGGCGGCGCGCTTGCCCTCGGGTAATACGGCCAGCAGCTCCTCGCTGCACTGTACCTCCAGCTCACGTTCCCAGCCGTTGCGTGCGATGCCGCCCGAGGCGTCCGGGATGCAGTCCGTGTACGGCGCGTAGGGCTTGATGTCGAACACGGGCGTACCGTCCATGAGG
>X96_European_Hare__coassemble_1091_pt1 | contig 7504 bp, 7 predicted proteins | sample X96_European_Hare__metabat2_high_PE_013 | metagenome-assembled genome bin X96_European_Hare
CGTGAAGGCCGAGGCCGCAAAGCACGGTCTGGTCTACCCACCAGACCCTGGCGGGCAAACTGCGACCATCGGCGGAAATGCCTCCACAAACGCCGGCGGCCCATCCGCGATCAAGTACGGCTCCACGAGGGACTACATTGCCGACGCTGTCATCGTCCTTGCTGACGGCACCGTCGCCAGGCTCTCCGACAAGCCGGGATACGCCGCGGTAATAGGCTCTGAGGGCACCCTTGCCGTCATAACCGAGCTCACTCTCAGGCTGGCAGAGAAGCCCACGTGCGACGTCATACTCCTCCTGCCGTTTGCGGACACGGAGTCCTGCATAAGCGCCGCCGCAAAGATAAAGGCCGCAGGCTTCAGCCCCGCGGCGCTCGAGTATCTCGACACCGACATAGTTGAGTTTTCCGGCAAGGTCACCGGCAGCCCTGTCTTCCCCGTTGAGATGGACGGCGAGCGCGTGGGCGCAACTCTGATGGTCGTGCTCGAGGGCGAAAGCGACAACGCTCTGGACGAACAGATGGAGGCCATAGCTGAGCTTGCGGAGGGGCTGGAGTGCCTGGACATTCTCGTCGTCGACACTCCCACGCTCAAGCGCGACGTCTGGGCCGCACACGACGCCTTTCACGCCTCCATGGAAACGGCCAAGAGCTCCGGTGAGCTCAACATTGATGTTCCAACGGAGCAGATCGCAGCGCTCGTAGACTTTGCAAAGTCCCTCGGCGCAGAAAAGGGCCTGAGCGTCATGTGCTATGCCCATGCCGGCAGCGGCGGGCTGCATATCCACACCGTGTCCGACGCGGCGAAGGCGGACTTTGCCCCCGCCATGGCCGCTCTGGCCGAGGCTGTCTATAAAAAATGCGCCGAGCTCGGCGGCGACATAGTCGGTGAGTACGGCGTGGGCTATTCCAAGCGCGAGGCGCTAAAGGAGCTCTCTAACGCCGCCGAATACGCCAAGCTCACGGCTGAAAAAGCGGCCTTTGACCCGAAGAATATCCTCAACCCCGGAAAGGTGGTAATACTGTAATGCTGAAGATACTCTGCTGCGTAAAGCAGGTCCCCGATGTAGACCAGATGAAGATGGACCCGGAGACGGGCACCCTCATCCGCGCGGGAGTCCCCGCCATTTTGAACCCACTCGACGCCAACGCCCTCTCCGCCGCCGTCAAAGTCAAAGAGACTTACGGCGGCGAGATAACTCTCATAACCATGGGCCCGGCCGGAGCCGAGTCTGCGCTTCGGGAGTGCCTCGCCGTAGGCGCCGACAGGGCCGTTCTGGTGAGCGACCGCGCCTTCGGCAACGCGGACACCCTCGCAACCAGCTATTCCATAGTTTCCGCAGCAAATACGGTGGACAAATTTGACCTCATCTTCTGCGGCAAGGAAACCCTGGACGGTGCCACCGGCCAGATGGGCGCCCAGCTGGCCGAGCGCTTCGGTGCCGCACAGGTGACCAGCGCCAGCCTCATAAAGTCCGTGGACGAGGCAAACGGCAAGCTCGTCGTAGAGCGCGAGCTTGAGACCGGCATTGAGACCCTTGAGGTTGCCATGCCCTGCCTCTTAACTATGGAAAAGACCAATTACCCCGCCCGCATCCCAAATCTCAAGGGCAAGATGGCGGCAAAGAAAGCTCCCATAACAACCATCACCGCGGACGACATCCCTGGCCTGGACCGCGGCCGCATAGGCGACGCCGGTTCTCCCACCAAGGTGCCGCGCATGTTCCCGCCCGTTCTGCCCGAGCCGGGCGTGATAATCGACGAGGGCAGCACGGACGCCAGCGTCGCAAAGCTCTTTGAGCTCATCGGAGACTGAGGGGGTGCAGGAATTGGACAAGAAGAATTATAAAGACATGTGGGTCTACATAGAGCACACCGACGGCGTCGTGCACCCGGTCTCGCTCGAGCTCTGCTGCGAGGTGCGCAAGCTCTGCGACAAGAGCGGCGACGCGCTTGTCGCCGTCGCTGCCGGAGAGCTGCCGGAGGCTGAGCTGGACAGGATAAAGGACTGCGGCGTCGACAAGCTTATCCTTGTCTCCGGCACCTGCTATGAGCGCTACAACACCGAGGCTTATACCAACCTCTTCACCGAGCTCTGCCGGAAGTACACGCCATCCGCCGTTTTCGTCGGCGGCACCACCAACGGCCGCGACTTTGCCCCGCGCTTTGCCGCGCGGCTGGAGACCGGCTGCACCAGCGACGCCACCGAGCTCATCTATAACGCCGAGACACAGGACATCGAGTTCGTCGAGCCAGCCGCGGGCGGCAAGATCATGGCCGTCATAACCATACCTGTACTCCGGCCCCAGGTCGGTACGATACGCCCCGGCACGTTCAAGCACGCCCCCGCAGGGCGCCGCGGGAACATCGAGGTTATAAACGAGAGCATCTCCTTCCCCGCCTACCAGATACGCACAAAGCTGCTCAGCTTCGAGGCCAACGCCTTTGACCCCGAGCTGGACATTGCAAACTGCGAGGTCATCGTCTGCGTCGGCGCGGCGGTCAAGGAAGAGAGCCTTCCAAAGTACCGCGAGCTCGCCTCCCTGCTCGGAGGCAAGCTGGCCTGCACCAGGCCCGTCGTGGACCGCGAGCTGCTGCCGTACAAGCTGCAGGTCGGCCAGTCCGGCGTCATGGTGAAGCCCCGGCTGTACATCGGCTTCGGCGTCAGCGGCGCGGTCAACCACGTCACCGGCGTGGACGCCGAGAAGTTCGTCGCCGTGAATACTGACTCCTCTGCGCCCATTTTCAACTACTGCGACTACGGCATCGTTGCGGACATGGACGAGGTCTGTGATGCCATGCTCCGGCGGCTCAAGAGCCGCTGAGACCCGAAAGGAGGGCCGGCGATGAATGATTTCTGGAAGAAGCTCGAAGAGGACAAGCTGGGTGCCCTCTCCTCCCCCAGCGGCGGCGTGGACGAGGTGAGCACGGCCTGGATACGGTTCGTCTGCGAGGCGATGGAGATTGACTGCCCGCTGCATTACGACAGGGACACCGCCATAGCCCACGGCTATAAGGACGTTGTCGCGCCCCCGTTCTTCGCCACGATAGCGTCCATAGAGCCCTATTGGCAGCCGGGGCAGGAGCCCATGGGCGAGAAGCCCATCTCCCCCGGCATATACGCCACCGAGCTCGGCGTGCCCTCGGTCAACGGCTTTGTGACCGACGTCACTCTAATCTGCGGCGAGCCGATATATCCCGGCGAGCACATAAGCAGGCAGTCAGTACTCACCAAGGTGTACCCCAAGAAGCTCAGGATAGCGGACGGCGCATTTTTGACTGTGCAGGACAAGATGACCGGCGCGGACAGCAGCGAAAAGGCCACGTTTGAATATGTGACCTTTCTCGGAATATGACGGAGGACGAATATGGCTGACTGGACAAAACAGCGGTACTTTGAAGACATTGAGACAGGCGAAGAGCTGCCGGCGGTCTCGCTCTTTCTCTCAAAACAGCGCATGGTCATGGCAGCGTCCGCGATGCGCGATTTCAACCTTGCCCATTGCAGCAGCGAATTTGCCAAGGGCCGCGGCGCACCAGACATGTATGTGAACAACACCTTCATCATGGCGGCTTTCTACCGGCTCCTGAGCGAGTACATCGGCCTGGACGGCAAGTGCGTTCAGATAGGGCCCATCCGGCTCAAGAAATTCACCTGCTGCGGTCACACCGCGACCTATCACGGTCACGTCACCGGCAAGCGCATAAAAAACGGCCGCGGCCTCGTCGAGCTAGCTGTTTCAAGCACGCTGGAGGACGGCACGGTAACCACAGAGGGTACGGCGGTCGTCGCCCTGCCCATGACCGAGAGGGAATAGGAGCGTGAAAGTATGGAGTTTTCTAAGATCATTTACTCCGTGGAGGACGGCGTCGGCACGATACTTCTTAATTGTGAGAAGAACCGGAATGCCTTTGACACGCGCATGATAGACGAGCTGAATGAGGCTCTGGAGCTTACCGCAGCAGACGACGGTGTTCGCTGCCTGCTGATCGCAAGCAATGGCTCGGCCTTTTCCAGCGGCGGCGACGTGTTCGACATGTACGAGGGCGCATGCCACAACACCATCGACTTCAAGGCAAGCTTTCAGAAAGTGGCGGCTCTGACCAAAAAGATCAAGCTCATGCCCAAGCCCGTTGTTGCGGCAGTTCGTGGCTATGCAGCCGGAGGCGGCTTCATGCTGGCTCTTGCTGCAGACTACACCATCGCAGCAACAGATGCGAAGTTTACTGCAGCCTTCGTGCACGTAGGGCTAATACCCGACTGTGGCGGACTGTTTCTCATGTGCAATTCATTGGGCCTTGGACGAGCCGCCGAGCTTGCCATGACCGGCCGAACCGTTAGCGCCGACGAAGCCGAGCGCATCGGCATAGCCACCAAAGTCGTGCCTATCGAGCAGCTGCTTGACGAAGCAAAGAAACAGGCTCAAAGTTTTGCCTCTGGACCCAAAGAGACCTATGCCGAGATGAAGGCTCTCGTCTATAAACACATTTTCAAAGGCTTTGATGAGTATCTTGAGGACGAGATAGGGTGTCAACTGCACTGTTGTGAAAGTGAAGACTTCAAAAAACGTGTGACAGGTTTTGTTCTGCGTCATAGCTATGACAAAAAGTAGCTTTTATCTGAGCAAAATTTAAAACATACATAGAAATACACAGGTTGTAGGCAGTCACAATTGTGCTTACATGCAATTCCAATGGTTAACGTACACTTAACTCCAGCATAAAGTTGGTATATGCCCGAGCACGTGCACCGCTTCGCAATTATGCGGTTATCTTTGACTTTTACCCACCAAGCATGGCGACGAGGGTCCCATTTTGCTAATTTGACCTGTTTGGGCAACACTCTAGGCCCCTTGACGAGAAAATCTCCCGACCTTGTGGTCGGGAGATTTTTCATATGTTCAATGGTTCCGTTGCTTGTTTTTGAGCACCTATTTTACCTCTGTAAGCGTAGTAACCTTTGTGTTATGCGGTCACTTCATAGGCCTGTATAATCCACATGCTCGTGCGTCAAGTGGCTCACCGCCGCGGTAAGCACTACCGAAACCAAGGGATAAAAAGGTGTAGAACACGATGGATACACACAGCCACCTGTATCCGAACAAGCAGACCGAAGTAGCCATACAGCTCGACGCCCTGAGCCGACTGGCCATAAAAACCGTTCGATGCAGCCAACTTGTAGCCAATTGAAACAGCAAAATCCCCGAAGCGCCTGTGTTTTCAGGCATTTAGGGGACTTTGCAAGAAGCTAAATCATTGTTCCCACTCGCCGAGTTAAATCCATTTCTAAACTCTTTGCATCGTAGTTTTTTGCAGCTTCATATTCCAAAGCCCATGTTTCAAGCGCTTCTAAAACTGGGACAAACTTTGTGCCAACGGCAGTTAAAGAATATTCAACTCTGGGCGGAACTTCACGATATATTTCCCGATGAATTATTCCATAGGCCTCCAGTGTGCGCAGCTCTTTTGTCAGGTTGGCTTCTGTAACCTGAGGCATTTTGCGTTTCAATTCGCTGAATCTCAAGACGTGGCTTTCGCTCAGATAATAGATTATCACCATCGTCCATTTACCTCGAATTATTTTCTGCACCCTCCCAATGGGACAAGCTTCAATATTGTCTGTATAATCGTTTCTCATAAATTCTCCAATACTATTATTTTTAATAGTACCTCTATTTTAATATGGTACTTGTAATTTTTAATTATAAAACCTAATATTTAAATTGTAAACCGCAAAAGGAGATATGTTTATGAATGTAATTATATTTGGGGCAGCTGGAGGAATTGGAAAATGGGCCGTTAAGCATGCATTGCTAAGTGGTTATCATGTCACGGCTTATGTGCGCAACGCACAAAAGATAACAGAAGCGAATAAAAACTTGACAGTCATTCAAGGTGGAATTTACGATGAGCAGGAAATGACAAAGGCACTATCTGGACAAGATGCCGTAGTTTGGTGTGTTGGAATCCCTTTGAAGAAAAGCTATCAGAAGATGGAGTCCTTAGAAGGCCACAAGACTTTGATAAAAGCCATGGAAGTAAATCAAGTGAAAAGATTGGTTGATTGGGGAACTCCAAGCATAAATTTCGAACAGGATAAGAAATCATTTATCACCATAGTTCCGGTAATCATAGCAGGGCTCCTTTTTCCACAAGCAAAAAAAGAGATGCGTGCAATTGCTAAAGTCCTTCAGGAATCCGATTTGGACTGGACATTGGTGCGTTTTATGGCGCCACGAAACACATGTTACACAGGAAATGTAAAAGTTAGCTTCGGCGATACAAAAATGAACTTTTCCATTTCGCGCGAAGACATTGGCGCATTTATGATAAAAATGCTCGATTCGGATACGTATATTCACTCCATGCCCATTATCGGAAGCTGATTATCATTTCCCGATTTATAACAGAAGAATTTTGTGGGCAGCGTACCACCATCTAAAAGAAAAACGGAGCAGGCTCTAAGCCTGCCCCGTTTTTTAACCGTTTTGCGCTTTATATTCTTCGCCCCAAGCCCACATAGCGTCCAGAATGGGTTTCAGACTTTTTCCGAGCTCGGTCAAACTGTACTCAACTCGTGGAGGAACTTCGGCATACACTTTTCGGCTGACCAGCCCCTTTTCTTCCATGTCCCGCAGCTGTGATGTCAACACTTTCTGCGATACACTTCCAATAGATTTTTTGAGTTCTCCAAATCGCTTTGTTCCAGGCATGAGATCACGCAAAATCAGAACTTTCCACTTATCACCGATCAGCATAAGCGTTGTTTCCACCGGACAGGCAGGTAATTCTTTCGTTTGTTGCATGGTGTCACTTCCTTGCATTAGTTTCTATTGGGTAACTACGGCACAATAATGTGCTTACTTTACAATTGATACTTACAGAATTATTATAATCTTGCAAGACAAAAATTGCAATCCTCAAGAGACATTTCATATCAGGAGGTATGTACCATGAACGAAGTCGTAAAGTTTTTGCAGGAAAACCCCGTACAGTACCTGTCCACTGTTGGCCGTGATGGCAAAGCTAAGTGCCGTCCTTTCATGTTTGCCGGTGAGATGGACGGCAAGCTGTGGTTCTGCACCAACAACCAGAAGGACGTCTACAAGGATATGCAGGCTAATCCCAATATTGAGGTATCAGTTTCCAGTCCGTCTTACGCGTGGATTCGTCTGAACGGTGAGGCCGTTTTTGAAAACAACATGGCCGCCAAAAAGATGTGCTTACAGAACCCAATAGTCAAGGGCCAGTACGGTGAAGCCTCTAACCCAATCTTTGAGGTATTCTATCTAAAGAACGCTCACGCGGTGATCGCCGACTTCTCCGGCAACCCGCCCAAGGAGTACGATATGTAATACGAGAAAGGCCCTGCATGGTTGCAACATTGCAGGGCTTTTCTCAGTTTAATGGGGAGTAAAAAATGAATGCCCAGGAATATTTCGATTTTGTCGTAAACGAAACTTATTCTGTCGTTTTTGCCACCGCAGACGGTCATGGTCGTCCCGGCA
>X96_European_Hare__coassemble_1108_pt1 | contig 7388 bp, 8 predicted proteins | sample X96_European_Hare__metabat2_high_PE_013 | metagenome-assembled genome bin X96_European_Hare
CTCAGGGCGGAGAGCAGTTCCGATGTGGTGCGGTTTAAGGGGGGGTGGCGGAGTTTTGGGGCGATCTGGGCAAGGGGGCGGAGGACGAAGTCGCGCTCCGGGATGCCGGGGTGGGGGACGGTCAGCTCGGGCGTGTCGATGACCTCATCGTCATAGTACAGTATATCCAAATCCAGCGTCCGGGGGCCCCAGTGGATGATGCGCTCGCGGTGCGCCGAGCGCTCTATATCGTGCAGCGCATCGAGCAGCTCCTCCGGCGTCAGCAGCGTCTCCAGCTCCAGGCAGCCGTTCAAAAAGTCGTCCTGCTCCACGCCGCCGAAGGGGGGCGTCACGATGAAGTCAGACACCGCGCCCACGCGGCAGTCTGGGAGCGCGCGCAGCGCCTCCACCGCGCCGTTCAGATATGCCCGCTTGTCGCCCATATTGGAGCCGAGCGCGATGTACGAGCGATGCCAGCGGCGCTCTATCCGCACCGATACGCTCTCCAGCGGCAGACCCACCGGCGCCCAGGGCTTCTTGAGCTCGAAGCTCAGACCCCGTATCAGCGGCCAGCGCAGCAGCACCGCCCGCGCAGTTTGCTCCGCCGCGGCCTCTATGAGCTTATACGTGTGCTCCTTCATGTACTCCGTCACGAACGCGCAGACCTCGCCGTAGTGTACCGAGGCCGTCAGCTCGTCGCTGAGCCCCGCGCGCCGCGTGTCCACAAAAAGGCGCAGCGACACGAGGAACTTCTGCCCCAGCCGCGTCTCCTCAGGGAACACCCCGTGGTTTGCAAATACCTCGAGGTTTTCAACTATTATCTCGTCACAGCCGCGCATCAAAGACGGCCTCCCTTCGTATCGCGAGCGCCATCCGCGCCGCGCGGAGATTTTCCTTCACGTCGTGCACGCGCACGAAGGCCGCGCCGCGCAGCACGCCTGCCACCGTCGTGGCGATGGTGCCCTCCAGCCGCTGATCAGCGGGGAGGTCCAGCGTCAGACCGATGACCGACTTGCGCGAGGCCGCGAGCAGCACCGGGCAGCCGAGCGTCAGCAGCTCGTCGAGCCGGTTCATCGCGACGAGGTTCTGCTCATAGCTCTTGCCGAAGCCTATGCCCGGGTCGAGCACGATTCTCGAGCGCGCAATGCCCGCGCGGTCAGCTATGGCGAGCGTCTCGCGCAAATCGGAGAGCATGTCGGCCATGAAGTCGGCGTACTCGGCCCGCTCCCGGTTGTGCATCAGGCAGCAGGCGGCGCCGGTCTCGGCTATGAGCGCGGCCATCTCGCCGCTGTCATGGCGGAGGCCCCATATGTCGTTGACCATGTCTGCCCCGGCTTCGAGCGCGGCGCGGGCGACGGAGGCCTTGTAGCTGTCTATGGACACGGGCAGGCCCGTCTCGCGCTTCACCGCCTCGATCACGGGCAGGACGCGCGAGGCCTCTTCCTCGGCGCTCACGGGCGTGTGGCCCGGGCGGGTGGACTCGCCGCCTATGTCGATTATGGCAGCGCCCTCTTCGGCCATGCGCCCGGCCTGCCTGAGCGCGGCGTCGCGCTCTGCCCAGAGCCCGCCGTCAGAAAAGGAATCCGGCGTGACGTTCAGGATGCCCATGACGTACACGCCGTTTTCCGTATCGAATTCGCGATTACCTATTAACATATCTCACCTGCCGAGCATGTGCCAGAAGCTTTCCCGCAGCGCCGCGTCCGTCTCGAACACGCCGCGCGCGGCTGTGGTCACGGTCTTGGAACCGGGCTTTTTGATGCCGCGCATGGTCATGCACATGTGCTCGGCCTCCACAAAGACCATGACGCCCTTCGGCGCGAGGTTCTGCATGAAGGCGTCGGCAATCTGAGCCGTCATGCGCTCCTGGAGCTGGAGGCGCTTGGCGTAGACCTCGACCGTGCGTGCGATCTTGCTCAGGCCCACGACCTCGCCGTTCGGGATGTACGCCACCGCCGCCGTGCCGTAGAAGGGGAGGAGGTGGTGCTCGCACATCGAGTAAAAGCGGATGTCTTTCTCGAGGACGATGCCGCCCTCCTCAACGTGGAAGCGCACGCCGAGGTGCTCTGCGGCGTCCTCGGCGTAGCCCGCGGCCAGCTCCGAGTACATCCGCGCTATCCTGTCGGGGGTCTCGATGAGGCCCTCGCGCTGCGGGTCCTCGCCGATGCCCTCGAGCAGCAGGCGGACGCCGCGTTTTATCTTTTCTGCATCCATTTTGATGGGTTCTCCTTCCCGGGCGCGCCCCGGGTATCAGTATTCGTTGAAGCCGTACTCGTAGGGTATGGTGAGGTTCGCGCCGGTGAAGCTGCCCTCGAGCTTGGAGATGGTGCGCTCATATTCCTCACTGCCCTCGGCATAGGGCACGGGCTGGTAGTTGTTGCCGTCGACGACGCCGGAGGAGGCGCAGGGGATGAGCTTCACGTTCGTCACGGAGACGGAGCCGTCCGTGTCGCGTGTGACCTCCAGCTGGGCGATGACGGTGTCCTTGTCGCGCGGGTTGGTGTTGCCGCCGAAGGACCAGTTGCCCATGGAGTAGAATATGTAGTGGTCGTTGTAGACCTCGATGGGCTGAAGCGTGTGCGGGTGCGAGCCGTAGACCACGTCAGCGCCAGCGTCGATGGCGGCGTGGCCCTGCTCGAGCTGGAGCGCGTTCACGTCGTAGGAGCCCTCGTCGCCCCAGTGGAGGGCGGCGATGATGAACTCGGCCCCGGCCTCCTTGAGTGCGGCGATGCCCGCCTGTATCTGCGCGGTCTTGCCGAAGGAGACGGCGTAGACGCCTATCTTGAGGCCCGATTCCGTCTCGTAAATGCTGTACTCGTCGCGGCCCGCGTAGCCGATGCCGGCCTCGTCCAGCGTGGCCTTGGTGTCGGCATAGCCCTGCTCGCCGTAGTCCTCGACGTGGTTGTTGCCGAGCGTCACAAACTCCACGCTGCCCAGCGTGAGGATGTCCACATAGGAGGGCGGGGCGCGGAAGGTGAAGTTCTTGTCGGCGGGCACGTCGTAGTCCGAGAGCACGCACTCGAAGTTCGCCATGGTGAAGTCGTCGTCCTCAAAATACTGTATGGTCTTTTCAAAGACGTAGCCGAGGTTGTCGGCGGTAACGACGTTCTGATAGGCGACGGAGGAATTGCGGTAATAGGGCACGGCGTCGGGCGTGATGTCGCCTATGAAGCTGATGTTGAACACCTCTGGCTCGGCCTCGGGGCTGGGGGAGGCGGAGGGCGCAGCGCTCTCGCCGGGGGAGTCCGTGTCCTCGCCGTTTCCGGCGGACATGGAGGGCGGGCTGGTCGGCCCGTCCGTCTCGACTGCGGCGGCCTCGCCGAAGTGCAGGCTGCCGCCCATCAGCACGAAAAACGCGCAGAGCACGACCGCCAGCAGGGTTTTAAGCAGTTTGTTTATATCACTCGCCCGCTTTCATAGCAAGGTAGGCGTTGATGAAGCCGTCGATATCTCCGTCCATGACGGCGTTGATGTTGCCGTTTTCAAAGCCCGTCCTCGCGTCCTTGGCGAGGGTGTAGGGCATGAAGACGTAGGAGCGGATGGCGCTGCCGAAGTCTATCTTCATCTGGACGCCCTTGATGTCGCTTATCTTCTCGAGGTGCTCGCGCTCCTTTATCTCAGCCAGCTTGGCGCGGAGCATCTCGCGGCAGTTCTCGAGGTTCTGGAAGTGGCTGCGCTCGACCTGGCTGGAGACGACGATGCCGGTGGGTATGTGCGTGAGACGGACGGCGGAGGAGGTCTTGTTGACCTTCTGACCGCCCGCGCCGGAGGAGCGGAACACGTCCATCTTGATATCCTCGTCGCGGAGCTCTATGTCGCCGGTGTCGGTTATCTCGGGCATGACCTCGACGGCGGCGAAGCTGGTCTGGCGGCGGCCGGAGGCGTCGAAGGGGGAGATGCGCACGAGACGGTGTACGCCGTGCTCGCTCTTGAGATAGCCGTAGGCGTTCTCGCCCTCGATCTTGATGGTGGCGGACTTGATGCCCGCCTCCTCGCCGTCCTGCCAGTCCATGAGCGTGTAGGTGTAGCCGTGGCGCTCGGCCCAGCGGGTGTACATGCGGTAGAGCATCTGGGCCCAGTCCTGGGCCTCGGTGCCGCCGGCGCCGGGGTGGATGGAGAGTATGACGTTGTTCGCGTCGTACTCGCCGGAGAGCAGGGTGGAGAGGCGCATGGCCTCGAGGTCGCCCTCGAGCCTGGCGTAGTCCGACTCCAGCTCGGCGAGCATGGAGTCGTCGTTCTCCTCGAGCGCCATCTCACAGATGACCATGAGGTCGTCCCAGGTGGAGCAGAGCTTCTCGTACTTCTCACACTTCTGCTGGAGCTGTTTCATGCGCTTTTGCACCTTCTGGCTCCGGTCGAGGTCGTTCCAGAAGCCGTCCTTCGCGCTCTCGGCCTCGAGCTCGGCGATCTCGCGCTTCGCGTCCTCAAGCTTGAGCGCCGCGCCCAGCCCATCCAGCGTGGGGCGGATGTTGTTCAGTTTTACCTTATATTCCTCAAATTCAAGCATATCTTCAACCGCTTTCCAAAAAATTAGCCCTACTATTATATCCATAACTCCACTGCTTGTAAATAGGTATCGTGTTGCAGAAAGGGCGTGAAGCATGATATATTGGAAAAAATAGCGAGGCAACCAATAATTGCACCTGCGCAACCAAAGCGCGGTTTACATCGATAAAGAGATTCTCTATGATGGGGGTACAGATTGTGGAAAAGTGGAACAACCTTACGGAAGCCAGAAGACAGAGCGGCCTGTCCCAGCAGGAGGTGGCGGAGGCGCTGGACGTCTCGCGCCAGGCCGTTTCGCGCTGGGAGACGGACGCGGCCGCGCCGAGCACCGAAAATCTCGTCGAGCTTGCTAGGTTGTACGGCGTGTCGCTCGATGAGCTGGTGAACGGCCCCGCGCCTGCGTCGGACGCCGCCGCAGGCGAAGCGCCGCGCAGGAAGCTCCAGTGGGGCTGGATAACCGCCGCAGCGCTCGCGCTCATCCTCGCGGCTGTCATCGCCGCCTGGGCCTTACACGACGGAGGTGAGAGGGACAGTGAGATAATCAAGGAAGAGGATATGCAGGAAGAAGTTGTAGATGTCGATGAAATAGAGATTTCGCCATGGAGAGAATGAAATGAAAAGAGTCCTTACATTAGTGCTTTCAGCCTTGCTTGCATTCAGTATGACCGTATCTGCTGCGGCTGTTTCGCCAAGAGCAACAGGCGGTATAGAAGTAACGTTAAAGCCAAATTCGATTGTAAAAATGGACAAATCCCTTTCAATGGAGGCTGACGAGACGGTCACTATCAACTGCACATACTCGCCCAGAACGGCGGATGTGGACTTCGGCCTTATTACCCCTCGCGGCACATTCGTTTTTGTAGAGGGCGAAGACGGCAACTGCAACCAAACCATACAGGTGAGCCAAACAGGCGATTATTATTTCGCAGTCCGCAACAACAGCAGCGATGATGTGGAAGTATTGGGATATGTATATTATTAGAAAGGAGCGAGTATTATTATGAAGAAATTACTATCGTTATTGTTTTCCGTCGGCGTTATGCTAAGTCTCCTCTCACCAACCGCAGTGTTAGCTGATAGCATTCAAGATAGGGTAATAAGAGAATCCATTTCTTTGAGTTGTAATACATTGATCAAAGTGAAAAATAGTGATGAATATATAGCTGTTCCATTAAACAATGTAACTAATATTGAACAAATGGAAGATAACTTGTACACAGCCACAAATATTACTACATCTGTTCTTCAGCATCAAAGCAAGGAAGTTGACGATGGAGTGTGTTTGTCGCAAATTACGGTTTATTTTAGACTATCCAGCGATAAAGAACAGATTAAAATGGAACGTGTTACTGGCTCGTGGGACTACCATTCAACTGCGCAGGGAGTAACTTTGGTGTTATATGATTCTTTCGTGGGAATGTGCTCTGGCGATCCATTTAGGGACTATAATGAAACCTGGGAACCAACGGATTCGACCTTTGACTACACCACGGGATGGGATTATGCAGATTATTACCCTCCTAATGTTGCAATACCTTACGGCACGAGAGCGTCAGCAACAACTGAATACTCTATTTCAAATATGGCAGATTTGCGCGTAGTGATCAAGAATGAACTTGGTATTGAAATTGCTTACTAATTATCCTGCGTTTTCTGTCTTGACGCCATGGGGGTTGGAACTGTGAGGTTTGTTATAAAGTTTAAGGCATGGCTCATTCTCGCGGTATTCTTTGCCGTAAACCTGCTCCGGGCGGATTCACATGACCTTACTTCGGGAGCGATTTATCTGGCTGTCACGTTAATCGGCTATTTTGCAATCGGATTCATGCTGTCTGTCGGAGAGGGGCGGGCCCGTTCCGTTGCCGTAGCGGTATTATTTGCTGTCTGCGCCATAATTGCGGTCATTATTCTGCTTGTCAATCCGCTTGGAATGAACGTATGGAGTTTTACGGCTAATTCAAATGCACACATATTTTTTGCCATACTTTTTGGAGAGGCGGTGGGCCGTCTGCCGGATTTCAGGCGGGTTTAGCAACTGTTACAGGATACGGCAACGCCACATTTTACGTAACTCAGAACGTTCCTCTCTCCGGTCCCACAACATTTTATCTGGACGCAGAGGAAGCGACGGCAGAAGTAACTGTTGAAGTTGGGTGATTTAAATGCAAAACCGAGCTGTGAAGCGTGTACTGGCTGCTTTGGCTGTGCTCATCGTCCTGGCCGCGGCGGCATTTGGCGCGCATCAGCTCCGGCGGGAGCTGACGGCGTGCTTTGAATGGCCGGATGTCGAGCTGCTGGTAGAGGACGAGCCGCAGCCGGACTATGCGTATTCTGAATTCTACGGCGGGGACAGGCCCTTTGTGAACATCTGCACCGGCGCCGACCTGCTTTTCCGCGACAAGCGCGGGACAGACTACTACTACGTCCCCTCACTGGAATATATCGGCATGCTCTTTATGCCGGAATACGCACATTGCGTCATCCGCGCCCCGTCGGACACGGAGTATCTCTCCATATCCTGCTCTCAGGGCGGGCTGGACAAGGGCCCCCGAAGCGTCTCTGTCTACCGCCTTTCGCTCGAAACCGCGGAGAAGCTGCCGCAGCATCCCTGGGACGACGGCACGACGCTGCTGCCTCCGGCAGCGTACGGGACGGAGGTCCCACTCGAGAAGCACGGCGGGAGTTACCGCATTTATGAGCCGGAGCTGGACTGCGTATATGTCTGCCGAAGCGTCTGGGACAACGGCGTGGCAGAGCACGCCTGGCTGGTGACAGAGGAATAGCGCGCATCGCGTCATCGCCGCCCAATGGAGGCCGGCGGGATGGCCGTGAGCATACAACAACAAAACAAAAAAGCAGACCGGACGGCCCTTTTCGGGCTGCCCGGTCTGCTTTTTCACTGT
>X96_European_Hare__coassemble_1577_pt1 | contig 4811 bp, 7 predicted proteins | sample X96_European_Hare__metabat2_high_PE_013 | metagenome-assembled genome bin X96_European_Hare
GGTCATCGTTCGCTGCGATTACAACGTCCCGCAGGACGAAAACGGCAATATCACAGTGAGGGCGGATGTCAATGGCTAACAAGCGTCAAAAGAAGACAAAACCTAACGACAGGCTCAACTACGGCGAGGTGAGCCGCGAACTCAAGGCGGAGGGCCCCGCGCGGCTCTATCTGCTCTACGGGCAGGAGGACTATCTGCGCGAGGCGTTCTTGGGCGAGATAAAGGCCATCTGCCTCCCAGACGGGGGCGACGACTTCAGCTACCACCGCCTCGACGGCAAGAATACGTCACTGCGCGAGCTTTCGGACGCCGTGAACGCGCTGCCCTTCCTCTCGGAGCACTCCCTGACGGAGGTGCGCGGCTATGATTTTGCGCACTGCCGTGACGCCGAGGCAGCGGCTCTGGAGAAGCTGATAGCAGATATCCCGGACTGGTGCACGTTGGTGTTCGTTCAGGACACGGATTTTGAGCCGGACCAGCGCACAAAGATAATGAAGGCTGTCGCCAAATACGGCAAGGTAATAAACTTCACCTCCCAAGGCCAGGGCCCGCTGGTGCAGTGGATACGCAAGCGCTTCGCGGCGCTGGGTAAGAACGCCCTGCCCGACGCCTGCGTGACGCTCATATATCTCAGCGGCGAGCTGATGAACGGGCTCATACCAGAAATCGAAAAAATAGCCGCCGGCACCCAGGGTGAACTGGTGACGGCGGAGGATGTGTCGCGCCTCGCTATGCGCATACCGGAGGCGCGGGTGTTCGAGATGACGGACCAGCTGGCCGCGCGCGATTACGACGGCGCCTGCCGCACGCTGGCGGACCTCATGGCCATGGGCGAGGAGCCCATCGCCATACTTGCCGTCATCGGCACGCAGATGCGGCGGCTCTACGCCGCGAGGGTCGCGGTGGATGAGCGGCTGGGAGGCGACTTCGTGCGGCAGTACTGCGGCGTGAAGTTCGACTTCATGGTCGACCGCCTCCTGCGTTCTGCCCGCGGCTTTGACACAGAGGCGCTGGCGCGGGCCGTGGAACTGTGCGCCGAGACCGACTATGCCATGAAGAGCTCGGGCATTGACGGAGCCGACCTCTTGAGCGAGCTGCTCATAAATATAGCGGCGGGGGCGAGGGCATGATACCTGTAAAAGAGGTCATCGTCGTCGAGGGGCGCTATGACAAGAACACGCTCTCACAGATATTCGACGCCGTGATAGTCGAGACCTCGGGCTTCGGCGTGTTCAATGACAAGGAAAAGCTCGCGCTGCTGCGCCGCCTTGCGGAGGCGCGCGGGCTGGTCGTACTTACGGACAGCGACGGCGCGGGCTTTGTGATTCGTAATTTTTTGAAGGGCGCCATCGACCCGGCGCTCATAAAGCATGCGTATATCCCGGATATACAGGGCAGGGAGCGGCGCAAATCCGCGCCCTCCAAGGAGGGAAAGCTCGGCGTAGAGGGAATGAGCGCCCAGGTGCTCATAGACGCGCTGCGCCGCGCAGGAGCGACGCTGGGGGACGAGGCGCCCACCCACCGGAGCGGCGGCATAAGCAAGTCCACGCTCTACGAGCTCGCGCTGAGCGGCTGCGCGGACAGCGCAAAGCGCCGCAGCGCGCTGCTGAAGAGGCTCGGACTGCCCGAACATCTCGGGGCAAACGCGCTGCTGGACGTGCTCAACGCGCTCTACACCGCTGAGGAGCTGCGCGAGCTCACAGCCGACGTTCCTCAATTATGACGCCGGCCAGCATTACGACTAGAAGTATCGCCTGGGGCAGCGTCAGCAGCTCCTGAGCGAGAAAGTATGTATCACAGCTTACGACTGAGAAAGAGCCCGCGTCCACCAGAAGCAGGAAGGCGCAGAAGAGCAGTACGCAGCTCAGCTGCAGACCGCGTATGAGCAGTTCCCAGGACGGCTCACACATGCAGAGCATGCGCCGGATCACCTTCAATGACCTCACCTCCATGCTGCTATTGTAGCCGTGCAGCGGGGGAGGGGGCAAGACAAAATATTTCCCAGCGGAAAATGCCGAAAGTGTGAAAAATGTAGTTGGCGCGGGAGTGCTGGCTGTGCTATACTCTTTTGGGAAGTATAGATATGGGGGGTAAAGCCATGAAATGCCCGTTTTGCGGCTATACAGAGAGCCGCGTTATAGACTCCAGACCCGCCGAGGAGGGCGCAACCATCCGCCGCAGGCGCGAGTGCCTCGCCTGCCAGAAAAGATTTACCACCTATGAGATAATAGAGCGGCTCCCGCTGGTTGTTATCAAGCGCGACGGCAGCCGCCAGACCTTCGACAAGGTAAAGCTCATAAACGGCATGGTCCGCGCCTGCGAGAAGCGCCCCGTCGCGCTCTCCTCGCTTGAGCAGATTGCCGACGACATAGAGCAGGAGCTCCAGAGCGCGCTGGAGCGCGAGATAAGCACCACCGAGATAGGCGAGATGGTCATGGACCGTCTCAAGGATGTGGACGAGGTCGCCTACGTTCGCTTTGCCTCGGTGTACCGTTCATTCAAGGACATCAATACCTTCATGGAGGAGCTCACCAAGCTCCTCAAGCAGAAGGAGAACTGATAAACCATGCACCTCAGCATAAGGCCCTGGGAGGCCGATGACGCGCCTGTTATCGTCGAGGCGCTGAGCGACACCGGGGTCACCGATAATCTACGTGACGGCTTGCCTAAGCCCTACACGGAGGCAGATGCGCGTGATTACATAGCCTTTGCCCAAACTGCGGGTGAGGGTGCGTACGCCTTTGCTATCGTCGCCGACGGCGAGACTGTGGGCAGCATCCAGCTCACCAGGCAGCAGAACATACACCGCCGCACGGCTGAGCTCGGTTATTACGTTGTCCGCCGCCGCTGGGACAGCGGCATATGCACCGAGGCTGTTAGGCAGATATGCCGCTTTGCCTTTGAAAATACCGACCTCCTCCGCGTTTTTGCGGAGCCATTTGCAGAAAACGCGGCCTCCTGTCGTGTACTGGAGAAGGCGGGCTTCAAGCTCGAGGGTGTGCTGCGGCAAAATGCCGTCAAAAACGGTGAGGTGCGCGACATGCGTCTATACTCGCTCGTGAGGGAGGATATGTAATGAACGCGTTTTTGACGGTGTTCGGCGCAATGATCACCGTGTTCTTCGCGGCCCTGGGTGCGGCCTTCCGCAAGGGACGCGGCTGGAGATATGTGAACATAGTCGGCGACCGGGAGCGGTACGACAGGGAAAAGGTCCTGAAATTCATCGGTCTCGTCATGTGGGCCTTTGCCGTATGCTGCGGAGGCCTTTGGATGCTCGCCGGCCTCTTTGAAAATCTGAGATTTTTCTACGTCGGACTTATCGCTACAATCGCTGTTGCTGTCTTTACACTGGTGTACATGAACACCGGCGGCAGATTCCTCAAAAAATAAACACAGGGGATGAGGTCCCCCACGGCCGTGAGGCCGGAACCGCTGTTTGGCTGATGACTTCTGCGCGCGGCATGTGCCGTGCGCGGGAGCATCGGCTTTTTTGCATTTTGAGAGGTGGAAATCATGAAAAAGAACCTTGTTTTGGCCGCCGCCGCTATACCGACAGGCGTTGTGGTCGGCGCGGTGGACGCACTGTTCGGCCGCGTGCTGCTGTATCTTGGCGCGGTCAGGGACGCGCATACGGCATGGTTGCTGCCCTTCCTCGGCATCGCAGGAGCGCTCATGGCCTGGAGCTACCGCAAATTTGGCGCGGGCTGTGAAAACGGAATGGGCATGGTGTTCGAGGCCGGACACGCAAACAGGGAGGAGATACCGCTCCGGCTGGTGCCCTTTGTCATGTGCGCCACCTGGCTGACCCACCTTTTCGGCGGAAGCGCCGGCCGCGAGGGAGTGGCAGTGCAGCTCGGTGCGGCAATATCGCACCGCGTGGGTCGGCTGCTGCGCGTGGAGGACGCGCCGCGGCTCATGCTGATAACGGGCATCTCCGCAGGCTTCGCGGGACTGTTCCGTACTCCCTTCGCCGCCACGGCTTTTGCCATGGAGGTGCTGACCGTTGGACGCCTTGAGCACCGGGCGCTGCTGCCTGCCGCTCTCGCGGCGCTGTGCGCAAGCGTCACATCCGGGCTGCTTGGGCTGGAGAAGTTTGAGTTCTCCGTCAGTGCGGTGGTTAGCTGGGACGCGCTGATGCTCCTGAAGCTGGCAGCGCTCGGTGTGATATTCGGCCTGGTGGGAGCGGCATTTGCATTTTTGCTGCGCAACGCAAAAAAAATAGCGCAAAACCGGCTCAAAAACCCGGTTTTGCGCGCGTTCAGTATGGGTGTTGTACTGTCAGTTGTGTTGTTTGTGCTCTACCGCGGCCGCTACTGCGGTCTGGGTACGAATTTGATAAACTCATCGCTGTCAGGCGAGACGGTGTATGCCTGGGACTGGGCGCTGAAGCTGGCGCTCACTGTGCTGACGCTTGCAGCGGGTTTCCAGGGCGGCGAGGTGACGCCCCTGTTCTCGATCGGAGCGAGCCTAGGCGCGGTACTCGCGGCAATTTTCGGCCTGCCGGTTCCGCTGTGCGCCGCACTGGGGTACGCCGCGGTGTTCGGTTCGGCAAGCAATACACTGCTTGCTCCGGCACTCATTGGCGCTGAAGTGTTCGGCTGGGCGAATGCTCCCGCGTTCCTCATAGCCTGTGCCGCCGCCTATGCCGTCAACGGAAACAAGTCTATCTACTCAGGACAAATACTGGCCTGAACAGGCATTTTTCTGCGCTTTGCATAGCAAAGGTCGTCGAAACAGCTGTTAATTTGTATTGCAGAGGGCGTAAGACGCGTGATATACTAAAAAAAATAAAAAATACAGACTTTGTGATG
>X96_European_Hare__coassemble_2819_pt1 | contig 3153 bp, 4 predicted proteins | sample X96_European_Hare__metabat2_high_PE_013 | metagenome-assembled genome bin X96_European_Hare
CGAGAAAGAGTAAACCACATATGCGAGAGCCGATGGGTTTTTCCCATCGGCTCTTGCTTATGTGGTATATGGCGGGCAGTGCTATGGCCCATCAGTCAAAATAGAAGAGCTCTTCAAATTTCTTGTCGAGCGCTATACACAATACCAGGGCCAGTTTGGCAGTGGGATTGAACTGCCCTGTCTCTATGGAGCTGATTGTATTCCTCGACACCCCCACCAGCTCCGCAAGCTGCGCTTGGGAAAGGCCCGCTTCAGTGCGGTATTCCTTCAGCCTGTTTTTAAGTACCAGCAGTGAATCGCCTTTCATTTCGACAAACCCAAAACTATCATTCCCACAAAGAAGACCACGCCAAACGCCAGGCCCACCAGCGCCCGGACCAATCTGTGCCTTTCCTTTGTCTTGACAAAGTGATAGAGATACCGGCTTCCATACATGAAAAAGTACACCGCCCATGCCGAAAGGCCAAGCAGGGGCTCGTCGATGAGCCGTGAGAAAAGTACGATGATCGCAGCCACGAAGACGCCGACCGCCATGCCCATTTGTGAGGCGTTTGCAAGTATCTGCAATTCGCGCTCATCGCTGCGGCCTTCGTTTTCTTTTCTGCTCTTTGCCAGCACCTCTTCCCTTTTCATTGCTGTGTTCCCCTTTTGTGACAAGTTTTCTTTGCACGGCAAGTATATCATTGCAAAGCATACTTGTCAACAGACTTTGCGCAGTTTCCGTCTGGACCGATGGGTTTTCCCCATCGGCTCTTTTTTTGCGCACTGTAACCAAAAATGCGGTATGATAATGCGTGGGATTTTCCGTCGAGGCGCGTATATAAGGATAGAGAGGGGGTGAGGGCCGCGGAGATACGACTTGAGGAGCTGATGGAGCAATACTCCGGCATGCTCGAATACATCGCGCGGGGCATACTGCGCGAGGATGAGGCGGTCGAGGATTGCCTCTCGCGGGTCTGGCTCCGGGCTGTGGAGCACTTTCCCGACTACGACCCGGCGCGCGGCGCGGTGTCCACCTGGCTCTCGCTGCTCTGCCGAAGCACGGCCATAGACTGCCTGCGCGAGCGCCGCCGCAAGGGCGCCCTCGCCGCCGAAACGCTAGGCGAGGAGCTGGCCGACTCCGCGCCCGGTCCCGAGGAGGAGCTGCTGCGCCGTGAGCGCGCGGAAAGGCTGCGCGCCGCGCTCGCCGAACTCGGGGAGGCCGACAGGCGGCTCTTTTACCGCAAATACTACTATCTCCAGACCACCGCCCAGCTCGCGGCGGAGCTGGGGATGACCGAGCGCGCCGTCGAGGGGCGGCTCTACCGGATCAAAAAGCGCCTGCGCGCAAAGCTGGGAGGTGAGGGGCTGTGAGCGAGCATGAATATGACCTCCTGCTCGCCGAGGCCGCGGGCGAGCTCCCTCCCCCGCCTGAGGAGCAGGCCGAGCCCTGGAGCCGCGCCATGAAGTACATCCTCTGGGGTCTCGCGCTCGTGACCTTCCGGCTGGAGCTGTTCTATCTCCAATTCATTCTGCCCTGCGTCGGCTCCGTGCTCGTGTTCCTCGGCTTCCGCAGCCTGAGACGCAGCGCGCGCGGCTTCGCAATAGCGTATGCAGCATCCATCGTGCTGCTCATCATGCGCGCGCTCGGCATCGCCGCGGGTGCGGTCCGCCCTGAATATTTCGGCGCGCTGGGCTATTTCACATCGGCAGCCGGCATAGTTCTGAACTTCACGCTTTTGCTTGGGCTGCGCTCCGGCATCCGCACGGCCTTCTCCGCGACATCGGGCGAAGGGCCCCGCGACCTCTCGTTCTGGTCTGCTGCCGCCTATGCCGGGGTCATCGTCATAGCGCTGCTCGAGACCCTTGTCCCCGCCCGGAGCGATGGGAACGCCTTGCCGCGCGTGCTCGTCGCAGCAGCGCTGTATATCGCGCTGCTTGCACTGCTGCGGCGTCATATCCGGAGGCATCATATAGGGGCTGTGGAGAGGCCGCAGGACCCGGGGCTCTGGGCCGTGGGCGCCTATGCCGGGGTCGTCGTCATAGCGCTGCTCGAGACCCTTGCCCCTGCCAGGAGCTATGAGGACGCCTGGCTGCGCATGCTCTCGGCAGCCGCGCTGTATATCGCGCTGCTCGTGCTGCTGCGGCGTCAGGGCCGGGCGCTGGCGGGCCGGGGCTATCGGATAGCGCCGGTGCCGGTGCGGCTCAGTGCCCGGGCCGTGTTCGCGCTCTACGCGCTGGTCATTGCGGCGCTGCTCGTGCCCGCGCTGCTGCTCGGGCCGAGGCTGAAGAGCGCCGAGGCGGAGCCCTTCGAGACGGCTGAAACTGCTCAGGCGCGCGCCGAGCTGGTGGAGCTGGGCATGCCGGAGTGGCTGGCCGGGTCACTGACGGAGGCGGAGCTCGCGCTCTGCAAGGGCGCGTCGGAGGTACAGAACGTGGTGGTCGACGAGAAAGCGTTGGATACTCCGGACACGGAGCGGCTGGAACTCGGGGTCTGGGCCGTGTACCTTGCGGACGGGCGGACGCGGTTTTACTCGGCCTTCCGCTGGCTGGAGCCGCCGCGGTTCAACTTGCAGGAGGCGCTGCGGGCGGAGCCGGACGGGAACGAGGCCGTGAGCGATTTTGCGGCCTGCCTGCTGTACACGAAGGACGGCGAGGAGCTGGCTGCGCCGCTGGAGGTGAGCCTCGGCGGCGGTTTGAAGGCGGAGGAGCTCGGCGAATTCGGCCTATTTTGGAACGAGCACTCTCTCGAGAAGCTGGGCCACACGCAGTACGAGCCCTATGTGGAGTTTTCGATACCCTTCGGCGCGGAGGACGTGCACGGCTGGCTGGCCTATACCTATGACGCCGGCGTCGAGCTGGAGGGCAGCGGCACGGTGTTCGGCACCGTGGTGTATTACCACCAGAGCGCCCCGCAATACCCCTTTGCCGACCTGAGCGACAGCTTCAACGTGATCTTCGGTGATAAAAGCTGGCTCCGCAGCTCCCACTATTGCCTGCTCTAACGCTGCGCGCGAAGCGCGTTTGAAAGTTTCGCCCGCCTTTTCAAAGGCGGCAGGGTCCAGGGGCAGAGCCCCTGGCCGCGCTCCGCTTAAGCGCGGAACCTCCTGATGCTTATCAAAGATCAGGAAGGGGGTCCGAGGGGGAAACCCTATCAAGGGGTTTCCCCCTTCT